>OCZT010000170.1_pt1 | contig 61111 bp, 61 predicted proteins | sample 1539031 | NCBI WGS metagenome assembly OCZT01 (sample SAMEA3539308, study PRJEB22396) | soil metagenome | biome: tundra; feature: field; material: soil | place: USA | collected 2010-05 | depth 0.15 m
AACGCATTACGCGGCGCGTTGCCGCGAGGATGGTTATTGAAGTAAACCCAGACGGGCTCGGTGCCGCCAAGGCCGGTTTTGATGTTCGTAATCCGTTCTTTCCACGGCACTAGCTCCTCCTCGGTGTAGGTGTACTCATAGCGTTGCGACCGGTCGGGATCATCCCCTCTGTGCCGTTTAAACCACTCTTCCGTGTTTCTGCCGTGCAGCCGAATGTACGCACCCGTTGTTGCGACCGAATCCGCGATCACGGTCGGAAAAGACGGCCCGTCCACGATGCACGGCTTGACATTGTTGCGTTCGAGCATCGCTTTCGTTCCCGGCTCAAAATCAAGCCGCGTGCTGTCAAGCCATGAGGCGTGTCGAAACTCGACGAAATAAGCATAGTCGTCTGTATGAAGCGCGGCCAGGAGCGCATCAAGCTTCTCCAAGTTATCTGTCCTGTACCCGTGCTCGATGCGCTTAACGTAGGGCGTGAGCTGGATGAGAATGGCGCCGAGCAGCTGGTTTTGACTAATTGGCGACACAACGGTGTTCTCAAATTCCGAGGCCAGATCGCGAAGATCTTCAAGCTCATAAAAACGTGGGAACTTAAGAGAGTATTCGAAGCCATCGTGCTTTAGGCCCTTCTCGATCCAGATATCGGTGAGCTTCTGGTTAGGGATGCGGTAGTACGTGCTGTTTATCTCTACCGTTGAGAAGAGGTTAGCATAGAAGTCAAGCCATTTCGGCTTTTCATCGGACTGATAAATGGGGCCCACCCAGTCGTCATAGCTCCACCCGCTCGTTCCTACCTTGACCTGGTTACGCAAGCGACTCGCGCGCGTGAACTCGTGCATATCAGACTCCTACGTCCGTGTTATAGGCACAACTCGCGAGAAGTTATTGCCCGTGGAGTTTATGAACCCTGCGGCAAACGCCCAGTGTTAGACTGCGATGCCACACCTCAAGGATCTCGAAACGCGCGCGTCATTCCCGTCTCCGACCGCGCCTCCACCTTTTTTCCACGATCGATATTTTTTGGGAGAAGCCCGAGAGACAAGCGAGCGGTCGCCACGGTGAAGCCTTCATAACCCTTAAATAGCAGCCAAATGAAAGGGTAGATCGTGAAGGTTAAGACTTATACTCTCAGCACGTGTCCGCACTGTCGGATGACCAAGCAATTTCTTACGGACAACGACGTCGAATTTGAGTACGTCGACGTCGATTTGTTAACTGGCGAAAAGCGCACAGAAGTTTTGCGCGAAGTGTACCGACTAACCGGGGGTTATTCGTTTCCCGTCATCATCGTAGGCGACGCCGTAATCGTCGGGTTCAATCGAGAGCGACTGCAACAAGTCCTGGAGCTCACATAAGCGCCCCCACAAGCTGCTGGTGGATGCTCGGAGACCGAGTGCGGATCGCCAGCACTCAGAAGAAGTTAGCTATTCGAGCGGTCACTCTTTGATCACAACGGCGTCCAACCTGCAAGAAATCTCTTGCAGGCAAGCGATCGCAAGCTCGGTCGCCGTCAATCCAAAGCGCATTTTTTGAGGGAAGAAAAGTGGCTGGCTGTATCGAACAGATGGATTATGAGATTTTGCTCAAAAATGCCACGTTCAAAGATACGTTGCGCTACATCACCGAACACGCCGCTAAGGTGTATTACGTCGGACCTGGATTCAAGGTCTTTGACCGACGGTTAATCGGCCTTCCACCAGTGCCCGTCGGCGTGGGTCCTAGCTACATCATGCTCACGTACGTGAAGCCGTGCCATGGGTCTTTTGTTTTGAAGCTTCCGCGCGACGAGGAAGAAATAGCGCGAATCGTAGCCGAGGACAAGAAGTACAACAATAAGCGCAAGAGCAAAGGCTGACATGCATCTGCATCTAAGTTCCTTGTCTGATCGTTCTCAACTCGCGCTATTGTGATGGGGACGCCTTTACGTTGCAAATTTTCGGCTGCTCTGTTCTTCGCGGTCTTCGTGGCAAGGCAAACCGGGGATCTCTTCCTTGATCCGTTCTTGTGAATAAAAAGGCGCTTCTGTCCCCCGCAAGGTCATCCTAATAGAAGAGAGCGGCAAATTGAATGAACGAGTCAGGCGTGCGCCCCGCGGGATTTGTGCCCCATGTTCTCGATATGGTTTTTCAATCCGCGAAACAACACCGTCAAAAGTCGCTGCGTAGTGCTGCTGATCACATAGTTACGATAATCGGAATCAGTCTCAGCAAACACTTCTGTGGCAGAAACGACGGTCTTGGGACCATATGAGGTGAAGTCATACGTTATGGTCCCTCTCGAGCCGAACACATCGCCACTTAAGACGATCCGCCTTCCTGGCAGGACCTGCTGCACGAACGAGCGAGTAGTCGCCTGTATCGGCGTGAAATCAGTTTTGTATCGCATAACAAAGGCGCCTCCAGGCGCCCATATGGTGCCTCCCGAGACACTAGTCACCCCGATGATCAGCGGATTCCAGTCGCTCCAGCGATGTATGTCAGTGAACACTTCCCAAACGAGCTGTGGTGTGGCGCTTATTTCGATCGCAGATGAGACACGGATTGGCACGGGCGAGCGTACACGGTCAAACGAGATAAGCGTTCGCAACGGAGGTCACGCCTCCGGCTTTTCAAGGCAAGCCCAACGTCGTGACAAACGGCAACTCAGTTGACTGACAATGTTAGGGCGTGGTTCTAAAATTGCAGCAGAAGGTGCCCTGGTGACGAAGGCGCATTCTGACGTTGCCGTTGGTCAAACGACAGCTGGAGAAATTATTTACGTTCGGAACCACAAAACAAGGTTACGGTGATACTAGTTGGCAAAATGGATTTGCGGTATTTGTGAATGGGTCTACGATGAAGACGTTGAGGGCGTTCTGTTTGATGAACTTCCCGACGACTGGGTGTGTCCGGCGTGCGGCGTCGATAAATCTTTTTTTGAAAAGGAAAGCGAATAGGCGTATTGTTGGATCAATGCGTCACCACTTTTTTCTGACATAGCGTCGGGCTCAAGGCGTTGGTCCCCATACGTGATGATCTGCCTTTGTTTTTTTTTGCTTCCGTGCCTGCTAGTTCTATCGCCGATTGTAGACTGCACGATCGGTGAGGCAGATTTATTACCACGTCTCCTGCATTGACGGATGATGAAGTGCCTTCTCGTCGCCGGGACTCAGAGCGGGATAGGCAAGACCACAATCACGCTGGCCATTCTCAAAGCACTCAAAGATTCAGGGTATAGCGTCCAATCCTTCAAGGTCGGTCCGGATTTCATCGATCCCAGTCACCTCGAGAAGGTGACCGACGAGCCCTGTTACAACCTTGATTCCTTTATGATGGGAGACCAAGGCGTCAGGCGAGAGCTTGCAAAAGGCGACGCTGACTATGCAGTCATAGAGGGCGCAATGGGCCTTTATGATGGGATATCAAGCCGTGCTAAGATCGGGGACCTCCTCAAGATCCCTATTCTTCTCATAGTCGACGCGAGCGCCTCATCTGAAAGCGTCGCGGCGCAGGCCTTGGGATTTATCAAGTACGCGTCGTTCACCCCGTACAAACTGACGATCGCCGGTGTCATTGCGAACCGCGTAGGGAGTAAAAAGCATGCTGAAAGCATTCGCCGGTCGTTGAAGGCAATAAAAGTCCCGCTGATAGGGACCATTGAACGGGAAGCTTCTGGAATTCCATCGCGCCACCTAGGCTTGTACACGGGAGCAGAGACGTCGTTGAGTGCTTCTGCCTTGAAGTCGATTTATGACTCGCTCGATATCGAGTTCATCCAACGAGCAGCCGCGCAGCTCACGCTCGACAGGCCGCAGGAGCCAAGAAGAACGCGCGAAGCGGTGATCGGGATCGCGATGGACGCAGCATTCTGCTTCTATTATCGCTCAAACATAGAATCGATAGAAAAGCACGCGCGCGTCGTCTATTTCTCTCCGATTCGCGACGCGCTGCCCGATGTCGACGGACTGTACTTCGGCGGCGGCTACCCCGAGCTTCACGCTACGCAGCTAAGCGCAAATCGGCACCTTTTGGACGATGTGAGGACAAATGCAGACGATGGCATGCCGATATACGGCGAATGCGGGGGGCTTATGTACCTGTCGCGGTCGCTGTCTACCGTTGAGAGCAAGAGAGTTTCACTCACCAATATTCTCCCTGTGGATATTCAAATGACCCAGAAAAGACAGGCACTCGGACACATGGAAGTAGAAGCCGTCCGAGATTGTGCGATCGCACGCATCGGCGATACACTGCGCGGCCACGAATATCACTACTCGAACGCATTAGTAGATCGCGACGCGCGATTCGCGTATCGGGTAACGAAAGGTGATGGAATCGACGCGCACGATGGCATCATGGAGAGCAACGTTGTGGCGTCATATCTCCACGCGCATGTTTACTCGATGCCGCACGAGTTTGACTTGTTTGTCGCCAACGCCAACGCTTTTTCCCGGTCGTAACAATGCTTAACGCGGCAAAGCTTCGCCTACCGAGCGACGTGCAGCAATCGTTGTCTATTGGCCGGCTTATCCCCCGCCTGAATCGACAGATGGCCGGCGATTGCTTACGATATTCCCGTGAACGCTTTTGTGATGTGCTCTTCAGGCTGTCTCTTTGTGGCCACGCTGGCGTGACGCGAGCGAAAGCTTGGTCAGGCGTTTTGCTCAAAACTGACTGCCCCGATTTTTATCAAAATAACCGTAATAAAGCAGGAGCGCTTAGATGAGAGTAGTGATAAAAATGGACCTTCTGAAAATCCCTCATATGGAAAAAGAAGAGTATGACCGGCTAATCAGTGAGAATTACGTGAGCAGGATCGCCTTCAAGGGTGACGCGCATCCTTATGTTGCACCGTTTCTCTATGTTTTTGACGGGCATCACCTCTATTTTCTCTCGACCAGGTACGGAAAAAAGATCCAGTATTTCAGCCAGAATCCAAACGTCGCGGTGGAGATCGAACGGTTCAGCAAAGACATGTCTTCTTTTACATTCGTCACCCTGCTGGGCCGGCTTGCCGAAGTCACCGATCGAACAGACGGTCGGCGTGTGCGACAAAAGTTCGTTAACATGATAACGGCAAGAGAACTCTCGAGCAACGTCGTCGCTGCCCTCGGCCATTCCCCCGCTGAGCCTCTCGAAGCTATCGTGAACGATAACCGAAGCCTTATATGGAAACTTGAAAGCGTAGACGAAATCGTGGCCCTTAAGAACGCGTAGATCCCTCCGTGTCCGTCTTTACGGGTGAACTGCCTGCAGCCAGCGCGGCTTCAGGAGCGTAGGATTAATAAGACGGGCCTCACTACTATCGTACAAACGTGATGAAATGACAATCAAGTACGTTCCGGACACCAGCGTGTTGATCGATGGTAGGATCACGAAGCTTATCGACGACGACGAACTGCGCGGCGCGACCATCATTATTCCCGAAGCGGTAATCTCCGAGCTCGAAGCCCAGGCGAATCAAGGACGCGAGATCGGCTTCAAAGGACTAAACGAGCTCAAGTCGCTTGCCGAGCGACAACGCGCGGGTCAAGTCGACTTGCGCTATGTCGGAAGACGACCTACTGCTGATGAGATCAAGCTTGCCTCAGTCGGGGAGATTGACGCGATGATTCGGGCCGTCGCGTCCGAGAATGGAGCAACGTTCATAACGAGTGATATCGTCCAAAGCGAGGTCGCGCGCGCCAAAGGCTTAGACGTCACGTATCTCTACCCTGAAAAAGAAGCAGAACGACCGCTGTTGCTGCAGCGGTTCTTCACGCGTGACACTATGTCGGTGTTTTTGAAAGAGGGCGTGCCACCACGAGCAAAACGTGGTTCGATAAGCGACCTTAGATTGATCACCATAAGAAAGACGCGGATGAGTGAGAAGGAGATTCGCGCTATTGCTACAGACGTCATCGAACAAGCTAAGTCACGCTCTGACGGTTTTATTGAACTGGAACGCCGTGGCGCTACGATAGTTCAGCTTGGCTCGATACGAATCGCCATTGCTCGACCCCCGTTTTCTGACGGCATCGAAATAACCGCGGTCCGCCCGATCGCGACGGTGAAACTCGACGACTACAAATTCGCCGATGAGCTAAAGAGTCGGCTGAGCGAATCGACAAGAGGAATAATGATCGCAGGCCCTCCGGGTTCAGGTAAGTCGACGTTAGCGCAAAGCGTCGCGGAATTTCTTGCCGGCCAAGAGTTCATCGTCAAGACGATGGAAAGTCCGCGCGATTTGCAGGTTCCGGACAACATCACGCAGTACTCCGCGCTCGAAGGCGACATGGCCAAGACAGCCGACATTCTGCTACTTGTGAGACCAGACTACACGATCTATGACGAGCTCCGTAAGACCAGCGACTTCAGGACGTTCGCCGACATGCGCCTCGCAGGGGTGGGTATGGTAGGCGTCGTACATACGACGCGCGGGATCGACGCGCTTCAGCGCTTGATAGGCCGCGTCGAGTTTGGTATTATTCCTCAGGTTGTTGACACGATCATATTCCTCAAGAAAGGTGAGATTGAATCCGTATATGACGTCCATTTTGCCGTAAAAGTGCCATCGGGAATGACGGAGGCAGATCTTGCACGGCCGGTCATCGAGGTCAGGAACTTTGAGACGAACAAGGTCGAGCACGAGATTTACCTCTTCAGCAGGCAGGTCGTTGTTATGGCGGTAGGCCCGCGGGAACGAGGCAAGGCAAAACCAACGTGGAAATTCGCCGCTCGAGAGATTGAGAAGGAGATCGATAAGTATGCCAAAGAGCCGGTCAACGTCGAGATTCTCTCGGACACTCGTGCCAACGTCTACGTGAGCGACAAGGACATATCCCACGTGATCGGCAAGGGTGGCAAGAATATCGAAAAAGTTGAAGACGTCCTTGGGATTGACATTGACGTTCTCCAGACGACTGAAGAGCCACGAAGAAAGGTCAAAGCTCGCGAAAAGGGACCCCCCCAAAAAGCTACGGCAAGTGCCGAAGTTGAGCTCACCGACCGCCACGTGATTGTGACGTCAGATGCCCGGCCCGGCGACATCGTGGACGTGTTGATCGATGATGAGTATCTCTTCACAGCGACCATCGGGCGAAGCGGTGAGATTAAGGTGACAAAGGGGACCAACATCGCTAATCGCATCTTAGACGCGCTTGACCGCGGCGCACGGGTTATGATGCGAAGCGCGTGAGCTTCGCCTTAAAGAACGCAACAGGTTGATGCTCACCCCGCTCACTCTCTGGGGCGTTTGCGGCAATCAAAAGAGATTAGTAGAACATGCGGCACAGCTAGTAGCAGCGCGCCGCGCGCCAAGGCGCGGCTGATGGAACTTGTGTGACAGGAATGAAAACGCAAAAGTTGATGCCGCCTCTCTTGTACGTAGGAATCTTCGCCGGAATACCTCTGGCAATCATCGTCGCCCTGTTCTTTCTGCCCGTCTTGAACAGTGTCGATCCGACCGCAATCGTCATTCTCATTATTTTTACCGTGCTAGTTGTCACGCTGTGGCTGTTCGTCCCGCGCGAAGAGCCAGTACCGCGAAAGCGTACAGGCTCCAAAGATAGAAAAGCGACGGTCAAGCGCGCCGTTGCCGCACCGATCGAAGCACTGGAAGAGCCCACCGGCGAAGAGAAAAAGCGAAAAGCCCGGTCCAGGCGACCTCTCTACGAAGAAGGCGAGAAACGTGAGCCATTCGTTGACGTCGTCGAAAAATCAACCCAACATCCGGCGGCGCAACCGCAAGTGAGGCGGAAAGCCCAGAGCAAAGCCCGCAAGAAGAGCGGCAAGAAGAAAAAGCGCTAGCAAGCACTGGGCAAACCCACCTCAGTCGCGGCCACAGCACTCGCTGAGAATTTGCAGCGTCACAGCACGACAGCCGTCGCCACCGAGATCCCGTCGATCTCTCGGATTTCCGCCAAAACCGCATCTTGAATAGGATCGTCCAGCGCGAGCACCATTACCGCGCCGCCCCTAACTTTGTCGCGGCCGACGTTCATGCCGGCGATGTTGATGTTGTTATTACCGAGTAGCGTACCGACCTCGCCAATGACGCCAGGCTTGTCGATGTGGGACGTGATCAGCATGCATCCTTGCGTCTCTGCGTCGACGTGATAATTGCCGATCTTAACTATCCTCGGTTGATCTCCCAAGAAGAGGGTTCCCGACACCGACCAGTGCCCTTTGTCGCTGCTTATTTTGACCGTTATCAGACTCTGAAAGTCTTCGAGCTTTTCCGTCTTCGTCTCGGTAATCCGAATACCCCGCTTCTTTGCAAGTATTTCTGCATTGACAAAATTGACGGGGGATTGTAGCACGTGGTCAAGGACGCCTTTAAGCACAGCAATAGTTAGCGGGTGAACGTCGCACTGGCCAACCTCGCCGGTATACGTGACGCCGATGCCTTGAATTTGCCCCTCGACGAGCTGAATGCAGAACTTGCCGAGTTGCTCCGAAAGCGGCATATAGCTCCGTACCGCCCCGAACGTCTCCGCGCGTATCGACACGTTAACCGCGTTCCGGACTGGTTCGCCCTTGAGCGCGCCAATCGTTTGTTCTGCGATAGAAACAGCCACGTTGATCTGCGCCTCGACCGTCGAGGCGCCGAGGTGCGGCGTCACAATGCAGTTGTCGAGCGAGAGGAGCAGACTTCCAGTCGGGGGCTCATGTTCAAAGACGTCTAGCGCTGCTCCGGCGATCTTGCCGCTGTTGAGGCCCTCGTACAGTGCGTCTTCGTCTATGATGCCACCGCGCGCAACGTTCACAATACGGACGCCGTCACGCATTTTCGCGATCTCTTTGGTGCCAATCAGGTGGTGCGTCTCCTTGGTCAGTGGCGTATGAACGGTGATAAAGTCCGAATTGGCGAGAACGTCTTCAAGCGATGCCAGGTCAACGCGGAGCTCCTTAGCGCGCTCTACGGTAATAAAGGGATCGTATGCAATGATGTTCATGCCGAGGGCGCGCATCCGCTTCGCCACTTCGGCCCCGATGCGTCCGAGGCCGAGAACGCCGAGCGTCTTGCCGAAGACTTCGACCCCGAGAAACCGCGAGCGTTTCCACTCGCCCTTCCTGACCGAAACGTTTGCCTGCGGGATGCTGCGCGAAAGCGCCATCATCATGCTTATAGTGTGCTCTGCGGCGGAGATCATGTTGCCCTCAGGCGCGTTTATGACGATGATGCCCTTCGCCGACGCAGCGTCAACGTCGATGTTGTCTACGCCTACCCCCGCGCGTCCGATCACCTTGAGGTTTGATGCATCGATGACGTCTTTCGTTACCTTTGTGCCACTTCTGACAATAAGCGCATCGTAGTCGCCGACGATGCGGATAAACTGTTCTGGTGAAAGATCAGTCCGCACGTCGACGTGGTGGTCTCTTTTGAGCAGCTCAACACCGGCTTGCGATAGGGGGTCACTTACAAGTATCCTCATGATTCCTCGTCAAAAAACTGAAGCGCACAGAGCGCATAAACGCTATTCGGGTTACCTAGACGTCGAAAGCGTATTTCTACTTTTGGTCGGAAAGGCTTATGTAATTACTGCCGCCAAATAGCAGTGATTAAACTGCAAAGGATGCGAGCATGAAAGATAAACCAACTGTCGTCTGGCTTGAGGACGTCCGCATTGAAGACGTTCCTTCCGTGGGAGGAAAGGGGGCAAGCCTCGGAGAGATGATAAGCGCGGAAATTCCTGTGCCGCGGGGTTTCGCTGTCACCGCGCAAGCGTTTCGACGCTTTTTAGACGAGACGGGCATCGCGCCGAAACTTTTTGCCGCACTCCGCGTGAACGTCGACGACGCAAAGGAATTGGAAGCGGCCGCCGCTAGCGCCAAAAAGCTCGTGCTGAAGACGAAGATGCCGCAGCACATGCGCAGCGACATCATGAGTGCCTACAACGAGCTGGCAAAGAGAGAAGGGGGTACGCCTTTAGTAGCCGTGCGATCGAGCGCAACGGCCGAAGACATGCCTGAAGCGAGCTTTGCAGGACAACAGGAGACATTCCTCAACGTGCGAGGCGCCAGCAACGTGGTCGTCGCAGTTCAAAAATGCTGGGCATCCCTGTACGGCGCTCGGGCCATTTTCTACCGGGTCAAGCAAGGTTTTGAGCACGATTCCGTGAATATATCCGCTGTCGTCCAGAAGATGGTCAACGCGGACAGGTCAGGAGTCATGTTCACGACCAACCCGACGACCGGTGCGTCAGAAGCGATTATCGAAGGGTCTTGGGGTCTCGGAGAGGCCATCGTATCAGGCTCCGTGTCGCCGGACACGTACCTTATCGATAGGAAGACCCGTCAAATCAAAGCAAATGTCGCCACCAAGAAAGTTATGGTTGTGAGGGATCAAAAAACGGGCGCTACGATTACCAAGGACGTCCCCGCAGACCTGCAGAACAAAAGAGTCCTCAGCGACGCCGAGCTGTATACCATTCTCGACCTAGGCGAACTCATCGAAGAGCATTACGACAGCCCTCAAGACATCGAATGGGCGATCGAAAAGGGCGAGGTGTACATCGTGCAATCGAGACCAGTGACGACGATTAGGAAAGGAGACGCAGAACAACAGACGAGCACAGCAGGCGAGGCAGAGAAGTTGCTCGAAGGCCTCGGGGCATCTCCCGGCCAAGCGTCTGGCGAAGTCAAAATCATTCGAAGCGTGGACGAGCTCGATAGAGTTTTGGACGGGGACATCCTCGTTACGGCGATGACCTCCCCAGACATGGTTCCCGCGATGCAAAGGGCAGCGGCGATCGTTACAGACGAAGGCGGTTTGACCAGTCACGCGGCCATCGTTTCCAGGGAGCTCGGGGTGCCCGCTGTGGTGGGAACGAAGGATGCCACGAAGAAGCTCATTGATGGCATGCTTATCACCGTTGACGGCGAGAGGGGGCTTGTCTTCTCCGGACGACTCGAACGGGCTGAAGCAGCGGCGCCCGCCGCGGGAGTGGTTACCGTAGGCGCGGCAAAACCCGTCACTGCCACCGAAGTCAAGGTAAACGTTTCAATAGCTCAGGCCACAGAACGAGCCGTTGCGACCGGAGCGGATGGCGTCGGACTCTTACGGGTCGAACACATGATCCTCGGTATGGGCAAACACCCGCACTGGTACATCGAACACAACGAAAAAGACGCGTTCATTAGTGAGCTGGAAAAGGGCATCCGAACAGTGGTCGACGCGTTCTTCCCACGACCCGTGTGGGTGCGCACCCTCGACGCCCCTACCGACGAGTTCCGACAAATGGAAGGCGGCGAGGAGGAGCCGATCGAGCCGAACCCGATGCTCGGCTGGCGTGGCATACGGCGCGACCTTCGTGATGTTGAAGTCTTCAAGATGCAGCTCCAGACGTTCAAGAACCTTATCGACGATGGCTATACGAACATCGGCATCATGCTGCCCCTCGTTCAACACCAGGACGAAGTGCGAGCAGCGAAAGACACCATCGCAGAAATAGGCATTGATTTTGAACAGGTGGACGTCGGTATCATGATCGAGATCCCGGCATCGGCGCTCATTATTGAGGACCTTATCGCCGAGGGAATCGATTTCGTCTCGTTCGGGACGAATGATCTCACCCAATATACGCTCGCAGTGGATCGCAACAACGAAAACGTTGCCGCCCTCTACAACGAGCAGCATCCCGCAGTGCTGAAGCTGATGGACTACGTTATTCAGCGCTGCAACAAAGCGGGCGTTGTCACATCAATATGCGGCCAGGCAGGCTCAAATCCGAAAATGGCGGCAAAACTGGTGCGCATGGGCATTAGCAGCATTTCGTCGAACATTGACGCAGTCGAACGCGTCAGGGAAGCCGTAGCGCGAACCGAGATGCGAATCATCCTTGAGGCGTCACGAAATCTGACGAACGAAGATTAGGACCGCTTCGTTCAGTTAATAACTCAGCAATGCACGATCCTAAGGAACTAATGCGGTTGAACAGAGGCTACGAGCGAGTCCTCAGTTCTATGTGCACATACCCGCACCCAGCCGCCGTCCGCGCACATATCGACCACATCCACACAAACCTCGGCGATCCCAACCTGTTCCCCGAAATGGCTGCGCTCGAACGGCGCGCCATTGCCATCCTCGGGTCGTTCCTCGGCGCCCCCGACGCCGTGGGGTACATCACTTCAGGCGGCACCGAGTCAAACATACAGGCAGTACGAGCGAGCAAGCTGATCTGCGGGGCGCGAAAACCGAACATTGTTGTTCCTGAGTCCGCGCATCAGTCGTTTGCGAAGGCCCAAGACTTTACCGGAGTAGAGGTGCGTCAAGCGCGGCTCGACGAGCGCTATGCCGTTGACGTCAGCTCTGTAGAAGCTCTCGTTGACGAGAACACCGCGTGCGTCGTCGGCATCGCCGGCTCAACGGCTCTCGGCGTTGTTGATCCGATTCCCGACTTAGCACGCGTCGCGTGTGAGAACGACGCCTTTCTGCACGTTGATGCCGCGTTTGGGGGCCTTGTTCTCCCATTCCTTGAAAAAAAGTACCGTTTTGATTTTTCAGTGGAAGGCGTGCGATCCATCGCCGTCGATCCACACAAAATGGGCATGAGCACAATACCGTCAGGCGGGCTTCTATTCAAGAAACCAACTGATTTCGACGCCCTGAGCACGAACACGTTTTACTCAGTGGAGCGATCCATGACGGGCACACGAAGCGGCGCCTCGGTAGCTGCAACGCTAGCTGTGCTCGAGCATCTTGGGTTCGACGGATATAGAGACATTGTGCGAGAATGCATGCGGCTGACCAATCTGTGTGTTGAAAGAGCTGCAGAATTTGGGGTCTATCCCGTAGTCACGCCTGTGATGAATATCGTCGCATTCGCGTTGCCTAACCTACAGCGGGTCGCCCTGCAACTCACGGCGCGCGGCTGGCGCGTATCGGTAATGGACGGCGCATTGCGGCTCGTCATTATGCCCCATATCGATGAAGCGACGATCCTACAGTTTGTCGACGACTTAAGAGAAATCGTAAAAGCTGCCCCGTAATCTCATTTACTCCCACGCCAGTGCCGAGAACGCGTTTGACTGACGAAGTTTAGAAATGGACTTTGAAATTGAGCGAATAGCTGAACTTGTGGAGGAGACAAAGGCCCGCGTTATACGGCTTCAATTTCCTGAGGGATTGAAGCGTTACGGGCCTGACGTAGCGAAGCGCATACAACAACAGACCAACGTGACCGTGTTACTCTCAGGCAACCCGTGCTACGGAGCGTGCGATCTTGACTATGACGCACAAGCAGACTTGCTGGTTCATTTTGGCCACGCTGAGATTCCTGAAATCGCAGCTCAAAGAGTACATTTTGTCGAGATGCGGAGCGACGTCAACGTTATTCCAGTCGTAAATGATGCGCTCCGACTTATCAAAGGCCCACGGGTCGCTCTCGTAACAAACGTTCAACACGTCCACACGTTGGGCTCCGTCCGCCGTTGCCTCGAATCAGCTGGGCTTCAGTGTTCCATCGGATCCGGTGACAGGAGAGTGAAATACCCCGGCCAGGTCTTAGGTTGTAATTTTTCATCTGCACGTGCGATTGACGTTGACGAGTACCTTTATATTGGGGGCGGCGCCTTTCACGCTCTCGGCGTAGCGCTAGCAACTGGCAAGCGGGTCATCGCCGCTGATCCGTTTCTGCACAGAACCTCCATTCCCGACGCTAGCCTCATTATGAAGCAACGTTACGCCCTCATCACGAAGGCACTCGACGCACGGACATTTTGCGTTCTCGCTGGCACAAAGACGGGACAACGGCGCCTTGGCCTTGCCTTAGAACTCGCAGAACAAGCCACAGAGCGCGGCTACGACGCGTACACAGTAACGATAAACGAACTGACTCCGTGGACGCTATACCAGTTTCCCGCAGAAGCGTACGTCAACACCGCCTGCCCCCGGGTCACTATCGATGACGCAGCTCGCTTCAAAGCCCCGATGCTGACGCCAGCCGAGTTTGAAATGGTGATCGGGAAACGGGCTCTGAGCGAGTACGCTTTAGACGAGTTCGCCAGCAGCTAAAAACGCCGAACACTCACCGGCCTGCCCGCGCTGCCCACACACCAGAGGAGCGCGCCTAAGGGGATTGTAGTGGCGAAGCAGGCACGCCGTCAACTTTCTTCTTCACGGTGTTGGCGAACGCGTCGAGTTTCAGCTGCATCGCCCGTTCAAGAGGTCGTTCGATGGGATACATGCCGGTCAGACAGCCCAGACAAAGCTTCTCACGGGGAAGGCCGATAGAGTCGATGAGGCCAGCGAGTGAGATGTACTTGAGTGAGTCAACGCCAATCATCAGTTTTACGCCGTCCACACTTTTACGGGCGGCAATGAGCTCGCCGTACGTCGGCATGTCGATCCCCAGATAACACGGCGAGACGATTGGCGGCGTTCCTATGCGCATGTGCACTTCCTCTGCCCCGGCTGCCCGCAGCATGTCGACGATCTTGCGTGACGTCGTTCCGCGCACAATCGAATCATCGATCATCACAACCCGCTTGCCCTCGATGTGCTTCTTGATCACGTTCAGCTTCAGTCGCACGGCGGTTTCGCGCAGATCCTGTCCGGGCATGATAAAAGTCCTGCCCACGTAGCGGTTCTTTATCAAACCCTCGGTGTAAGGAAGTTTAGATTTTTCGGCGTAGCCAATAGCAAAAGCGATTCCTGAATCAGGAACCGGAATGATGATATCTGCCTCAACGTCGCCCTCTGCGAGCGTTTGACCAATTTTGCGACGCACCTCGTAGATCAAAGCGCCATCGAGTATCGAGTCAGGGCGGGCGAAATAGACATACTCGAACATGCAGTGCGCTGTCACTGCCGTTTTTGAAACCTTTTGGCTCACGAACCCGTCTGGATGAAGGACGATAATCTCTCCCGGGCGGACGTCTCTAAGAAGCTCCCCTCCAAGCGTATCGATGGCAGCGCTCTCGCTCGACAAGACGTAGCCATCGTCGAACCTGCCGATACAGAGCGGCTTTATGCCAAAGGGGTCGCGGATGCCGATGACCGTATCGTTGATGAGCAGCGTGAGCGAGTAGGATCCACGCAGCTTATTCATGAGCTCTTGAACAGCAGTGATGGTGTCGTAGCGCATGAGTTCCTTCACGAGAAGGTGCGCGATGACCTCAGTATCTGAATCTGACACAAAAATGCGACCTTCGGCCTCAAGCGCCTGCCTAATTTCAGAAGAGTTCACGATGTCGCCATTGTGCGCGATGGCAATGGTGCCGCCTCGATAGTTGACGAGGGCAGGCTGGCAGTTTTCTACCCTACTGCGGCCCGTCGTGGAATACCGCACGTGACCGATCCCTCGAGGTCCCTTGAGATGCCCGAGCCGGTGTTCGTCGAATACCTCGTGAACGAGGCCCATGCCGCGCTCAATGTGGATCGCCGAGTCGTGTGTAGCAATACCGGCCGATTCTTGGCCGCGATGCTGCAGTGCGTAAAGACCGTAGTAGATAGGTAATGCGGCATCTTTGGAATCCAAGGCGATCCCGAACACGCCGCACTTGTCTTTCATCAAGCCTGTCCCTTTTCAAGGATAAAATCAATACTTATTGAGGAAGCTATACTTCCGAAGCCTCCTGGAGCGACCAAATCCGCAGTGAACGCACGTTCTTTTGCGAAAGTTATAAGAGACAGAGCCGCAACGCCTGCACATCACGTGCGAGCGTTTCTGCCGCTTGCCCATCGAAGGTGTTCCCTTTGTCATTCAGTTGCCTCGTAGAGCGTCGCTTTGCCTAAGGTGAGATGTAAACGACGTTGTCGCCGCGGACCACGATGGTGCCAAACTTCTTTATGGCCTCACCGTCTTTGAGCTCTTCCGCCTTGTCGAGAACAAGATTGAGATGGACGTCATATCCCTGAAGCTCCCCTCTAAAATCTCTGCCCCCTTTGAGCCGCACGATCACTGGCGTTTCCAAGGATTCATTCAAGATATCAAGCGGCCTCTGACTCATTCCATGCCTCTCGTAAGTAGTTCTTCCCTGATAAGATACTTAAGTTTATCTTTGAGCGCCTTTTAACTGCATGCGTGGCTGGCAAGCAGCGACATTTCATGAAGGCCGACGCGGCGCGGAGCGTAGTGGCCGCGCTCAGCGCGTACGACACCGAGAGCACGTTAGAGGGGAGGCTCGAAGTGCTCGAAACACCGGAGCGCACGCTCATTCTTTTAAACGGGGTGCCCGTGGCTCTATGCATTAACAACACGCCCTTTTTTACGGTGCGCGGCGCGACGGAACTCAAGCCCCGACGACACCTTGTCACCGTTGATATGGGCGCCGTGCGATTCATCAGAAACGGCGCGGATGTCATGAGTCCCGGCATCGTGGATGCTGACGCCAGTATAGCGCCTGACGATCTGGTCGTGGTCGTCGATGAAAGACACAAAAAGCCGCTCGGCATCGGTACGGCGCTCATTGCTGGCGCAGAAATGATACGTGCGAGGAAGGGAAAGGCGGTGCAGATCGTGCACCACGTGGGCGACAAAATCTGGTATGTGTCGCCTTAGCTCGTATCCTTGCAATGCAAACGAGCAGACCGTGCCTCCAGCTGCCGCTGGGGCCGAGGTAACTATATCAATGGTGGCGGCGCTATGTAGCGGTACCGCGAGACTTCTGAAGAGCGAAACACAAAACTTTAAGATGTAAATGTGGTAACATGGCAAGAAGTCGATTGTAGGTGAACGTTCCAAATGGCGCAAAAAAGTTTGATCGATAGAATTTTTGGGAGTCGCCCTCACGCAGAACCGGATGAATACCTTGAGCTGGACCTCGGAGAGTACGAAGAGGTGCTTGAGGAGGAACCTGCAGGCACGTATGTCAAGGTCGCCGAGTTAGTCAACGTGAGCAATCTCACGCAACTGAAAGACGAGGTCTATAAGGGCAACATCGTCATCATTGACATAGCCCACGTGAAGCAAGATCGCGTCACCCTCGACCGAATCGTCAAGGAACTGAGACAAGTAGCAACGGATATTCACGGCGATATCGCAGGGCTCGGAGATGACCAGATCATTGTGACCCCGATGTCGATCAAGATCGACCGCAAGAAGCTCGGGGCAGGCTCCTATTAGCTCCGGCACGCTCCATCACGCCAACATTTTTAGGTATGACACAGCAAGCAGCGATCGTGAGCACGTGCCCTCTATGCGCACACGACCTCACCTTTAGGTTCAGTACCGATGAGATACCCTTCTTTGGCGAAATAATGCTCGTGAGTGCGAGCTGCGGGTGTGGTTTCAAGTATGCAGATACAATATCGCTCCACGAACGCGAAGCCGCACGCTATGAAATGGAATTTGACAGCGATGACTTCACGACTCGGGTGATCAGGTCGTCATCCGGCACCGTGCAGATTCCTGAGCTGGGCGTGACGATCGAACCGGGCTCCGCATCAGAGGCTTATATATCCAACGTGGAAGGCGTACTCTGCAGAGTCGAAGAGGTTATCCAAACGGCCACGAAGTGGTCGTCGGACGATCCTAGCAAGTTCGAGCTGGGGAATCGACTGCTTGAACGGATCGATGCCGTGCGAAGGGGCGAAGGAACAATGACCCTTGTTATTGATGATCCGTTTGGTAACAGCGCAATTATTTCGCCGCGAGCTCGGCGCAGGGCGCTCTCTGCAAACGAAGCTCACCAGTTAAGGACCGGGATAATCACTGTAGACGTTTCGGAGTAGCCTCCACCGACGAAATCGCCCGCTGGATTCGATTTTTTTACCGATGTAACCCTACGTGAGCTTACAAAGTCGAAGTGCGAACCAGAGTAGCATTGATACTAACGCGCGGTGACGCTATGCAGCGGTTTGGACGTCTGCGCTTTCGAGCGCAGCCTAGCCGTAATTGCGGCCGTGGCATGAGCGGCCGGCAGGCCCTATCCTGTCAGAAGACGGGAACTGCAGCTGTAGCTGCGGCAATTGTTTATACACACGTTACCGGTATTAAGGACACTGAGGCAAAACAATGCAAAAAACATTGGAAAATCTTGCAAAAGCCTTCGCTGGCGAAAGCATGGCGCGAAATCGGTATACGTCATACGCCAAGATCGCAAAGAAGGAAGGCTATGAACAGATCGCTGACGCGTTACTCACGACGGCAGACAATGAACGCGAGCACGCGAGTTGGAATCTCAAACTGATCAACGCTCTCAAGGCTGGCGCTGCAGAAAACGCTGCCGAAATACACATAGAGGCTACCGTCGAAACATCGCTGGGCGACACAGCCGCGAATCTCAGAACGACAATCGCAGGTGAGCACTACGAAACAACGACGATGTACCCTGAATTCGCTGATGTTGCCGACAGCGAAGGATTGCCTGAGATAGCAAAGAGGCTACGGGCAATCGGCGTAGCCGAAGCTCACCACGAAGAGAAAAACAAGAAGATGCTTGCGCAGGTGGAAGCAGGCACCTGCTTCAAGAAGGATCGAAAGGTTGAGTGGGTGTGCCGAGAATGTGGCTACGTGCACGTCGGCGAAGAACCTCCAGAGAAGTGTCCCGCTTGCGACCACGACCGGGCCTATTACCAGCTAAAGTGCGAAGAGTATTGAGTCAGCCTGAAATGCCTGAGCGGTAGGCCGTTGGGCCGGCCGATAAGTGACGGGTTATCCGTCCTGTAATTTGAACCGCAATAGCGCGGCGATGCCCCCTAGTTTCTCTAAGCGCTTCCCGGGCTCGAACTCCGTGCTAAAAACGACCACGTGCCCGTTCGAATTATTCACTGCCGTCAGTAGTTCGTCGATGGCCGTTCCCCTTTCCCGTTCACCTCGTAAGGTCATGTCGCCTATGAGGAGGGTGTCGATAGCGCCCCATTCGTGCGCTTTGGCAACCTCGGCCATTCCGTACGCTGCTTTGCCGTTAACCGCGATCTCCCCAAGCAGGGCGTCGATCAGGCGCGTCTCACGCACCAAGTGGGCATCTTTGATGAGCCTATCGACCGCACCGCGCCGCAGCACCTCTTGAAAGCCAGAGATACCAACTGACGTCGTGTTTTCAACGATCAGCCGATCTGGAAAGCTACTGTCCTTCTGTGTCGCGAATCGAACAAAATCGTCTTTAATAAACCCTGGGCCAGCGACAATGTAGTCCTGAGCAGCGGTATTGAGCAACTGATTGTAGATCTGGGCAAAGAACTCCGTTTGTGAGCTTTCGTCCAGCTTCCCGGCGCTTTGCGTTATGCTCGCTACCTCCTCGACGCCATACTGCCGCAGCACGCCGATATGCGCTTCTCCTGACTCGATCGTGGCGATAGCGATTTCGGGGCGATTGGATTCCTGAATCGCTTTTGTGATGCGATCTATCTGGTCGCGTCGCCAGCGCTTGATTATCGAAACGTCTCGCAGCGGTTCGATACTCAGCGTGTGATGTGACCCCACGTCTTGGCCAGACTCGATGGTCCCGCTAATGCGGAGACGGTTTGCAAACCGATGAAACTCGACCGAATCGACGCGAATCCCAAGCCGCATAGGTTTTCGCTCTGTCTTCTCCGGCCGCAACTTGTCGCTTGCGCTTTCAACTTTGCGAAAGGTCAGCGCAAAAACCAAGTCGCCCTTCTCAACGAGGTGTCTCAAATGCCACAGGTCATCGATTGACTCGGGGAGGAGCGTGATTTCACCCTCAAGCTTCACAAGAGACTTCTTCAAGAGGCGCATAACGACCTCCCAGCTCGGCTTGATGGGCCTGGTTTCTCCCCGGCCCGTCGCAAGTTTGTTGGCGTCGGATTGAAGATGCATTCGAAAACGCTACGGGCAACACACCAGCGACGATATGCGTGGCCCACGCTACGGGCAACACACCAGCGACGATATGCGTGGCCCGTTAGTTCCGTATCACCAAACGCATGGCTAAGTGCGCAGCCAGTGACGACCTTTCCGCAAAACAGCACGCAAATTCGACTTGCCCACTCAAGCAGCTGGACACCTCGAGCGGCTGTCGGCATTGGCTCATGTTGTTGCTGCAGTTCTCGCGCACCAATTCGATGTGCCGTCGTATATGCGAACCTGCCGAGGAAACCGTGCTCCACGCATAATTGCTTCGTCAACGATGCTATTTATACATGGTTTTACGCAATTCGCGTTCGTGTCAGGCAGAAACGACGCAGCCGTGTCTCGAGAGGCTGGCATCCCTTGATCGCACCCGCCGCGACGTTACTGCAGAAAAACGACCCTTAGCTCCCCTCACGTGCAGTGCAAGCGAACGAACGGCAGCGTATCCCCCAAAGGATTTAAGGAATCAATTTATACGTCAGACTATGATTGATGATAGAAACTACGCTGAGGAGGAAGTTGCAGAGGACTTGCTCGATCTCATACGGGAGTACGAGGCCGAGATCAAGAAGCTGAAAGAGCGAGAGAGCGCGCTGCTTAGTTCGCTCCAAGCTAGCCTCGGTGACAGCGCGGCGGCCCTGATCAAAGAATATGTAGCGGTCAGAACAGATTGGTCGCTGCGCCTTTTCGAGCTCGATCTGCGGACGCGCTATGCAGATGAAGAGGCAGCGACGTCAAAAGCAGTCGACCGGATATTCAAGGAATATGAATGAGGCAGTTCGAGTCCGTTTGTCGCATCTCAGTGCGACCGATGCGTCAGAGTGTCGCCGCTGAAGACTCGCTCACATGCCAAAACGTCTAGTTCCCAAAACGCCTAGTTTATATAGTAGTATTTGGGTTTGCATGCGTACAACCGCTCTTAGCGGTGGGCTATTATGAACGCGATAGAGCTCGAAGGGCTTACAAAGCGCTATAAGCGGGGCGTTGTTGCCGTCGAAGAAGCAAGCTTCACGGTGCCACAAGGAACCGCGTTTGGGCTTCTAGGACCGATCGGCGCTGGGAAATCAAGCATCATCAACATGCTGCTCAATTTCATTCAGCCCAGCGCTGGAACGATCAAGATACTTGATCGCGATATCCCTGCACAGTTTCGCGAGGTGCAAAACAGGATCGGTTACCTGCCTGAACGCCCAGGCTTCTACGGCAACTTCTCTGCGGAAAATAACCTCAGATTCTTAGCCAATATCTCGAACGTGCGCGAAGAGCGCGAAGAGAACATCGAGGAGCTGTTTAAGCTAGCAGGACTCGAGGGTAAGGAGACAACGCTCGTCAGCACATTTTCCCTTGGCGATAGGAAGCGACTCGGCATCGCTGCAGCGATGCTAAACGAGCCAGAATTGCTTATTCTGGATGAGCCGAGCACGGGGCTTGACCCACAGGGCAGGCGCGACATAATGGCACTCATACACGAGCTCAACGTCCACGACGTCACGCTGTTTCTCGCCACGCACAACGTGAGAGATATCGCAGAAATATGCGATGTGGTAGCGACCATGAGGGCTGGGCACGTTGCTGCGCCGACCACCACAAAGGAGTTCGTGGCAGACGTGCGCGGCAAGACCGTGGAACTCGAAGCGGACATAACCAACGTAAACGAACGCGTTCTGCAGGCCATAAGATCCGTGAAAGGTGTTAAATTGATCCAATGCGAAGGACTCAAGATAAGTCTTGAGTACCGGCCTGGCATCAACGAGGACGTGAACTACGTAATCACGCGCGCTGGAGGCCGTTTGCGCTCCCTGCGCGAGTCGCCGTCGCTCGAAGAGGCATATGTTCGCAGGATGGGAGGAAGAACGCGTTGAGTGAGTTTTCGGAGTCCGCTTACAGGTTTCTTGCTATCGCGCAAAAGGATTTTCAGTCCGCGGTGAAGACGAAGCGCTTCATCATTTTTGGCGTCATATTCGTGCTGTTTGCGCTTGTCGGCGCGTACTATGGCAATGTCGACGTCGCCCGATCGATTGCACCAATAAGCGGGGCCCCAAATCCGGCGACGCAACCAGTCAACTACGCGATTAGCGTGTCGTACTCATATAGCGAAGCTATTTTGACGATACTCGCGCTTGCGCTTTCTTACGACGCCCTGACCGGTGAGCGATCAGCGCGGACGCTGGTACAGCTCGCGGTGCGACCCATTAAGCGTACAACGATACTTTTTGGCAAGTTCGTTGCTTATCTCGCAGCTGCAGGCGGACTGTTTGTCGTCACGACGCTCGTGCTGTACATCGGTCTATCCGTCGTCACGCGGAGCGTTCCAAGCTCGGGCGACGTCGACTATCTGATCGTCTCTATGGGCATCATACTGTTGTATGTTATGTCCTTCATCGCGATAGGGCTCCTGATCTCAAGCTTGACGCGCACGAGCCTCGACTCATTGCTTGGCGCCGTATTCGTCTGGATCCTGCTCTTGGTATTCACCTATACAGGCGTTGCACTCGGATTAGCCGCGATAAATCTCAGCGCCACTTCAGATATCCCCTACACCCTGTTCCCTGGGTACGCGAAGATACTGCTTTGGATCAATCCCGGAAGCCACAACGTCGCTGTCCAGACGCTCGCCGGAGACTTCTCTAAGCTGACTTCAGGACTTAATTACACGGCGAACGTGATTTTGCTCATCGCCTCGATCATTGTTCCGCTGATACCGGCTTATTACTTCTTCAACCGATCCGATGCAGTCTGAGTGTGCGCTCAATATGGGGTTCTTTTCCATTTATCTCACCTGCGCAGTTCACGCTTGATTTTTGGATTTAGTGAAGATCGATCATTATTTATAAGATAAATCGGCAATATTGCGTACACGTAAGGAAGACAATCATCACGAAGAGGTGCCAAAAATTGATGAAAAAGCAAATTAGCTTAATAGCGTTATCTACACTCATTATAGCAGGCCTGGCATTTTCGGGTGTTGCATCGGCCCAATCAAGCGGCGTTCAAGTGTATTTCTTCGAATCGCCCCTCTGCGGAGTCTGCACTCAGGTAAGGCCGCTTATGGAGAGCGCGGCCGCGCAGACGGGGGCGCGCGTCACTTATTATGATATGACCACGTCACCAGGAGCTGGGATCGGAAAAGCAAACGGTGTAACTGAGACACCGACGATAGTCATTCAAGGAGGACAGACCCTTGTGGGCGCTGTCACCGAACAACAGATCGTCGCAGCCATCCAAGCAGCCGGAGGTAATCAGGTTGCAAAAGCTGCTGCAACGCCAACGGTTGTAAAAGCTACTCCGGTGCCTGTAAAAGCTACTCCGGTGCCTGTAAAAGCTACTCCGGTGCCTGTAAAAGCTACTCCGGTGCCTGTAAAAGCTACTCCGGTGCCTGTAAAAGCTACTCCGGTGCCTGTAAAAGCTACTCCGGTGCCTGTAAAAGCTATTAAAACGGTAGCAAAGACCACGACGCAGCCATCGATCCAGGTCATTACAGCAACTCAAACACCAACTACCTCAACGCAGACAGTCCCAGAGTTCTCGCTGCTCGGGTTGGGCGCTCCAGCGTTACTAGTAGGCGCAATATACCTATTCTTGAGAAAACGGTAAAAAGGGTTATTCACTAACCCCTTTTTTCTTTTTTATTTAATAACGCCCTCTAGCGATAGCTTCGTTCTAACTATGAAACTTTTCTAGCTCAATTTCTCCAGTGGAAACACTGAAAGTAAAAGAGAAGCTATTTATATCGCTTTAAAAGATTTTTAAGGGTAACCAATAGCGACCCCTTAGGGGCACAGGAGGTAATTCTTTGAAACCGAGGCAAAAGGTGATGACGCTCTTTATCGGAGTTGCTCTCATCGTGCTTTCATTACAAGTGGTAGCAGCGGCAACCTACTGCCCTGAGTGCCAAGTCCATTATAGCAGCGACGTTATGACTGTAAACGCTCCTGCTTCGGCGCCGCAGGACGCTCCGGGTCACATCGGACCGCTCTCAGTCCTTGACCCTTCAACAGCATTTACGAGCCCGAGTCAAGTGAATCTTGCAAATATTGTGCTTCAACTTTTGTAGGCAGCCCGGGCGGATATATCCCCCGGCCTTCTTTATCTTTTGTAACAAATAGATAGGTAGATATTTGGTGGCAGATATCTACGTTGCATAAGCAACAATGGCGATAAAACGCATCATTCCTATCGTAGCGATTTTTTTAATCCTGACGGCATTTACTATCGCGCCAGCTCTTGCTTTTTTAGATAACGCACAAAACGTGCAAAGAATACCACAAAACGCAACGACGAACGCAACGACGAACGCAACGACGAACGCAACGACGAACGCAACGACGAACTCCATCATAACGCCAAGGGTCCCAACCCTCAGTCCAGCTCCTTTGACACCATCAACGCCAACCCTGACCCCTGTAGTTATCGTTTTAAAAGTCACGCACTCGAGTGAAGGCACCGCAAGCTCCTCTGAAAAGTCTCAATCAAGCCTGTCGCCGACAAACGCCACGCAGGCAGCCGTGAAAGCAAAAGAGCTGAATGCAGACCCTGTAAACTGCAGTGCACAACTATCCCAGACAACGAATCTGCTTAACTCGTCACAGAAGTGTTTAGTGTACGCCCCTGCATTGCTGGTGTCAGGGGACTCGTCAAACACCTTCGCTGAAGCGTCTGCGATATCAGCGGAAGCGTCTGCGCTGTCACAGAATGGCTCAGTGCCCAGCATGACCTTGCCAGGAGTCCAAACGAGCGCAACCAGCTTGCCCGCGCAGTCCGTGTTCGAGTTCTCGCTACTTGGGCTAGGTGCCCCGACGCTTCTTGTCGGCGTGCTGTACCTGTTGCTAAGAAGGGTGTAAGAACCGCTATCTTTTTTGGATTGTCCTGTATAGCTGCTCTGCTTACTACGCGCTCGACTGCGTAGCGTGTTGCAGCATGGCATCGTTTTGGCGTCAGCAATCAGCTCTTGCGACGTTTGACGCTGTTTGTGACGTGCTCACGCAACGAAAAAGGCTTTCTAAGATCAGGTCTAATGGGGATCGATGATCAGAGTTGGGATAATAGGCGGATCTGGCTACACAGGCGGGGAATTGCTGAGGTTGCTAGTCCAGCATCCAGACGTCGACGTCACCATCGTGACTTCACGGGCCCTCGACGCCGTTCCTGTCGCCGACGTTCATCGCTATCTGAAAGGGTTTTACGACCTCCGATTTGTAAACGCCGAAGCCGCGGCGGTTGCCGAACAATCGGACGTCGTGTTTCTCGCGGTCCCCCACGGCGCCGCCATGGGAATTGTGCCGGATCTCATCGATAAGGAGGTTCGCATCATCGACCTCAGCGCCGACTATCGTCTCGGACGGAACTATGAGGAGGTGTACGGCCCGCACACCGATCCTCGAGACGCTGTCTACGGGCTGCCTGAATTGCACCCCGAAGTTGCCCACGCCGACCTGTGTGCTAACCCCGGCTGCTACCCTACGGGCGCAATATTGGCTGCGGCGCCGCTCGTCAAAGCAGGACTCGTCGATCACGCGGTATTCGATTCGAAGTCCGGGATCTCGGGCGCAGGGGCCGCTCCAACGGAGACGTCGCACTATCCTAACTTGGCTGAGAACGTCGTACCTTACCAACTAACGAAACACCGGCACAAAGCCGAAATCGTTCAAGAGCTTCAGCGACTTGGAAACGTCGCCGTTAACTTCACCCCTCACGTTATCCCGTCCATACGAGGCATTCTCACCACCGCGCACATCTTCACCAGCGCTGAACTCGATGATGAGCGGATCCGATCACTTTACGAAGCGTTCTACGCCAACAGTCCATTCATTCGGTTCAACGTTCCGTCGCTCGGGTCAGTCCGCGGCACGAACTTCTGCGACCTGTTCATTGAGCGAGACGCATCGACAAACCGTGTAGTCGTCGTCTCCGCCATTGATAACATGGTGAAGGGCGCGTCCGGCCAAGCAATCCAGAACATGAACCTCATGTTCGGTCTCGATGAGACAACCGGCCTCTGGTCTCCAGCACTATCGCTCTGAGGTGACAATGAAAGTCGTAGACGTCATGAATCCAACCGTCATTTCAGTGACACCCGACACGACGGTGCGCGAGTGTATCAAGCTCTTGCGGGAAAACAAGATAAGCGGCGTCCCGGTGGTGGCCGGTCGAAATATCGTCGGCATCATAACGGAAAACGACGTACTCTCGCTCCTCGAGATACCAGAACACACAGGGTACTGGCTCCCAAGCCCCCTTGAGATCGTCGAGGTTCCGGTGCGCGAAATTATCGAGCGCCTCGAGCTGAGAGACTCGATGAGCGAAGACGTGGGCGAGTGGACGGTCGATCGCGTCATGAAAAAGCCCGTTCACACTATAGAGGGCGATGCGGATATCGAAACCGCTACCGAGCACATGATACGGCACAAGATCAACCGGCTTCCAGTCGTCGACGCAACTGGTCAGTTAATCGGAATCGTCACGCGCCACGATATCATGCGAGGGATTGCCGAGGGCAGTTGATGCGCGTCGTGGAAGGGGGCGTCTGCGCGGTGCGTGGGGTGAAAGCCTCTGGGCTCAAAGAGGGCAGCAACGGTATTGCGGTCATCACCGGTGGAGGTCAAGGCGCCGGTGTCTTTACCACGAATAAAGTGTGCGCAGCGCCCATAATCGTGACTCGCGAGCATCTCGCACAGAGTCAGGGGATCCTCGCAGTTATCGCAAATAGCGGGAGCGCCAATGCATTTACAGGACAAAAGGGCGTGACTGATGCTAAGCACGTCGCCAAATCGCTCGCGCTCCGCTTGCACATTGACACGACGCAAGTCGCTGTTGCCTCGACCGGCATTATCGGAACCACACTCGATGTAGATTGGGTCGATTCTAAAATTGACCTCGTTTTGTCGGCGCTAACAGATGTTGGAGATGGCAGTCTAAAAGCGGCTCAAGCAATCATGACGACTGATTCTACGCCGAAGCAAATGGCGGTCGAGGCCGAAGGGGTCAGAATAGGCGGCATTGCTAAGGGGGCAGGAATGATTGAACCAAACCTCGCCACTATGCTCGCCTTCATCTACACGGACGCTCGGCTCACTGCTGACGTTTTGCAGACGTGCCTGAAAAAAGCAGCCGATCTGAGCTTCAACATGGTCGTCGTCGATGGCGATACGAGCACCAACGATACGGTTCTCCTGATAACTACCGGCGAGAGCTCTTCGGCCATTGACATTGACGATTTTCAAAACGCGCTGAACTTTGTGTGCGTTGAGCTGGCGAAAATGATCGCACGCGACGGCGAAGGAGCCTCAAAAATGATGGAAGTAACCGTCGCTGGCGCACGAAATCGCGCGGACGCGATCAAGGCGGCAAAGGCTGTCGTACGATCACCCCTGGTAAAGACGGCGCTTTTTGGAGCGGATCCTAATTGGGGCAGGATCGTCACTGCTGTTGGCTATTCTGGTGCATTCATGGAGCCAGAGGCCCTGTCACTCGCGCTGTCAGATGGAAAGGGCGCCTCCGTTGTATTGGTCGAAAACGGCCTTATAAAAAGCGCGGGCCAAAATAGACTCGAAGAGGAGGCGCTTTCGGAAATAATGAACCGCAAGGAGATCTCGATCCTCGTGGATTTAGGGGTGGGGGCTGCAGCGGCCACGGCCTGGGGCTGCGACCTCACTGACGACTATGTGCGCATCAACGCCGAATACACCACCTAAGGACTAGCCTTCGATCTGCGATCTTATCCCGAGAGCCTGACGCGCTATGTCCGTTTTGTTCAAAATAGTGGCCATTTTCGCAATAGATTCCATCAGTCGCACCGCTTGATCGAGGTAGTTCAGCACGTCGCCTGAATACGCGTGAACGCCAAATTCGGACATCCGTTCTACGATCTCGCCGGGATCGAGACCCGCCACGCGTTGCTCGATGACCCACTTCGAAAAGCTGCGTTCGGGACAGCCACAAAACGGCGACCCTTCGCAGCTGCAATCAACAAATGCCACTGAAAAGGCCAATACACCGTCAAGCTCTTTTTGGTCGAGGTATGTCAGCTCATCGCTATTTCCTGAGAAGAGCATCTCAAGGTTTCCTCCGCTGAACACATTGGGAGATACGTTGACTCGTAGCGCCTTCGTGTAGCGTTGCACGTTGTTGAGGTATACCTGCGTAAAAACGTATAGCTTCTGCAGGATATCGAACGGAGCGTCGCCTTTCTTAACGGACTCGGCCACTTGAACGGCTTCCGGGATAGTGAGAAAATCGGCAGCGACGATACGTCCAAGCTTCGTCGCTCGACCGTCCCCAGAAACAAACCCCAGGCGCTTGAGGCGCCGCAGCTGAGCGCTGTCGTCGTAGTGGGCGAGCATTTTGACGCTCCGGCCGAACGTGAGGTTCGCAAGCACCTGCTCTGCCTGCTGGTCGTCGTCGTATTCGATATCGACATTATCTGCGGGGCTGGAGAGTAGTTTGATCGCGATCTCATCCTCCGTTTGCTCCGCCCTGAATTTCTGGTTCGGGTCCGCAAGTAGGAAGACTTTGCCGATGTCGTGATAGTCCGGCCGCCCGGCACGCCCGAGCATCTGCTGAAACTCTTGCGGGGTTAGCCAGTTGATGCCCATCGCCAAGGACTCAAAGATGACTTGCGACGCAGGAAAATCAACGCCTGCCCCGAGCGCCGCGGTGGTTACGACCGCTTCTATGGCGCCTCTGGCAAAGTTGGTTTCGACCTTCTTTCGTTCGCCGTACGAGAGGCCCCCGTGGTAGGGGGCGCTCTTCGCCGAGAGTGATTTGGACAGCCTATGACAGCGCGCCCGGGAGTTCGTAAAAATGATCGACTGGCCCTTATAGCCCTTGCTGGATGTCCGCGAGATTTCGTGTCGAACGAGCTTATTGATGATAGCTAGCTTGTCCCGCTCATTGGCGAAAACGAGGTGGCGCTCGATCGGCACGGGGCGTTCTTCAAACTCGATGAGCTCAGCACTAAGCTCGTGAGCGAGCGCGTGCGGGTTCCCGACGGTAGCAGACAGGTAAATGCGCTGTGAACGCGGGGCTAACGTCTTAAGCCGTGAGATGAGCCCGTCAAGCCGGCTTCCGCGCTCTTCGTCTTCTAGCATATGCACTTCGTCGACCACGATCGTCCCGATTTCGCCGAGGAGCCCAGTGTCGCCCGTGCGAAGCACCTGATCAATGCCTTCGTACGTCCCCACGAGAATGTCAGCTGAATAATCGGGCTCCACTCGGATCCAGTCTCGCGTCCGAATCCTGCTACCGCCGATTCTGAGGCTTACATTAAGGCCAAGGTCGCGGTAGCGGTCGTCAAAATCATCGTATTTCTGGTTTGCGAGAGCCACCAGGGGCACGACGAACAATAGTTTTCCCTTGCCGCTGAGCAGGTTATTAACGCCTGCCAGCTCCCCAATAAGCGTTTTTCCCGTGGCCGTTGCCGAAACGACCAGAAAATCCTTACCCTTCAAAAGCCCCTGCTCCACCGCGAGAGATTGGACGGGAAGCAACGCTGAAAGCTGTTTCTTAAGCAGCCGCTTCAGCCTGCTGTCCACTTCGAGTTCGTCGACAGTAATGCACGGGTAGCGCTCGGTGCCGTGCGAAAGCACGTCATACCGCGTAAGCTCGGGATCGACACCGGAATCAAGGAAACGGATGACGCGATCGAGATCGCGCACCTTGTCAAGCAGTGTATTGAAGTGATCTTTGTGCACAAAACCGTGAAAACTGAGCTCTCGTCGCAGTTCTGACTGGGCGCATTCCATACAGATGAGCGCACCATGGTGGCGCACGAAATTGGCGTCGACGGGCTTGTAATGCTGCTTTCCGATGCAAAACCCGCAGACGGGTACCGTGTCATAGGCAATCTGGTACGCCTTGAGCAGTTCAGTGAGATCCTGAAACACCCTCTGGTCGGCTGGCGCGGCATCTTGGCGTTCGGCAAGCGTGACGTCGTGCTGCCGCAAAACCTCAAAGATGTCAGCAGGCCTCCTGAGGTGCTCTTTCCCGCCCCGGATCTCCACAAATCGCTTCGGCCTCGGCCCGTTATGGGTGGGTCGAAGCGTCAACGTCGCGTTGAGGTCACACTGCGCGGGCTGGGTTGAAAAAACCTTAACACTAGAACGCTGCGCATGGGCGATCAGGTGCGCCATTTACTGGTTTCCTGCGCTGAGATCAACGGATTCGTAGGAAATATCGTGGGACATGAGGTTCGCGATGAGAGGCGGCACCGCCTCATCGACCGCTACGACCACCGTTGAGAGCCCCCGAAATGCCGCTTCGATGACGCCCTCAGCAGCACCGTACTGCATCAAAGGTGAAATGCCCGCTTTTCTTGCCGAAACCAGCGCTTCCAAACCAAGAATCGCGACAGGCTTGTCCGCCGCAATCCTCCTGAGCCCTTCTAGATCCACGGCTGCTGACCCACCTCGTTGGACCCCAGGAACGACTGCGATCGTCACGTGCGCGCGGTCCATTGGAATAATCCCGCTCAAGTGTTCGACGCCAACGTCGTCGCCGGTGCGCGCATCACCTATCGTGGTTCCCCGCGCGCGCGAATCGTCGCTGACTGAATGAAACGCATAAAGAAAGCCATCGCGCATCTTCAGCCCCACGGTTGCCCCTTTGCTGACGTCCTCTTCCGCGATAGCGGTCCACACGGCCACTTTCCCGACTATGTCTTCAGTGATATATCGTATGTACTTGTTGAGTTCGTTCGTCCACTCGATGATCAGCTCAATGCCTGCCTTGGTGACCTCGTACTGCCCTCGTTTGTCAGACTTCACGTACCCGTCAGCGACAAGCTCCTTGAGGTGCTCCGAGACGGCTTGAGGGGTCACCCCGACCCGGTCAGCGACTTCTCTTTGTCGGACCTTGGGCTGGAGCGCGGCTACTTCCACAAGCACCTGCATCTTGGTGCTCTTTCCTTTTTTCATCGGCCAAAAAAAGAGGCTATCGTTTAGCCAGCTCAAATCGATGGCCCTTTACCACAAGACTGTGCGACCGTTTGGCGATACCCCTGAGAAATGTCGGGCTCTGGTTCAGGGTGCGTGAAAGGTTTTGGACTGAACTATTGCCATTTCTCACCTCGAATTCCATAGTATCAGCCACGTCACGCAGCGTTTCGTCATCGGTGATCGCAATACGGATGAGGTCACACATGTCAGTAATCGAACACTGGAAGTCGGCACGAAGTTTCGAGTAAGAAGTGTGGTATTCAATTTGTGGCGTGTTTCCTTGCTCGGGCATGCGCCATTTGGTCTCAACGAGACCAGTCTTTTGAAGCATGTCGAGGCTGTGATAGATATCTTCCTGCAACATCTCCCTGAGTTCGTCTTCGGTTCTCCAGCCGTTGAGCAGTGAGCTAAAGACTTTCTTGTGGGCGTCGGACTTAAAAACTCGTAAGAGCGGGACTAGATCAGCCGGGTCATTGACGATGCGGGTCCTGTTGTTCACGTGACTACCTCGCATACTAGAACGTCGCAAAAGTAATTAAAGTTTTTGAACTCCAGAATAGAGATTAGATAGGAACGCGTTTATAGAATGCAACACGAATTGCGGCAATTGGATCACCATGGAACCACCGGCGAACGAGCATATACGAGCGAAGATACGCGTTAAAGGCGTTGTGCAAGGGGTAGGCTTCAGGCCATTCGTTTATGCGCACGCGGTAGAACTGCAGCTGACGGGCTACGTCAAAAACCTCGGTGCGCACGTAGACATCGAGGTCGAGGGGTCGCGCACCACTATAGTTCGGTTCATCGAGTTTCTCAAACAAGGGCCGCCCATCGCGCGCATTGATGAGGTAAGCGTGGAGTGGGGCCGCCCACGCAACTACACCGAGTTCACGATCGCGTCCAGCGGCGAGGGCGAGTTTGGTTTCACGTCGCCCGACATCGCGATGTGTGACGACTGCCTGCAGGATTTGAGGGAAAGTAGACGGTACGAAGGGTACTGGGCAACTTCGTGCGTAAATTGCGGTCCACGATTCACAGTGACCGAGAGACTCCCGTATGACCGCGAGACGACGTCGATGATTGACTTTCCCATGTGCTCGGAATGCGAACAGGAGTACCGCAACCCAAATGATCGTCGTCATCACGCGCAAACCATCGCGTGCGAACGCTGCGGCCCGACGCTCGCGCTGCTCAACCGCGATTTGCAGCGCTTGAACGAACCAATCAGCACGGCCGGGCGATTGTTACTCGAAGGCCAGATCCTGGCTATAAAAGGGATTGGCGGCTTTCACCTCGCCTGCATCTTTGATTCCGCAAGAGAGCTAAAACGACGTTTGGGCAGACCAACGCAGCCCCTCGCGATTATGGCACCAAGCGAGGCGTGGGTTGAGGACAATCTGCTCGCAGCCGGACAAGAGCGCGCACTGCTCACGTCAAATAAGAGGCCCATTATGGTCCTCGACAAGCGCGTCGAAGGCGCGTTTACCGAAGTCTCGAATCTCCACAACATAGGCGTAATGCTTCCCTATAGCGGCCTGCACTACCTCCTCTTTGACATCGTAGATCAGCCACTGATCATGACGAGCGCGAACACGCCGGGCGAGCCGATGATTATCGCCATTGATGACGCTCTCGCAAACCTGCGAGAGAAGGCCGATTTTTTCCTACTGCACGATCGGCGGATAGTCAACCGCTGTGACGACTCAGTACTGCGAGTGCTCGACCAGCCTGCATTTATCAGGATGTCGCGCGGGTACGCGCCCGTCTCTTTTGCAGTACCTGTAACGTACGACAAGAATATTCTCGCGCTTGGCGCAGAGATGAACGCTACCGTCACGACCTATAAGGACGGCCGATGCTACGTCAGCCAACACGTTGGCAACATTGACAAGCCGAAGACCTTCGACTACCTTGAAGCCTCCGTCCACAACCTCATCAAAATGAGCGGCGTCGACGTGAGCGTTATCGCGCACGACTACCATCCGACCTTGCGCTCCACACGTCTCGCCGCCGAGCTCGGAGCCGCTTACGCCGTTCAACACCACCAGGCGCATATCGCGTCGCTCATCGGTGAAGGGGCCCCTGATGATCTCATAGGTATCGCTATCGATGGTATCGGCTACGGGTACGACGGCACTATCTGGGGTGGAGAGGTGTTTTTGCCCACTCTGGAGCGGATGGGGGGTCTCATACCCGTACCGATGCCAGGAGGCGACTTGGCCACGAGGCATCCTGTGCGGATGGTAGCCGGCATCCTTCACAGCATCTACGATGAGGGAGAGCTTGTCGCGACTCTTGCCTCGCTCGGTCTCAGTGAACTCGAGTCGTCGATTCTCCTGCAGCAAATTGAGCGGAACGTAAACGTCCCGATGACCTCGAGCACTGGGCGCGTGCTTGACGCTGTTTCTGCAGCGCTTGGAATATGTCAAAAACGAACCTACGATGGCGAACCGGCGATGACGTTGGAGGGCGTTGCGCGCTACGGTTACCCGGACGTAGCGCTGCCGCTCGAGATCTCGACCTACCGCGATCGGTCGATTCTCGACACTCGACCGGTGCTCGCCGAGATCCTCCAGGCGAAAAAGCACGGCCAAAGCACCAAGAACATTGCCGCCTCGGCGCAGGCCACGATCGCGCGCGGAATAGCAACGATAGCCGCCGAAGCAGCAGAAGCCATTGGAACAAGTAACATCGGACTGTCGGGGGGCGTCGCGTATAACAAGGCGATTGTCACGACGGTTAACGAGGTGTGTAACACGCGCGACCTCGTCCTCTTTACCAATACTAAGGTCCCTCGAGGGGACGGCGGCATTTCGTTCGGCCAAGCAATTCTCACGGCTATGGTCAAAAGCGGCAGCTACGATCTCAAACTGTCTGCAACGTGAAGCGCTACCGGTCGTGGCGCAGCGCACGCCCGCGTGCAAGGTCTCCAGCAGCGCACTACGCCTTTCGGACGATGACCTTGCCCTTAGTAGAAATGTAGCCGATGCTTGTCTTCCCGCTTATCTCCACGTTTCCTTCTGCGACGATCCGGTCAATGACCGCGTCAGGCTTGATCGTAACACTCCCGGCGCTGTCGATTTCCCTTAGGCGGACCCCTTCCAAGAGTGTCGTGTCATCGGTCGTGGTCAGTATGCCGCCTATCTCAACATCATTTCCAATAAAAGCGCTTTCGGCCATGACGTTCCCACGGACGGTCGACCTGTTGCCTAGACTAAGCGACCCTTCCACGATCAGATCGCCCCAAAAGCCGACGTGGGTACCGGTGATCAGACTGCCGCGCACGTGCACGCTCTTTTCAAAAAATGCTTCGTCCTTTATGATGTAGGTGTTGCTCTGCACGTGCTTTCGAACAAGGGGTGCCGTGTCATCCGCTTTCATGATCCCCCGAGGCCCTCTGCAAAGTCCGTGCCTCAAATGCAACGGTATTTCAGCCGAATAGCTATTTACTTTTTGGCTGTAATCTTTAGATCCCACCGACGACGTAGGCGAGCAATACCACAACCATACCGTACTTAATCATGGTTGACGCCTTCGCCGGATCGCTCCATGAGAGAGCGACTCCATACAGGAGTATCACGTCAGCCGCAATGACGATTCCCAGATACGGATAGCCGGACGCACCGATAATGAACGGTAGAGGGCTGACAGCGACCGCCGCGAGCATAAAAAGCGCAGCAATTGCCAGCGAACGAGGCACCCCATACCGAATAGGCAACGTCGACGCGCCCGCTCGCCGGTCTCCCGTGAGATCCTCAACGTCCTTAACGACCTCACGCGAGGTGATTGCGAGCATTGCGCTCACAAAGAGCACACCAGGGATAAAGAACGAATAAACGGCTGCCCCGCCGAAGAGAAAGATCGACCCCGTCAGGTATCCAATCAACAGGTTACCGACGAGCACCGATCTCTTCAGCTTCCACGAATACAACACGAGGAGCACAGCATTAAGCGCTGCTAGCCCAGAACAGATGGGGTTGATGAACAGAGACGCCGCAACACCGAAAAGCAAGAGCGTGAGCGCATATACGATCGCACGGCGCCGCGGGATCAGCCCGCTTGGCAGGGCGCGATGTGGCTTGTTAACCCGGTCAATATCGACATCAAAGTAGTCGTTGACAACGTTGCCACCAGCGGTAACGAGAAACACCGCGACGAATGCCAAAACCGCGGGCGCGATCACGTCATAGGCAAGCGGCACCTTGCCCACAAAGACGCCGATGAGCGCAGCAAATGCCGCCATCAGACAGTTGAATGCCCGTATCTCAGCAATGTACGTGCGGGTGCGCGATTGCATGCCTAATCGAACCAGCTCCCTTAGAATCAGACGGGCTCACGTTCCGAGTTTGACCGCGTCCATCATTTTCTTAAGAGACGCGACTGCCGAGTACGCCGCAAGCTTGCTCGTGCGCTCATTTTTGGTCGGAACGTTGTCAAATCGGGCAGTGAGCCTCCCAAACTCCCCGTCGACTTCGACGACGTGCACGTTTCTTGTTAGCGTCGGATCAACGGCGATGCGGACGATCGTTCGGTCAAATCCAACGCCCGCCAGAGCGAGCGTCGCTGAGACGTTAATATTTTGTGGGAAGCCTTGAATCGCCTCGTCGGCGGTGCCTTCGAATATGAGGGCAGGGCGTGAAAGATCAGTGGCGTTACGGATGACGTAAGGGGCGGTTTCCAAGCCCGCCGAAGGCTTGGTCGTCGTGAGTGTCACCCGGTTGATCGTTCCCTGAGATGCCGCAAGGAGTGCATCAATGCTCCCGATGGCGCCTGATGGGATGTAGAGGCGGCAGTCGTGCGTGCGCGCCGCTTCATACACCTGCCGCCGAAAGTCCGCGTCAACCAGCGCGCCGATACTAAGCAACATCAAATCCGTGCCCTTTGTCAAAACGCTTAGCGCAATATCGCGCGCTGCCTGCATTGAGGCGCATTCCACAACGAGGTCAGCTTGGTCAATGATGTCGAACAGTGACACAGACGATGCCGCAGGGGTCGCATCTGCCAGACGCTGAGCGCGATCGGGGTGCCTGTCCATGAGGAGGAGTTTGCCCTTGAAGCCATCAGCCCCCAAGGCACGACAGATTTCTGTTCCTATCGCGCCACATCCAATAATTCCGATGATCATCTTGAAATCCTTTAAGATAGTTAAGATAGAAAAGCGTATGTGGTGATCGTTTGAATTCACGCGACATTGAGAGGTTTATGGCCGAGGATGAAGGATTCGGCGACATAACGACCGCTCTCCTGCCCGACGTCGATGGCTCTGCAAACGTCATCGCCCACGAAGACGGGGTCATAGCAGGCTTATCAGAGGCGGAGAGCATTTTTGCGCACTACAACCTCGTAACTGCCCCACTGTGCTGTGATGGAGACGTTATCAAAAAAGACGATACCGTTTTGCGCGTCATAGGACCGGTTAGGGGTATTCTTGTCACCGAACGCGTCGCGCTCAACTTCCTGTGCCGCATGAGCGGCATTGCCACGATCACGCGCCGCTGTGTGGAAGCTGCTGGTACGGTGACGATTGCCGCGACCCGGAAGACGACGCCGGGCTTCAGACTTTATGAAAAAAAGGCGGTCGCGATCGGAGGCGGAGACCCGCACCGCTACTCCCTCTCAGAGAGCTATCTATTCAAGGATAACCATCTGAAAGTAATCTCTGCAGAAGACGCCCTGCGGGAAAAAGCGTTCTTCACGAAGAAAGTGGAGATCGAAGTCGAATCCGTTGACGAGTGCGTTAAGGCAGCCAAGCTTGGAGCAGACATCATCATGTTCGACAACATGGACGTCGGACAGATCACTGCGGCCGTCAGCAAGTTGAAGGCGCTCAACCTGCGCGGCAACGTGCTACTCGAAGCGTCAGGCGGCATCGGGCCCGATAACGTCAGGAAATACGCTGCGACCGGGGTCGACGTGCTCTCGCTGGGATACCTAACTCACTCGTCGCGGTGGCTCGATTTCAGCCTTGAACTTGACGCGCCGGATTAGACGAGCGAGGTCGCAATAAGACTCACCGATCCTGCCAAAAGGTCGACCTCTTCAGCCGTGTTATATGCCCCGAACGACGCACGCACGGTTCCGTTGATGCCAAGAGACTGCAAAGCCGGCATAGCGCAGTGGTACCCGCTCCTCGTACAGATCTTGCTTGTCTCATCGAGGATCATCGAAACGTCGTGCGGATTCAGCTCTCCGACGTTGAAGGGAACCACCGCCGCGCGGTTTTTTGGCCCATAGACCGTGACGTTGTCGATTTCTGCCAGTTTTTGTGCAGCGACTCTCGCCAGCATCACCACGTGCTTTTCGACGTTCGCGACGCCCAGCGCGCTGACGTATTCCACAGATCGCCCGAGGCCGATGACTCCTGGGATGTTGGGAGTACCCGCTTCAAAACGGGCGGGCGGTTCGAGCAGCTCATACTCGCAACCGCGCACCCATTCGACCGCGCCGCCACCGAGCGTCGTTGGACGTAGCTCCTCCGGATTACGCAGGATCAAGATGCCCGTCCCTTGCGGACCCAGCAGCCCTTTGTGGCCCGGCACAGCTAGATAGTCGCATTTCAAGTCTTTCACGGATAGATCCATATGGCCCGCAGACTGTGCTGCGTCTATCAACACTGGCACATCGTTTTTGCGCCCGATCTTGACGATACGGTGTATGTCTTGGACAGAACCAAAGACGTTTGACACGTGAGAAAGCGTGATGAGCTTAGTTCTGTCAGTGATTGCTGTTTCAATCGTGGAAGGATCAACGATGCCTTCCTGATTCGCTTCAACCAGGTCGAGCACGACGCCTCGCGCACGGAGAGCGACCCACGGCAGGTAGTTCGAGTGGTGTTCAATCATGGATGTGATCACGTGGTCTCCGGGCGTCCAATCCTGACCGTGGGCGACGATGTTGATGCTTTCCGTCGTGTTCTTGGTGAAGATAACGTTGCCAGGCTCACTTGTAAAAAAATCAGCTACCGTCTCGCGCGCGGCTTCATAGTGCTCGGTCGTCTGCTGGGCCAAGCGGTGCGCGCCCCTCCCGTAGTTGCCAGCATAGCGAAAGAAGTACTCGTTCATCGCCTCGACGGCGGGTTTCGGCGTCTGGCTGGTCGAAGCGTTATCGAGATACACGACGCGCTCGAGAACCGGGAAATCCTTCCGTATCGCTTGAACGTCATACATTGAGAACACATAGGGGGTGAGCCGAATAGCTTTTGCGGTTGGGACTACAAGAGGTCGGTAGCGCTCTCGGCCGCGTCTTCCTAAACCCCCGCTTCGCGGCTAAGCGGCAGTCTCAAGTAGCGAAGCCCCCACCATACACCTGATGCACAGGAACCCAGCGCTCACCGTTGACGCAGTGGTGGTGAAAAACAAAAAAATCTTGCTGATAAAACGGAAGCGAGAACCGTATCGAGGACACTATGCGCTCCCTGGCGGCTTTGTCGAGTACGGCGAAACCGTCGAGGCAGCCCTGCGGCGCGAAGTCCTCGAGGAAACTGGACTCGTTGTGAAGATAAAATCACTTGTAGGCGTCTATTCCAACCCCGATCGTGATCCTCGCGGACACGTCGTTTCAGTCGCGTTTGCGGCGGATATGATCGGAGGCACGCTGGCAGCCGGCTCTGACGCACGCGACGCGATGCTTTGGGACATCGCCGAATTGCCGCCGCTTGCATTTGATCACGCACAGATCATTAACGATGCGCTTGTTCGTCGCTAAAGTCCCACGCCTTGCTTTATTAACGGCGCGACGCTGATGCTACTCTCTGCTTTTTCGATAGTGTCGGTCGCTATGATGCTGTCGACCCCTGCGCTGTATAGGCGAAGCCGCGCATTCAAAGAGAGGACAGGATGAATGCACGCAACGTGCACCTGCCGCGCCCCTTGTCCTCGCAGGAGCTTGATCGCTTCAGCCATAGTGCCGCCGGTTGATATCATATCATCTACGATCACCAGGTCGCGTTCGTCGACGTCTACCGTCTTTGGTTGTATCTCAACGTGTTCAGACGTGACCCGCTTTTTGACCAGCACGTCGAACTCGCAGTCCATAGCGTGAGCGACGTCGCGCACTAAGGCGGTGGCGCCTTCGTCAGGAGCGATGAGCAAGGGTGACGAGAACGCCATGCTCTTCAAGTACGTGCCAACGAGGCCCGCAGCGGAGAGGTTCGCCGCCTTTTTGCCACTTCTGAGCTGAAAATGGTCAAGTGAAGCAGGGTCGTGGATGTTGACAACGTAAGCTTCGTCAACGTCGATTGTCCGCGCGATAGCACGAGCGCTGATCGGTTCGCCGAGCTTAAATCGCTTATCCTGCCGCGCATAGCCAAAATACGGAATCACCACCCTCAGGTAGCCGTCAGAGGCGACATCGATGAGCTGCAGAAGGTACACGATGTCGTCGTTAGTCGTCGTGCTCTGTACGATAAGCGTATCACCGTCGAGTTCCTCTGCGATGCGCAAATACAGTTCACCGTCAGGAAACTGCTTGAATTCAACAACGGCGAGTGCACACCCGATTTCGCGTGCAACCCGCGAACCGAGCAATTGTGAAGCAGGACCACCTAAGACTTTCATGTTGCCTCCTTGAATGCGTATTCTTCTTACGAACCGAACATAGATAAGTCACTACCTTTTGACCGGGTAAGCACGCCTTTCAACTCGTCGATCCGAACGCGGGCGGCGCACGCTCCTCTCGTGCCCGTGGCAACCACGAGGACGTTGAGGCGCTTACCTATCCTCTGAGTCAGCGGCGCTTGAGACACGCGATCGACGCGCGTCGAAAAAGAGCGAGTTCTCAAGACGGACGTGCGAGGCTAGTGTGCTAATCGAACCACACACGGCGCGCTGAAGGCGGCGCAAAGCGTAGTGGCCTCACGACTGGATGACGACGGTGTTTGCTACCCGATCGCCGAGACGCTGCTTATACTCAGATGCCCAGATAAATACGGCTCCGAGCAGATACGGGGCGATGAATGGGATCAGATCGATGATGCGCAAAATCGTCCGCACAGCAGCCTCACCATAAGTGATCGGGGAGTAGTCCGCTTTTTTTGCGACCTTGATCTTGACGATCATCTTGCCAACCGTTTGTCCATTTCGTCCCTCGAGCAATGTGAAGTAAAGGAAGGCGATGATGACGTCGATCAACATGAGAGCGCCAAAGAACGGGCTGATTGAAACCTGTGCCGTTGACGCATCAATGGTGATGGTGCCAGCGCCTGAGAAGCTCAGTATCAAAAAAATGATGGCAAGTATGATTACATCGACGAGTTGTGCGACAAAACGGATAGCAACCCCCTGCAACAGCGGCGCGGCCGCATAATGTGCCTGTGTTTCGGTTGCTGCTGATGACGCATATATAGAGGCGCCCTGCGCTGATTGACCGGCGAGTGGTGCTTGGCCAGCGAATACTGCGCCACACGCCACGCAGTACTGGGCGCCGGGTGACGCGGGAGTACCACATTGCGCGCATTTGTCTTCGCTCACTGTTTTCACCTCCTTTGCTTTTGTTAAGCCATAAGGGGAGCATTCCTTTTAATCTTTCTTGCGACTTGCTCTTTATAGTGTGCATGCTTCGGTTTCATTTTGGCGTGGCGCAACAATCGGCCGCACATAGTACCGCAGAATTGCAATGCGCATTATCGTTTCAAATCGTTTTGCTAGATGGGCCCACCAGCTGGGTCACAATTGCGTGCTAAGAGCGACAGCTATGCGCAAAGCTAGCCACTTATTGGTGACCGTAAAAAAAGGAGGGGCTTGCGCCCCTTTCACGCTTTCAGCACGACGGTGTGCGCGACGCGATCACCGAGACGCTGTTTCTTGTCTGAGGTCCAAATGAGGATTGCGCCGAGCAGGTAGGGGATGACGTATGGAATCCCGTCGATGACCAACAAAATGGTTCGTATTGCCGCTTCGCCATAACTAATCGCTGAGTAATCCGCCTCTTTGACTACTTTTATCTGGACTAGCATCATACCCGCAGTCTGCCCATAGTGCCCTAGAAGCAGTATGAAATACAGAAGAGAGATGATGGCTTCGATCACTGCTGTCGCATAGGTCCCAGTTGTAGAATTCAAAACATATAGCATCAAAGGCAAGGCCAGTATTGTAGATATGATCCCTACGATTATTACATCGATGAGTATCGCGACAAAGCGAATAGCGACGCCCTGATACTGCACTTGGGCGCCCGGTGCGGAGTAAAGCGCTTGCGCCTGTGGTGCTGCGTACGCAGAAGCGGGTTCCGCGGCAGCTCGGCCTTGAACTGGTTGTGTAACGGCAACTAGTGGTGCGCCACAGCTTTCGCAAAACTTGGCCCCGGGTGCTGCTGAAGTGCCGCATTGTGCACATTTGTCTTCGTCCGCGTGTTTCACCTCTGCAGGTTGTGTAGCGGCCGCAAGCGGTGCGCCACAGCTTTCGCAAAACTTCGCGCCGGGTGACGCGGGAGTACCACATTGTGCACATTTGTCTTCGTCCACGTGTTTCACCTCCTTTTTTTAGAAATGGTAAGGACAGCATCCCTTTTTAATCTTTTCTTGCGATTGCAACCAAACTACTGAATTATGCTGATGTTGTCGGATCGGCGCACGATAGAAGCTAGATTCGCGCTCGGGCACTAAGAACCAGTCCTAGCTACGATGACTTGCCACGCGCTCATAACTGAGCCGAAAAGGTCTTTGTGGGGGGCAGATGTTGTCCGATTCGCGTAGCAAGTGAACGGCAAAGACCAAAAATTCTGTCCGCGCTAGAATAAGAAAATGGGCACGAGACCCATTTATGCTTTAATCACGACGGTGTGTGCGACGCGATCGCCGAGCCGCTGTTTCTCTTCAGAGGACCAAATGAGGATTGCGCCGAGCAGATAGGGAATTACATATGGGATCAGATCGAGAAACCGCAGGATCGTTCGGACCGCAGCTTCGGAATAATCGATCGGTGCGCCGTCTGTCTCTCGTACGACTTTGATCCTGACAGCCATCTTCCCGACAGTCTGTCCGTAGTGACCCTCGAGCAACGTGAAGTACAGAACAAAGACCGCGAGCGAAACAAGTCCGCCGACAGCACTGGCCAGTGAAAGAGTGACCGTTCCTGAAGCGCTGTTCGTAATGACTGCAAGCGCATTGAACGGGACTGACAATATACCCCCGATGATGGCTATAATTATGGTATCGATAAGGATCGCGACAAACCGAATGGCGACGCCTTGGTAGGGCGGTGCGACGTGCGGCACGTAAGAACGAGGTGCTTGATACCCGGGCGCAGGAGCGAACGTGGCCCGTGTAGGTTGTGCTGCTGGGGCCGCGAGTGGTGCGCCACAACTCTCGCAGTATTTAGCGCCCGGTGACGCTGGAGTCCCGCATTGTGCACATTGATTTTCGTTCAAATATTTCACCTCCTTCTTAAGCCTTAGGAAAGCTACCCTTTTAACCTTTTCTTGCGGTTCTTCACTATCACTCTCCGTTGCCTCGTTTGCTACGAGCGAAACCCAGTGTCGATCGACGCGGCTAGCGGCCGCAATTTTGAGGGCATTGAGCCGTGGCAGAATCAAGAAACGGGAAATCCACGAGGGGGCAGACTAGCAGAAGCTAGGCGGTCAGCCACTATATTCCACGAAACCGGTGCCACTCTAGAACACAAGAAAAGATGGGGGTGCGGATCACTTGCTGACTACAACAGTGTGTGCGACCCGATCGCCGAGGCGCTGTTTCTCATCGGACGTCCAGATAAAAATTGCTCCTATCAGATAGTCGAACAGGCCGTCGATGATGCGGAGGACGGTGCGCACAGCTGCTTCTCCGTAGTCGATCGGCGCTCCATCCGCTTCTCGCACGACCTTGATGCTGAGTGCCATCTTGCCGACCGTTTGCCCGTAACGCCCCTCCAACAGCGTAAAGTAGAGGAACCAGACGACTAGTCCTACGACCGATAGTGCAACAATGGGCCCCAATGAAACCGCTGACACGTTTCCGTTCGTGACGTTGACAATAGCCGCCACGAGCAGTGGGATCGCTAGTATGCCAGAAATAACCCCGATAATGAGGTAATCAATGAGTATCGCGACAAAGCGAATGGCAACGCCTTGGTAGGGCGTAGGAGCACCCGTGTAGTAAGCAGGCGCTTGATAGGTCGGCGAAGGCTGCATTGCAGGAGGAACCTGTTGAGGGGGTTGCGTCCTCTGACCGGTCAGCGTCGCGCCGCAGGCCGCGCAGAATTGGGCGCCTGGCGACGTGGGAGTGCCGCATCGTGCACATTTTTCTTCATTCACGTATTTCGCTCCTTTTTTAAGAGTGTGCTGCTTTTAGTATTTCAAGCCTTCTTTCGCTTCCAGGATCCGAAATGCGCGTCTGTGCGCCCATACATGGTTGTGCTTATCTTTGCATCATTTTTGCGCGCGACGTCCGTAGACTGTGTTGATCTAGCTCCGCCGGCCACCTTTATGAGGGGGCAAAGCGGCGCAGTTATTTTCGGGCGCGTGCATCAGCCTTACCGAATCCAACCAACGAGGCGCGTGCCGACCGAGCAAGCGGAGCTACCCGAATTTTGGCGTAAAACGCCTGCCGTTGTCACCGGGATACGGCTCCGTATGGCGAAAGTGATTTTCCCATATCTCCAGAGGTATCGAAGCAAAGGCCTGACAGACACGGGGGCTAACGTAGTTCTTACAACTCAGACACAGCGGGACGTTTTTTTGTTTCACGTTCGCCTCACAGCTGGAAACAGTCTCGCCACCACGCCGGTCACACGGCCTCAGCCCGTACCAAGTGGTCCCGATATAGCTCTTCGAGCTCGGGCAGCTCCTCCACAGGCGTCGGAATCACTTTCACATCGTTTTCCATCACCTTCCGCGCAAGATCTCGGAAAATCGCCGCCTCCTCTGACTGAGGGGCGTATTCGACCACAGCGCGCCCTTCGAGTTCGCACGCTTGAATAACGGGGCTACGCGGAACAAATTCCACGAACGCGCTGCCCAAACGCTGAGCAAACGCGGGCACGACAGCCCGCTCCAACGCTTCATCGCCGTTGCTGTTGCAGATTATCCCTGACAGCCCTGTGTCGCCGCGGCGCGCAAGACGTTGCACCGCCCGCGCGATGTTGTTCGCCGCGTAAATGCTCATAAAGCCTCCGGAACAAACGAGGTAGATCTCACTCGCAAATCCTTCGCGGATCGGCATCGCAAACCCGCCGCACACGACGTCGCCGAGCACGTCGTAAATGGCCACGTCAATCGCGAAGGTTTCAAACGCCTTGAGGTCTTTCAGAATCTGGAGCGCCGTGAGGACCCCGCGTCCCGCACAGCCGATTCCGGGCTCCGGACCTCCCGCTTCGACGCAGTAAATGCCGCCTGGCGTCTTGAAGACGATGTCGTCAAGCGAGATGGCGTGCGCGTCCTGTCCGTGCCGCAGCTTGTCTCTGTAAATCTCCAGGACAGCGGGGATGAGGTGCCCACCCGCGAGTATCCTCGTTGAGTCTCGCTTTGGGTCGCAGCCGACCTGCATGACGTTGACCCCTCGCTCATTGAGGGCCGCTGAGATGTTCGAAGCGATGGTGCTCTTTCCGATTCCTCCCTTACCATAGATTGCGATTTGTTTCATTGTGATGTCTCCTCTACCAGCGTGCCGCGTACCGCCGTTGCGTTGACCGCCACCGGTCGCTCCACTCATTCTGGATGCACTCGAGCAGATTGAGGATGCCGCGGTAGCCGAAGTACTCCCGATTGAGCAACCTGAACTGCCTGACGGGGCGCACGACCTCAAAGATGTACGGTACGTCCAAGCCCTCGCTCGCGTGTCGCTCGATTGTGCTCCCGAAAACGACCCGCGGCCGCACCGCTTCTAGGTTCCGCCGCGTCGCGAAGACGTCAGTCCCGTACGCGACCTCCGGCGCCAAGCCGAGATCGTTCAGCTCTTTTTCCAGTAGGCGTTGTGCTTCAGGATGCCCCGAGCGAAGGGCAACGAGCGCAGGCGTCAGCTCCATCTCCTCGGTCGCAAAGCGGACAAGCGGGATGCCAACCGTAGCGTCAGCTACAATAGCTGCGGGATTCCGATAGAAAAAGCGCGCTACTGGCCAGCGGCGGCGACATGTTTCCATTACCGTGCGCTCGCCTTCGGCGATCAGCTCCTCGGCCGCGCGTTCCGCGTCAAACCGCTCTCCCAGCGCCGTGAGCCAGCGCCGCGTGTTGGTCATGCCGATGGGGAGGGGAAGGTCCCGACAGAGCGGTTCGACCCCAAAAGTGTCGACAAGATACTCGACCGCTCCGTAACCGGCGTCATGGCTTAACTGAAGCACCCCCTCGGCGGCGGACACGCTTGCAAACTCGCCGAGTGCCGTTGCGTGGGTGAGCGTAGCGAGCACCTGAACGCCAAGCCGGGCGAGAGCGTTCTTTACCCATTCCAGATCGGCCATCCACGTCGGATTGGCGTTCGCGTGCGGAGCGACGAGGCACACCGAGTGCAGGATCCGAGGACGCCCGTTTCCGGCAAGCGCGCGAAGCATCGCGTCGAGCGCGAGGTCGATGCCGTCGTATTGCGAACCGCGAAAACCGGCGCACTCGATGGGAACAATCGTGAAGTCAACCCGGGGTTGCATCTCCTCGCACACCGCAACGATGTCGTCGCCCACGATCTCGGGCCCGCACGCGCTTAGAACGAAGAGCGCGGCGATGTCAAGCTCTTTGGCCTCAAGGATCGTGCGCGCGAGGAGCTCCTCGCCCCCGTGGACGATCTCATCCTCACAGAGCTTCGTGCACAGCGTCGTCGTTTGGGCGTAGTCGCAGTCCTGCCAGGAAAAGGCACCGTCAACGAGATAATTGCACCCCTGTGGTGCGTGCGCGAGAACGGCGCTGTCACTGACTCCTAACGCCGTTTGGGCAGCACCACTAAGAGCACACCTGACGTACGGGTCAAGGCACGCGTCGGTGGGCGTCGTGCGCGCGACACGCGTCTGGTCAGTTTGTTTCGTTTCCGTAGAGCATCCCCCGAAAAAGCGTCGAACGTGGCAGGCCCTGGTTTTCCATGGCTTGTCTGAGCAGTGCAGCGATGTTGTGTATGCCCCGGAAGCCATAGTGGGGCAGGTACGCGGGATTGAGGAGCGTGAGGTTCACAACCGGACACCCTGGGTAGCGGGCGGCGTTGCCGAAGAAGATCGGGTTGTCAAGACCTTGTGCGATTGCCTCGAGCTCTCCCTCCGTCTCGCGCGATGAACGAAAGCTGCCGAGACGGAACAGGCCTTTCGTGAGAATCACTTCGGGATTGACCCCAGTTTCCAAGAGGAACTTGATGCTGGGCATACGCTCCTTGATCGTATAAGGATGCACGTTAATGACAAGCGGATGAGCGCCGCACTCTTCTGCCATACGCGCGAGAGAGAGCGCCCGAATCGGACCGGGAAACTCTGATATCTCGATAACGGCAGTTTTGCCGTCGAGCGTGTCACGCAAGTAGGCTAAATCAGGCCGAACGCGTTCCGTCTCGCGCTTTATTACCCGTATGGCCTCCTTTGTCATACCCAGCGGGCCCGCGATCCCCATGAGCCATTCCTCGGTCGCTTTGAGCCCATAGGGTTGTCCAGTCCTACTGTACGGGATGCCGAAGCGCGCTTCCATGGCGTCACCAAGCTTCTGCCCCCAGTCGTAACACCACGAGGCGTTGAGCTCGACTTCGCGCGCTCGCCTGATTTCATCGACCGTACACCCGCCAGCGATTACCGCGTTGACCTTAACCCCCACCTCGTGGAGGAGCCTTGTGATCTCATCAAGGTCATCGCTGAACTCAGTAAGTGAGGGCCCCATTCGCGCCCCGATAAGATTGATCGTTCCCTTCTGCGTGGTTTTCGGCGGCTCCATCAGATCCATAATGAGCTCAAAGGCGTCCTCGTAGCCGCTGCGGAAGTCGCCGCCAAACCCCTCGCTGCGAAGCGCGAGCACGCGGGCGTGCACGAGCTTTTCAGCCTCACGGGCGACGCTTTCGACGTCGTCGCCGATGATCCCTGAGCAGCAGCAGGATAGGATAACGATGAGGTCAGGATGGTAGCGCTCGTCCGCCTCCTTGACCGCTTCGAGCAGTTTCCCTTCGCCGCCGTAGATGACGTTCGTCTCGTCAAGAGAGGTGCAGGCCGTTGGCTCGAGGGGGACGCCGCGGAACTCGCAGCACTCCCTCGTCCTGACGATATCTGAGACCCATAAGGGGCACCCCGTAGGACCGTGCACCAAGGGGACCACGTGCCGAATCCCGTTGATGACATAAAACGAAGTGAAGAACTTGCACATCGGCGCGTGCGATGCCTGCAGCTTGGGAACCATCTCGCCCGCTTCGACCTTCTCGACGAGCTGCTGCAGAGTTCCGTGAAAAACGATCTCGTCCCTTTCGTCAGGTTGCATGTGTCTCTCCACGCCTCGTGTCGCCAGCGGACACAACACTGATCATAGCGCGATCGGGGCGGTTAGTGATTAAAATTTCTCAGCATTTATAATAGCCTGCGTTCCGACGTGATAAAGGTTAGCCGTTCGCGCTTCTAAGCCCGCTCACAGAGGCGCGCAAACCACCCAGCCCTGGTACCCGGCTGCGTCGCGACACGGTGTTTTCGGTCACGCCTATCCCGGAGCGCTGCAGAGGGCAGCACGGCGGCCGGCTGTGAAGCGTTTGGCCAGTCCCATAACATCATTTTTCAACCAGCCCAACGACGCAATATGGACGCATTTTTCAAGAGCGCCGTTCCAGCGCTAAACCAGGTTAGAATACGAGTGTCGTCTTACAGAGGACAGCTGCATACCGCAGCACGGGTCCCCTTGTCTTCGCTCTAGGCTAAAAAAGTTCAATCGTGTCTTCGTCACGGCCCTTCGGCCGTGTGCCTATATTCGACGTTCTCAAGCGTCGAGTATGCAGAGCCTGGCACATAAACAACGTCCGCGTTGTTCAAATCAGGAAGGGACTCTGTCCCCTCATCAAACGAAAAAGACCAGTAGCGCATCAAAGCAAGGACAACGACTGCTGTTCCATAACTCAGCGAAATCACCAAGATGAGCCCACTCCCGCCACCTCCTGCTGAAACAGGGATTGGCGCAAGCGACCCGTTATCAGCCGTCTGCTGCGTCACATTTGTGGTGACGGCGTCCGTAGGGTTCGCAGCATTGCCCGCCGCCGTGTCGGCACTGGGTGCGACACTGCCTCCAGGTTGACTTGCCCCGACCGTCGCTGACGTGCCCGATGGCATATCTGAAACTGTTTGATTCGCGAAGATAAGTTGAAAGGGCACTATCGGAATCGTAAGCGTTTGTGACTGTGGATCTACTATTGTCGATGTGTTTTGCATCTGAACTGGCGCTAATGCATTGACATCAGTAGCCGCCGCTGGGTGGATTGTAGCCAGCACAGAAGAGCACAATAGCGCAGCAACAATCATCGTCGCAGAGAGAGATAGCAGACGCCGTTTGGTCATTCTAATTCTTCCTCAAGCAGTTTAGGCCCTATTTGAGTGATTTTCGCGGTTTCCAGTCGCGTCAAGAAAAGTTGTGAAAGCGTCAATCAGAGTCATTCGAGGAACGCAAGTCCTAGCCAGTGACGGATGTACTTTTGTCCAGTGGCGCTCTACAAGCTGAAACATTACCGAGGTGTTTTGTAAAGAAGACGAGGCCCATGCGCAGCAGGTGCTTCACTCTCCACAAAGAGGTGCCATTTCTTCGCAAAAAAGGCGCGCCACGCCGTTGCCGTTTTTCGTCCTAACGCCACTTTTAGACCGCACGTTCGCCATTGGCCATTGCGGTTTGACTTGCGTTGTTTGTTGTTGTTTCCTTGTCCGCGCGATACGTCCAAATGCTCGCGTACCACCTCCCTACACCTTTCTGTTTGCGGAGGCAGGTTACCCCGTGCCGACTCCCGGTATCGGAGACAACGCTGAATATCAAGCGTAATTACATTTGCATTGCATGGATATATACTAATCCCCAATAAAAAGATAGCGTAAGCGCTTTATCGCATATATTTCCCTAGAGACTTTTATAGTCGAATTAATGTGCTATCCGAGCTTTTTTTTGAAATACAAAAACGTTGAAGAAATAGACTCGAGATGTGATATCAATTGATTTTCGCCCCGATCCAATTCGACAGCCATTTATACGAGGATAATCGCCTAACATCACATGCCGCAAATTTGTACGGCAGTCAGCGACGAGCATTTTACCACGATCCTCACCCGCGCGGAAACCGAAGGCAAATCAAAAGCGCGCATCGCTGCCGAACTCATCAGCTACGCATTAGCTGACAGCGAAAACGAGGCTGCACGACTGAAACGAGAGATCGAGCTGAAAGACACGCTCATCGAACAGCTCCGCGACGAAAATAGCTTTATGAAGTCGTCGTTTGCAACCCAGACAGATATGGCCGGCAGGCTGTTGCACCTGCTGACCGAGGGCGTGCGAGACGACGCGGAAGTCGCTGGCGATAACGGCAGGGAACATCGCTCATAGATCCTTGAGCTAAAACCGCGAGGGGGTAGGGCCTCAACCGGTTGAATCACCTAGCATTGCGTTCGACAACCTACTTGCAACAAGGCCCAAAGCGCACACTAAAGGGTTTAAAGACGTGCTGATGGTGCGAGCTTTGAAGCTTACGATTGGTATACTCGCTTAAAACTTCACGTCGTCACATGTTGCCCCTATCAAAGGCAAAAAAACGCGACCGCTGATCTCGCGGCCGTTCTTATTTTCAGCCGCCGAATCTCCGAAACGCGGCCGTTTCGACAAAGATCGCGACGACCGCAAAAACGCCGCACACCGCCAACGCCTGCGCAATCGCAGTCCAGTCAAAGCCCGTAAGAAACATCGGTCTCACTGCAAGGATCGCATAGTTGACAGGGTTGAACTTCATGGCGTCTTGAATCCATTGAGGAGTCAGATACGCAGGGATCAGGATGCTTGAAAGGAACATCAACGGCAGCGTGATGAGGTTCGCGATAAGGACCACGGGCTCCGGCCGCTTCATCGTAACCGCGATCGCGGCCACCAAGCCCGTCAAACCGATCCCTAGCAAGCTTACGACGAGAAACGTCATGAGGACACCGCCGACTCCTGTTTCCACGCGTGCGCCCATCAAGAAGGAGACGATTAACACAACGAATACCTGCAGAACCCACGTCACCGCTATGTAGAGCAGACCGCCGACGATTAGGGAGTAGCGATTAACCGGCGTCGCGATCATTTTCACGAGCACGCCGTAGTTGATGTCGTTGAGCAGTCTAAATGCCAGAGCGTTCGCGTTGAACACCGCCAACATGACGATGAGCCCAGGGGCAAAGAACTGCACGTAACTGCCTGACGTAAAGCCAAGCGTCGTGATGCTCTGGAAGAGCTGCGTAAACAGGACAAGCCAAACCAGTGGCTGGATCAATAGAATAAGCATCCAGAAGGGGTTGTGCACAAAGGTGCGCAGGTACCTGACCAGGGTGTACCACGTGTCCCACAATCCATCCAACATAACTATCGAGGCCTCCTCATCCACGCGGCCCTCGCGCCGACCGCCTTCCCTTTCTCCTCGCGTATTTTACGGCCCGTATATTTGAGGAAGACATCATCGAGCGAGGGGCGCGCGAGCGCGATCTCTCCTACCTGCAGGCCGCTTGCCTCAAGCAAACGCAGGATCTGAGGCACGGCGACGCCTCCCTGATCAACGTAGATATTAAGTGCCTCAGCGGTGGGCTGTACGTCCTTCACAAAGGGCTGCGCAGAGAGGAGCTGTCGTACCTTCTCTATCGTCTGTGCCTGCTGACCCGGCTCCTCGACTGGAAGTGTCAGTGACACGACGTCGCCGTGAATCTCTCCCTTTAGTTCGTCGGGCGTCCCGAGGGCGACGACGCGCCCGTGATCCACAATCGCTACGCGGTCACAGAGCTTGTCCGTCTCCTCCAGGTAGTGGGTGGTCAAAAGAATAGACATACCGTCTTTGTTGAGCGTGCGAATATAGTCCCAGATGCGAACGCGGGTCTGAATATCAAGCCCGAGCGTGGGTTCGTCAACCACAAGAAGCTTTGGCCTATGCATGAGGGCGGTGCCGATCTCAAGCCGTTTGCGCATGCCCCCTGAATACGTGGCCACCAGTCGATCAGCGGCGTCGCTCAGTTCTAAAAGCTCGAGAAGTTCGTCGACTCTACTTCGGATCGTCCGATTGTCAAGATGATAGTAGTGCCCAAAGAGCGTCAGATACTCACGGCCAGAGGAGTATTCGTCCACCCCTGCTTCCTGAGCGGAGTAGCCCGTTATCGCTCGCACCTTGCGTGGCTCTTTGAGTACGTCATATCCTCCCACGCGAGCACTACCTGCGGTGGGCCGCGTGATCGTCGTGAGCATGTGAATCGTCGTCGTCTTTCCAGCGCCATTAGGCCCAAGCAAGCCGAATATTTCCCCTTCTTGAATCTCGAGGGTGACATCATCGACGGCGCGAATAGTCTTGTTGTAGATCTTCGTGAGATTATACGTTTCAACGATGTTCGTCATTTCGAGTTCCCAAGCTGTTCTGCAGGATTTAATATCGACGCGTGATCTGTCAAAGTACAGAAGCCGCTCGGCGCGCATTCTGGAGCTGCGTGCCCACCAATCCACTGCGGCAGTCGCTTGCCTTCTTTGACATCGTCTGTGACATCGTCTGGTCCTAAGCGACCTTCGTCATCCGTGAATAGCCGTAGGTGCGCAAAAAAGATTATTTCGTTTCCGACTCTTTTTCCTGCTCTTCGTCGGCGAACTCCGCCAGCTTGAGCAGGATGATCCCCTTTTCCGGCTTTGCCTTCATAAGGAAGTACTCGCCACCGTCTAGGTTGAAAAGTTCCCTGATCTTTTTGGGAATGACGACGTAGTAGGACGTGCCGTCAGGGCGCATGTACCCTTTAACGAGCACACGCTGATGTTCTGATTTTTCCTTCTCCATTCCATCTCGTGTAGCGGCGCAGGCCGCTAGCAGTTAGGATAAGGGTGAGATAAAGATCTCACCGCTCGATCCAGCCCTTCATCAAGCGCAGCGTTTCCATTTTGTGCTGTACAAGCTTGACTTTAAACTCTTTCTTCATGATCTTTTCGTCGAGCTTGCGAAGCACATACTGCTTCTTGGCATCATCGTCCAGCTGCTCCCACATCATTTTCTTCATCATCCACTTCTTACCCATATCGTGATGGGTTCCCATCTCACCATACTGTTTTTCGTGCATAGTTTGTTTGCTCCATTTTTTATGTTAAGTATGCTCAACAGTTTGAGCATTCTCATACATATACTTATGTTCGAGCATCGTTGGCGCCTGCGGCGGCGTCTTTATGCCTAGACGTGCCCGTCCTGAGATTATGGTTGCTGAAGCGCCGCCAACGCACGTCACAAACCTAGACACGCAACTTATGAACGAATGGCGTAACGGGAACTCGCTGTTAAAACCCACAGTGGGGCACACTTAGCCGCTCGGAGCATAGCTTTTTATCGCTTCCAACTAAATTATCACGTGCATGGACAGCGAGGAGAACACAGATGCGCACAACTATAGCGCGCACCGTGAACTGCGAAAAAGGAGACTGATAGGCGCCCTTGTAATGCTGGTCCTTATTATCGTCGTCGTAGTCGTTATCTCCTCTTGTTTGAAGTTCGTGTAACGAACACCGTTGCTTAATTCTTCTGGCCTTTGTTATCCCCTCTTGTTTCCGCAACTAGCCGTTGCTTAATTCTTCTGCATAGTCGGTCGAACTACCTGGTTCACCGCGTCAGTTAAGCGCTCTGCGCACCGTCTACAGTTCGGATCATTGACGTTCACGCAGCCTACGTGACGCCCATAGTAGCACACGCTGTTTTTTGCGATCATTGCATCGTGGCGGCATCCTAGCTCATTTGCTGCGCATTCTCGTGTGCAGCATCGATGATCTCTGCGACGGTGAGATCGGTATGTACCAAAGTGTGAAGCGTGCTTTCGATGATGGCGGCGATGTGCCGCTCGTATTCTGTTACTACCGTTTTTGCCATCACGGTCACCTCCAAACCAGACTGCGCAAGAAAGTTTCTTAAGGCCGCGTGAGGCAGGCTTGGTGTGCGAAAGTGTGACGACAACTTTGCGTCACACTCCCTACGCAACCAGACACCTGTTCCGTGACAACTGCTGTACGTCTATCGCTTCTATAAGGTGTTATTCCGTTCGTAGGCGTCGGCACGACTTTCTTGTTCAAAACGCGGGCAGCCGACATCAGAAACAGGCTCGAACAGAAAACTTGATACTGTTAAGAATGCCACCTAGCGCTTGCATGGCACACAGGCGTGAAGCGCATCTGACGATCGTCACGAAGCTGCTGGACGAGATGCGCAGGCAAGATTCGGTGCAGACCATTGCTATTGAGCCTAACAAGATACTGCACGGAAAAGGCGGTGCTTCTCACCAGATCGACGTCTATTGGGAGTTCATGGCGGGCGCAAAGGCGTGCAAGTGCGCAATAGAAGCAAAACATTGGGATAAGCCAGTCAGTCGAAGAGAGCTCAGCAGTTTCAGTGCCGTGTTGAAAGATTTGCAAGGGCCGCACAAAGGGGTATTCGTCGCATCGAGCGGGTATCAAAAAGGGGCGCACAACTTCGCGGAGCGCTACGGCATTGACGTCTACATCTTTCCCTTCACTATCGAAATGACCAACGATGACGTCACCTTTTTTATCCCTAGATTTGAACATATCGCACCAGTGTTTGACGAAGAATGGATAGAGGGCGTTTTGATGCCTAAGCTCCGAGAGGGGGGCTCTTCAGAGGTTAACACGCGGAGTCCTGACGAACAAACGCATCTTTTTGATGAGCACTGCGCCGCTAAGACCGTACGAGAGGTCCTGCACGAACACTACTTAGCTGAGATACGAGAGACGGCCGCTCACGAAATCTGCATACGATTTGACCGACCAACGTATGTGGATACCGGCGATCAAAACGCGCCGATGTTGAAGGTGAACGGCTTAGACGCGCTTTTTTCTGTAACTTCGCACGTTGAGACCTTCAAGCGCGTTTCGAAGGATTACGCACATGGCGCGGTCGAATTCATCCTCACAGACGCGCTCACTGAGTAGTACTCCGAGCGTTCACAGCGGAAATTCGCGAGCAAATAAGCGAAACCGTTTCGTCCCGCTTTTTCATAGCGTCGTGCGACGGAGTCGAGCGTGGCTACGATCTCACGAGATCATGAAGCCGCGTTCAAAGGCGAATTCTTGCAGTTGGAATTGAGTACTCGCGCCGACACCCCTGCGGGGGCGTGACCGCCAGAAACGTTTATCTTTAGTGCGATGCCCCCCTTAGGTGGGGTCCAATGACGCGCGAAAATAAGGTTTTTGTGAATCCATACCATTTAATGGGGTTCGCGCTGGTTGCGGGAAACGCCGACGTCACCACCATTTTTCAAAGTGAGGCTGGGTTTACGATCACGTGCCCCGCACGTTACAGAACGGACCAGGCCGAGTCCACCTCTACAAAGCTCTACATCTACCTCGCCGATAGCACCCCTGTCGATGCCATTACGGTAAGCACTGACGACAGTTTCACTGAGGACGCGACGCTTGATACGGTCACTCAGAAGTATGCTGATGCGATAACAACTGCCTACAAAGATCTCAAAGTACTCTCGAAGGACCGCACCACGTTAAGTGGCCAGCCAGCATTTCGTGCGGTCTACAGAGGCGTGCTTCCTGTGCAGTACGCTGACGATACGGTTCGAGCAGAAACGCTCAAAGTAAACCAGACGTGGACCATAAAAAGCGCCCGAGTGTATACGCTGACCTACAAAGCGCTTGCCCTGGACTATAATCGATATTTTCCACACGCACGGCAGATAATGAAGTCATTCACCCTGACATAAAACCTCATTTCTAGGATGAAACAACTAAGCTGTGCTCTCGCAACGCATCGAAGAGGCTCAAGCTCGAGCACACCCTTGAGGAGGCAACTGGTTTGACCGTAACTACCGGAGCTTGCTTGCGAACGGCTATCGCCCTATCGGCGAAAAACAACGGGAGCGGGCGCTGCAGCAGGTGCTGAACTACGTGCAGAACCACGACGACATAGCGCGAGTAACGTGGAGCTTGAAGTCTCCGTGGAGAAGCAGGGCTGCATCATGGCGGGAAAGATGGACCTCCTCGTGAGTCGACGGCAAGATTAAAGCCATCGATTTTAAGACGCAGCAAAAGCCACCGTCTGGTCACGAGTCAATAGCGGGGTACCAAAGGCAGCTCCGCGTGTACGGCCACATCCTGCAAGAGCGGATCGCAAGCGACTAGACCGGCTGCGCATTGCTGCACCCCCGAACAAAAGGGAGAAGATGCGATTACCGAAATCACCTGTTTAGTGGAAGCTTGACGTGATTATCTCGACCACTTGGTCAACCGCATCAAAGCGAAGAAGTGTGCGGTCACGAAGGCGCCAGACAAAAAGGTATGTAGACGGTGGGATTTTCGGTTCTATTGCGCGCAAAAGAAAATCTTTGCCGAATTGGCAGAATAAGAATGCGATCCACGTGACGCGAGCGTTCGCGAAAACTCAGCCTGAAGTGACGCCCCGCCTATTCACGCATCCATGCCGCGCAGCAGCGGCTCAAGACAAACAGGTTTCAAACGGAAATAGATTTTATTGTCTCTAGTTGTGCAGTTTTATTTGCCCGTTTGGCAGTTATCGCGAGTCCATGAAAAAACCGAGAGGTGACCTGTGCTTATCGAAAGGTCCCTGTTATTATTGAACGGCCTTGTAACGAAGGTTGCGATGAAACGTGATCGTGAGGGTTTCAGGCGTGCGACTGCACGTGGTCGCAAGGAGAAGGCGGCGCGGTCAATACAGAGCGTGAGCCCGCCGCAACACGGATGGTTCGAGGTAGCCCATAGGGCGGGCCCTTGCTCTTCAGCATCGACACGCTTATCCTGTGTCGATCGTACTTAACAGTCTTCCGCGCAGTGCGGAAGTGTTTCCGCCATTGAATCATCGCAACGGAAAAATCACCGATCCTTCAAGGCGGAAGCCGTGTGGCCGATAGAGAAAACCAACAGCAGGGGGGTGAGATTCGGACGCACATAAACCAGGTTAGCGTCCCCCCGTAAAGATATCAAGATCGATTGCGTTCCCCATCGCAGTATATCCTGCCGGGTTCGGATGCACGCCGTCAGACATTACCAGCGCAGGATTTGAAACTCCGGGATTCGATGGGTTGTCTATGACTGCATAAAAATCGATGAGGCTGTATCCGTTCAAATTCGCGTACTCGGCTATCCACGCATTCAAGATATCCCGGTCCGCGAGGTGGTAACTGTTGGGTATGACGGTGCACAGGACAGGCACGGCGCCGTAGGATTCTACACGAGTGCACATCGCTTTGATATTCGCCTGTGTCGTTGCAAGCGGTACTCCACCATTCGCTAGGTCATTCGTACCGCCCATTATGATGACGAAATGCGGGTTTAAAGCAAGGGCCGCATCAATGCGGGCGAGCATATCCGCCGTTTTAGCCCCACCAACGCCCTGATCGACTACCTTCCAATCGCCGCCGAGCCGCGCTTCGAGATGATACGGCCAATTATTGGGGTCAGCAAACCCCACTGTGACCGAATCTCCGACGCACACTATAAGGTGCGCGTGCAACGGGTGCGGTGGCGTGGACGCTGGGGCCGGGGTAGTGTTGCCGCTGCTGCCGAAACGAAACGCGCCCACTGTGATAGATAACAATAAAAGGACGAGCACGCCGTAAATTACATATCGCTTATTGAACCGCCGAGAGGGGCTCTTGGGGCGGAGAGGAGTGCGATGGCTTATGGCCCGAGGGGCTCTTCCGGCGTAGGTGGGAGAGGCAGCTGGGGGTGGTGACGTTGCTGGGGGGATGAACGACTCGCCGCAATCTGCGCAAAATGCGGCGAACGGTTGATTCCTCGCGCCACAGTTCGTGCAAATCTTTTCATTATCCATAACGCGCTCGTATACGTAAGTCGGCTCAAGGACTGGAGCAAAGGTCTGTCTATTCTAAGTGTTGCTACAATTTTGGCTTACACACACGACTTAAAGATACCGGTCATGCCGGCGTTTTTGGTCGGGTAACGTGCACGTTCATAGAAACGCGTTTGTTCGGGGACACTGACGGAGTCAGCCGAAGCTTGACAGCACGCCCTTCACAAAAACTGCAAGGGGGGTCACGCTTGCGTCGACCGCGGCGATTAATCCTGCTTCAGAAGAGTTTTGTGAGAAGCGCTGGATCCCTGCAATCGCACCAAAAATCAGTACACACACGGCAGCAGCCAGAAATGCTTCCTTCATCGCTCCTGCCTCCTTCCCGGTCGTAAGCACGCGAACTATGGATAATATGCTCTTGAAAGTGGCCACAATTTTTTCGTCGCGCGGCTAGGTCCAGCGCAGTTTGTCGGTGTTCCAGCTTCCACCGCTGCTAAAATCAACGATTGAATTGTACTGCCGATAGACAAAGAAGCCGCCGTCGAGCCAGACAGTCTTCGCTGACGCGTTGCTGCCTACGTTTGAAGCCGTATTTCCTAAGTTCGCACCACCTACTGCGTCGTTGTACCAGGATCCGGTTCCGCCAAGAGCGCCGCCGCTCTCGTCCCCGTGGGTTTGATGCACGGGCGCGTTTCCATCCTCACCGATCCAGACAGTCGGATACGGCTCGTGTCCTGGGCCCGCACTGGTATTCCACGCAATCTGAATGTAATAATTGTGGCCCAGCGGCGAAGCGTACCGTCCGGAACCGAGACTCCAACTTCATGCAATCTAAATTGGAGTTCTTCAAATTCCATGATATCAAGTCTTGAGCTGCCCCCTACGTAACATTCGTGATTTATTCTCATTTTATGAGAATAGAAAAAAAAGGATAGTTCAGAAGAAGTATAGGGTTATTGGAGCGCTTCAACAGCGCTTTTCCATTTGGAAGTCCTCAGGTAGTGGTAGAATGATGATTGCAGAGACCCCAAAAAACAAACTCGGTTCGACCGATAGCTGCCTCGTACGGCTCTTGAAAGACGGTTCCGAGGCATCGACATGAAAATACCAACTGAGGCGTGCTACACGCTAGATGTGAACCGGTTGTTAACGCAAGGAGCCTTGCGCCCGGGCGTGCGATCAACGCAATGGTGGACCTTAGCTCGAGATGCTACGATCCAAACCAGTATTGAGACTGTGGCAACCGTTGACGGTCTTACATTGTGCTACACCGTTGGAAGTAGGAGCAGCAATCCGCAAAATTACAGCTATACCGTCCCCGTCACGTGGATTCCGTGCAACTATGGCGGCAGTCGGCCATATTTTATCTGTCTTGGAATTGTGAACAACCTGTCGTGCAGGCGCCGCGTCACAAAGATATACCTGCCGCCTAGAGAGAATTTGTTTTTGTGCCGGCACTGCTATCGATTAACCTATTATAGCTGCAAAGAGTCAGGAAACGTGCATTTCACAGCAATGAGGCGCACCAGGAGCGCCGCTCGAAAGCTGGGGCTTGCGGACCCCGAGGATGTGTATATAATGCACCGACCAAAGGGAATGCATAAGCGGACTTTTGAGCGGCTGCGGAAGGACGTGATCGATGCTATCGAGCGTGAAGAGTGGGCCTTCGGGATTGCAGCGCGTAATTTTGTCTGATCGGTTAGATAGCGATCCGCTCATAGCGCGCGAACGTGAACGACTGCTATCTCTGTCCATTCTTCCTTTTAATTTCTCGCGGATCGGGCAGGAGAGAGTTTCATTTTATATAATCGCCTTACAAACATAGACGCGCCGCTGTGGGGCCTCCAGACAGAATCTGCTTGGCGCCAAAGAGAGCCGGGTTAAAGACACGGCTACCTTACTATCGCTTTCGAGCGCTTGCCCAACTTTCAACGCCGTTTTGACGAACTTTGGCCAACCACGAGAAGCTCCACCCGCGCCGCCACTTCCTTTTCTTCAAAGATTCGTCGGCCGAGTCCTTCCGCAGCCCGAAAGAGTTCCTACTGCACTATTAGCGCGTTATCTCGAGGCCGAAATCCTTGCTAAGGGCGTGTAAGTTGACAGTGAGCGTAGATAAACCAGTAGACAACAGTTGTCTACACTTACCAGATGCCAATTTCGAAAATCGTCTCTCGGCTCTAGAATCAGAAATTAGAGAGCTGAGATCGAGCTTTTTTATGAAGAAAGCGGTTTCGATCCCGTTAGAGAAAATCAAAGGCCGAGGGCGAGATTCGAACCCGCGTCGTGGCCTCCACAGGGCCATAGGATAACCATGCTACCCCACCTCGGCACAGCCTCGAAAGGCGTATAGTCCCGTGCGGATTCTCCCTTTTTGGGAGTTTAGGGTCTTCACTTTGGTTTAAACCTACTGTGGATGGGTTTAAACCATCATCTGTCGAAATAAGGAATGCTGTTTGCCCATCTTTGGTGATCTCAAAGAGGTGAGCTTTCTTCCCTATTAGGTCGGCATGCACTTTTGGCAGCCGGAGCTGCGGGTACACCCCGCCGTTTCCAGTCACCTTGCCTATCTTTGCATCGCCGACGTAGTGTAGAGTTTCACCCCTTATTTCTCTTTTGGATCTATCAGACATGCTTTCATACCCTTATTGATTGAACGTAATCAACCGTTTGGAATATGTGCTTTAAAACATGCCGATTTGTAGCGAGAAATTATCTGCGTCGTTGTCGAAGTGCTTCTGCAAATCGTGGCTGTTAATCTAGCCGCGGAACAAGAGGGTGGGTTCTGATTAGTCGATCCTCGACGGCAGCCCACGCAATCTCCGAAACAACCCGTCTGCGAAGAGAAGCGCTATAAACACAAAATTGCGAATGATTTCTTTAACGCTCATTCTGTTACGCTATGAATTCTCTACCTGCCAGAGCGCTTGCGCGAGCATCTCATAGACTTCCGCCGTTTCACCCTGATGCGGCATTCTGCCGAGCTGCTCTGCGGCTGAAGCTAAGCGTCTGAGCACATCAGGGATAGCTTTCTCCGGAACCGATCGCACCTTTGCACCGCGGTAGTTGCTCAAAATGGCTTGTATCGCCTTTGGAAGACGTCTTGCGTCAATACTTCCGTCTTCCAGCATGAAAGGCAGTTTCCACGACGCGGGCCGATTCGCATCTCCGACATAAGCAAAGCACTGTGCGGGGAGACAATATTTTGGATGAAGCAGTTGAGCATTTGAATCCTCTCCTGTGATCGCTGCTCGTGTGACTGATGCTGATTTAAGGAGTGTAAGTGGCTCACCCTGCGGCCCTGTGCGCGGTCGGTAGACGCCGTGCTCGCTAAGCCACCACAAGTCACTGTGAGGCTCCTTAGATTCCAAAGAGACGAAGACGCGGTCATGTAAGCCCCCCTCCTTGATGTTAGCGGCATAGAACATCACCCCATCGCTGACGGCAATGCACGCCACTTTTTGCTCGTCTGCATAGCGCCGCGCCTGTTCAAGGGCGCGATGCACAGCAGCTCGGTTCCATGCAAGGGTACCGGGGCGTTTCGTCTCGACGATGCAGTACTTGATTCCTAGACGTGTGACAACGATATCGGCGTAGTCGACCTGGTTGTTTATGTCGCCGAGCTTCCAGTCGAGGGCGACCGTGAACAGGTCTTCCACAATATTCTCAGCAACGCGCTCTGATGCCTCGCCGAAGCGGCCCTGCTGTCTGAGACGCTCGCTCCGTTTCGCGCAGAAGGTCGGCCAGTTCGTCGTAAGATGCGTTTCAAAACGTCGGTACGAGGCGAGGTCTCGATATGGCATTGTCGGGTGTTAATGGTTGAGAGAGATAAAGCGTTTTTCGATTTGAGTTTTGGTCGCTTCGTCGCAAAACCCGAGATATTGCAAAGGGGTTGCTATGAGTACTGCTGCGACTTTTTTGTAGTCTAAGGAAACGTAGCGCTCAAATCCGGGTGAAAGCACTTATTCGTGAACGTTGAATGAGGCACTAGGTGATCAAAGTGCGTTACTTGGTATATTTTGAAGTTTCGACAGAAGTCGGCAATCACATAGATTTCGAAGAAGGAGGGCCCGGGAAAATCTTCGGCTATATCATGAGTCGATTCGCGCCAGAGGCCGTGTATACGGAGGCCGGCACGCGCAATGTCTTCATGGTGGCCGATCTGAATGAGGCACAAATGACGGAGATCATGCTAATCGTGTCAAAGAAGTTGGGCACGTACCCTGAATTCACGCCCTTGATTCTCGGAGAGGCGACGCCCGGCATCGCGGCTAAGGCAACAGAAGAGGCGAAAAAAGCACCATAGATCGGCGATCGTTCACATGCTCTGATTGGATCCCAAGAGATAGCTTGCACGAGGCGTAGGGAACCAAGTCAATCTGATCGAAAGAATATCATAAAAACTTTTCAAAACATCGAGTCGTCGTTTCGACAAGAATATGTTCGCGTATAGGTTGACGTTAATATTTCAAGCCTTGTACCGGTAAGGGCTGCGTCTCAAGGGCTTTTTAAGGCATACCAACCTACTTTTGCCACCACGCTTCTGAACGGGCCTCAGAAATCAAAGGAATCGAAAAAAGA
>OCZT010000172.1_pt1 | contig 60234 bp, 66 predicted proteins | sample 1539031 | NCBI WGS metagenome assembly OCZT01 (sample SAMEA3539308, study PRJEB22396) | soil metagenome | biome: tundra; feature: field; material: soil | place: USA | collected 2010-05 | depth 0.15 m
CCACGACCTGTTCGTTGTCCGGCCCGAGGCCAATATTGATCACTCGCACCACCCCCGCCGTCGCCGCCGCCTCGACCGCCCGCCGCGCCTCCCCCTCCCCCGCCTCCTCGATCAGCTCCAGGTGGCAGTGGGTGTCGACCAGGGCCAGCCGGCTCACTCGCCGGCCAGGACCGTGGCCTTGTCCAGTCGGGGGAAGAGGAGCTCGCCCAGTTGGGTGCCGTGACCCGCGGCGAACCCTCCCCGGGCGGCAGCCTCGGCCAGCGACCGCGCGCCAGGTCCAAGCGCCGCGGGCGACGGCACGCCGAGCTGTCGGGCCAGGCTCTCGCAGGCGTCGGGGATGAAGGGGTAGGCGACATAAGCCAGCACGCGCAGCGCTTCGGCGAGGTTGTACAGCACGACCTCCAGCTCACCCCTGCGGGCCGTGTCCTTGTTCAGCTCCCAGGGCTTGGACTCCTCGACGTACTTGTTGGCGCGCCCCACCAGCCGCCAGATGATCTCGAGGGCGCCGCTGAAGTCAAGTGCCTCAATGCGCGCATCGAGGTTGCCGAGCATGCTCGCGGTCAGGGCCGCAAGCTCGCCGTGGATACCGCTCGCCACTGCGGGCGCCGGCACCTTGCCGTCGTTGTACTGCCTGAGCATGTTGAGAACCCGCGAGGCCAGGTTGCCGAAGTCGTTGGCCAGGTCGGCGTTGTAGCGGTCGACATAGACGCCGAGGTCGAAGTCGCCGTCCCGGTCGAACGGGACCTCGCGCATCAGGCAATAGCGAACCCCATCGCTGCCAGCCTTGTGCCGGGCGTTCTCGGTATGGGATTGGAGGCTGTCGACCAGCTTCAGTGGCTCCACGAAAATGCCGCGAGACTTGCTCATCTTCTCGCCCGCCACGTTGACGTACCCGTGGGCGAAGACGCGCCGCGGCAGCTCAACGCCGGCGGCCCAGAGCATCACCGGCCACATGATGGTGTGGAAGCGCGTGATGCCCTTGCCGATGATGTGCACGTCGCAGGGCCAGTAGCGGTTGAAGCGCTCCTTGTCGGTGCCGAAACCGGCACCGGTCACGTAGGAGAGGAGGGCGTCGAACCAGACGTAGATGACCTGGGTCCGGTCGAACGGCAGGGGGAAGCCCCAGGTGGTGAAGCCTCGCGAGATCGATACGTCCTGGAGGCCTTCGCGGATGACATTGAGCATCTCGTTGCGCCGCGACGCAGGCTGCAGGAAATCCTCGCGCTCGTGCAGCTCGATCAGCTGGTCGGTGAAGGCGGATAGCTTGAGGAAGTAGTTGTCCTCTTCGACCCACTCGAGCGTGATGAGGTGGACCGGGCACTTGCCCTCAACCAGCTCACGCTCCTGGTAGTACTGCTCGCAACTGGGGCAGAAGAAGCCGCCGAACTTACCTTTGTAGATGTAGCCGTTGTCATAGACGCGCTGCAGGAACTCCTCGGTGGTGGCGCGGTTGGCATCGGACGAGCTGCGGACGAACTCCGAGTAGTTGACCTGGAGTCGCTCGAACATCGCCTCGAAGCGCGGCACCATCGAGTCGCTGTACGCCTCCGGGGTCATGCCCTTGGCCGCCGCCTCCTTCTCCACCGACTGGGAGTGCTCGTCAGACCCAACCACCAACCAGGTGTCGTGGCCGGTCATCCGCTTGTAGCGGACCAGCACATCGGCGCCGATCTTCTCGAAGGCGTGGCCGAGGTGAGGCACGCCGTTGATGTAGTCGATAGCGGTGGTCACGTAGTACTTCGGCGGCAGGCTCATGGTTCGGCTCCCTGACCTTTTCTTCGCTTCGGCGCTCCCTCAACGAGCAAGGTGATCTCGCCCTTCACCGCCTTCTGCCGGTAATGCCCTGCCAACTCCGCGGCCAGCCCAACCCGAAGCTCCTCGTGAACCTTGGTCAGCTCGCGCGCCACCGCGCAGCGCCGGTCCGGCAGCGCTTCCGCGATGATGTCCAGCGCCTTTAGCAGCCGGTACGGCGACTCGAAGGCCACCGCGGTGCGCGTCTCCTCAGCCAGCGCTCCGACCGCGCGGGTCATCTCGCTCGCCTTGCGCGGCAGGAAGCCCAGGAAGACGAAGCGATCGGCGCTGAACCCGGAGAGGGCCAGCGCGGCGGTCACCGCCGACGGCCCGGGGATCACGGCGACGTCGTGCCCGGCGTCGCGGGCGCGGTCCACCAGGTACGCCCCGGGATCGGAGATCGACGGCATCCCCGCGTCAGTGCACAGCGCCACGTCACCATCGCGCAGGGCGTCGACGACCTGGGCCGCCCGGCCGCGCTCAGCGTCGGCATGGACCGAGAGCAGCGGTTTGCTGATGCCCAGGTGGGTCAGCAGCTGGCGAGTGCGCCGGGTGTCCTCGGCCGCCACCAGGGCGACCTCGCCCAGCACCCGCGCCGCCCGCGGCGTCAGGTCTTCGAGGTTCCCGATCGGCGTGCCGACCACGTACAGCGTCCCCATCAGTCCGGCCGGGCCTCAGACGCCCCAATCTCTCGGGTAGCGGAACTCCCGGTCGATGGTCCTCGCCGACAGTTTGGCGATGAGCGGGGGCCGCCGCTTGTACTGGTTGACGCGGACGCGGCGGGTGACAGCGTCGACGAAGGCCCGGTCGTGGCCCATCTGGACGAGGTCCTCAGCGGTGTAGCGGCGATCGACGAGATTGAACAGCAGCCGGTCGACCGCGGCATAGGTGAAGCCCAGCTCCTGCTCGTCCGACTGCCCCTCCCAGAGGTCTGCCGAGGGCGGCTTGGTGATCACCTGCTGCGGCACGCCGACGTGCGCCGCCAGCTGCCAGACCTGCGACTTGTAGAGGTCGCCGATCGGGTTGAGGGCGGAGGCCTGGTCGCCGAATATAGTGCTGTAGCCGAGCAGCATCTCGGTCTTGTTGCTGGTGCCCACAACCAGCGCCTTCTCCGCGAACGAGATGTCGTAGAGGATCGTCATCCGCTCTCTCGCCATCTTGTTGCCACGGCGGTCGTCGCTGGCCTCCGGGAAGCGTTCGAAGTAGGCGTCGATCTGGGGCGTGATCTCAATCACTCGCAGCCGGACCTCAAAGGCGTCGGCGACCACCTGGGCATCAGTCAGGCTCTGCGGGTTGCTGAGCCGGTACGGCATCGATACGGCGAGCACGTTCTCAGATCCCAACGCCTCAGCCGCGAGCGCCGCCACCAGGCTCGAATCGACACCGCCGGAGAGGCCGAGCACGACTTTCTCGTAGCCCACCCGGCGCACCTCCTTGCGCAGGAAGCCGAGCAGAATCGACCTGACCAGGGCCGCATTGATCTCCAGCTCGCCGCTGTCGAGAGGCTCGGCGCTGCTCTCAGTAGGGAGTGTCGGTGCGCTCATTCCAGATCCGTTCCAGCTCACGCAGGGTGAACTCGGCCTTCTCGTCGCGAAGCAGCGGGGTTGCCAAGCGCTGCCGCTCCACCTCGCGCACATCGATCTCGGCCAGCACGAGGCCCGCCTTCTCCCCCGCCCGTACCACCGGCTGGCCGTCGGGACCGAAGACGCACGAGCCGCCCCAGAAGTTCACGCCGTCCTCGTAGCCGAGGCGGTTGACGTAGGCGACGTAGCAGGTGGTGTACTCCGCCACCGTGCGCAGGAGGTCCTCCCAGGAGCCGACCGATCCGGGGGCCATGTCGGCGTCCGCGTTGGCGAGCACGCCGCGACCAGGGCTGGAGGAGATGCAGAGCAGGAGGCTCGCGCCCTGCACGAAGAGCAGGTAGGCGGTGGAGAGGTGCCACATGTCCTCGCAGACCAGCATCCCGGTTGAAATGCCGGCGTCAAAGCAGCGGACGCGGTCGCCGGCGGCGAAATACCTCTGCTCGTCGAACATCCCGTAGGTAGGCAGGTATACCTTGCGATGGACGTGCCTGACCTCGCCTCGGCTCAGGTAGACGGCGGCGTTGTAGTAGCGGAAGTCCTCCGACTTGACCACCATCCCAAGCGCAATGTCGATCCGGTTGGAGAGATCCAAGAGCGGCGCCAACCGGGGATCTTCCAGCCCCATGGCGAGGTCCGGCACCAGGTCCTTGAGGAAGTAGCCGGTCAGGCTCAACTCGGGGAAGGCGACCATGTCGGCGCCCTCGCCAATGGCCTGCTGGGTCAGCTCGAGATGGAGGTCGAGGTTGGCTTTGAGGTCACCCAGCGCCGGGGCGCACTGAGCCAGGGCCAGCCGTCGGCGTGGGTTGGCGGGAGCTCGGTCCATCTGAGAAGGATATATTCCGGTCTTCGACCCACTCCAAGATCGCAGCAGGCATCTCGGCGACGGGCCCAGTGAACGTGGAGCACTGCGGCAGCGACTCCAGGAAGTGGGTCCCGTAAGTTCGGGTCGAGACGCGACGATCGAGGATCACGACCGCCCCCCGGTCGGTGGCGCGGCGAATCAGTCGCCCGAATCCCTGCTTCAGCCGAAGCACGGCCTCCGGCAGGGCCAGTTCCAGGAAGGGGTCGCGGAGGCGCTCGCTTCGCGCCCGGAAGACCGGGTCGCCCGGCGGCGCGAACGGCAGCTTGGCGATGAAGACACAGGCCAGTGCGTTCTCAGGCAGATCAAGACCCTCCCAGAAGCTGTTGGTCCCGCAGAGCACGGCGTCGGGGAGGCTGACGAAGCGCTCGACCAGGGCCCGTCGGCTGCCCGCGCCGCGGCCCTGCGCCAGGACCTCGATGCCGTCCCCCATCAGCTCCGTTTTCAGCTGCGCTGACGCCTGGCCCAGCTGCTCGGTGGACGTGAACAGGACCAGCGTCCGTCCCGACAGCCGGCGCGCCGTCTCCGCGACCGCCGACACCAGCTGTTCCGTGAAGCCCTCCTCAGGCGGCGCCGGCAGGTTGTCGGGCAGGCACAGGAGCGCCTGCTGCAGGAAATCAAACGGGCTTGGCAGCACCAACTCGCTCAGACGCGAGGCGCTCAGCCCGATCCGCGACCGGAAGTACTCGAAGGAGCCGTTGAGACTGAGGGTGGCGCTGGTGAGGATGACACTGTCGCGGTCTTCAAAGATGGCATCCGCCAGGAGCGGCCCTACGTCGAGGGGCGCCCGCCTGATGGTGCTGCGACCGTCGCGGCCAAAGCCGACCCAGGTCACCTGCCCTAAGTCCGGCCGCGAGGTCAGCTCCACCAGGCGCACGATCCGCGCCTCGACGACCGCCGCCGCACTCACCGGCAGGCCGCGTAGCGCAGCCGAGACTCGCGAGACGGCGTTGAGAACCCCGGCCATCGCGGGGGTCTCGAAGCTGGCCTCATCCAGCCGAAGGTCGCGGCCAAGCTCGCTGCCGTAGATGTATCGGCACGCCCCTCGCAGGGCTTCGAACAGATCCCTGACCGCGCCGTCGAGCTGGGCTACCCCGGCCGGCACCCCGCGCCCCGAGCCGGCGATGCCGACCTGCCCCAGGAGATCGTCTTCACGAATCTCTTCGGTGAGCCCCTTGGTCGCGGCTTCCTCGAGGTGGTGCGCCTCATCGAGGATGAGATGGCGGGCGCGCGACGCGCTTGGGTTCTCGTTGAAGGCATCTGCGAGCAGCAGCGCGTGGTTGACAACCACCACGTCGGCCTCTGAGGCGCGCTGCCGAGACCGATGGTAGAAACAGGGCCGCGGGCCGGATAGGCATTTGGCCGACCGGCAGTCGCCCCACTCTGAAGCCACCGACCGCCAGATGCGCTCCTCCTGGCCGAAAAGCCGGAGCTCATCGCGGTCGCCGGTGGTGGTCCATCCCATCCAGACCGCCAGCTTGAGCTTGAAGGTCAGGAGCTCGGCGGGATCGATGCCCTCGATCTCGGTGTCATCACCGCCCAGGCCCTGGGCGGCGGTGCCCAGGAGCAGCTGCTCCCAACGCAGGCGACTGAGGTAGTGGCCGCGGCCCTTGAGCAGCACCGCGTGCAGGGGCACGCCCAGGATCCGCGCCGCCAGGGGCAGGTCCTTGTGGAGGAGCTGCTCCTGCAGGTTGATGGTGTAGGTGGAGACGCAAACCTGTCCACGCCCCGCGGCCGCCCAGGCCAGCGCCGGCAACAGGTACGCCAACGACTTGCCGGTCCCGGTGCCGGCCTCGGCGACCAGGTTGATCTTGCGGTCGAAAGCCTGGGCCACCGCCAGGCACATCTCTTGCTGGCCCTCACGGAGCTCCCAGCCGGGCTCCGACGCCAGCGGACCGCCGGGCCCCAGCATCGCCGCCAGCTGGTCGGGCTCCATCGGTGGCAGCAGCGGCGTCTCGGCGCGGGGGGCGGCGCCGTCGACCTTGGGGAGCACAGCCGGCGCCGTCGCCGTGGTTGGGGCGCTAGAAATCACCGCCTGCGGGACGAGCTCCTGAAAGAAAGTGGCCAGGCTGTGGCGGCTGCCCCTGGTGATCTCGCGGAGCATGTCCTGCGTGCTGGTGGGCAGCTCCGCCGCCTGGTGCAGCAGGGCGAGGAACACCCGGAAGGTGGCCTCGGCGTCCTCGAGCGCGTGGTGCGGCCGGGGATGCTTGAGGCCGACGAGATCGCAGAGACCGCCGAGCGAATAGGAGGGCGCAGCGGGCAATACGACTCGCGCGATCTCGATGCTGTCGTACACGCGCCGATCTCCGATGCTGGTCCCCAGCGCCTCCTCCAGGAAGGCGACGTCATAGCCGGCACCGTGGGCCAGCAGGTCGGCGTCGCCGATGAAGTCGCGCAATGCGGGCAGGACGTGGCGCAAACGCGGGGCCCCCGAGAGCTCGTTGTCGGAGATACCGGTGAGGCGGCGGATCATCGGCGGCAGCCGTAGGCCTGGGTTTACCAGCGTGTGGTATCGAGCGATGACCTCGGCACCGCGGAACTTGACCGCCCCGATCTCGATGACATGGTCGATCGCCGAGCTCAGTCCGGTCGCCTCGAGGTCGAGACAGACGATTACCGGGAAGTCGCCGCGCAGCTCGCGGTCGTGCTCGACCCAGTGGGACTCGATCTTCCCCCGTGGTCGCCGGCCCGCTTCGGGCCGCGCCGGCCGGGGCGACGTCACAGCAGGACCGCCGCCAGCTCCGCCAGCTCGGAGCGCTGACCTTTGGTCAGGGTGACGTGGGCGGCCAGGGGGCTCTCCTTGAACTTCTCGACGGCGTAGCAGAGCCCGTTGCTGCTGAAATCGAGGTAGGGATGGTCGATCTGGTAGGGGTCGCCGGTGAGGACCAGCTTGGTCCCCTCCCCCGCGCGGCTGACAATGGTCTTGATCTCGTGCGGGGTCAGGTTCTGGGCCTCGTCGACGATGATCAGCTGCTGGGGGATGCTGCGGCCCCGGATGTAGGTCAGCGCCTCCACCTCGAACAGCCCTTTGTCCTGGAGCCGGGTGACCATGTCGGCCACCATCTGGTCCTTGTACATCGTGCTCATCAGGAACTCGAGGTTGTCGTAGATCGGCTGCATCCAGGGACGCAGCTTCTCGTCCTTATCGCCGGGTAGATAGCCGACGTCCTTGCCCATCGGGATCACTGGTCGTGTGACCAGCAGGCGGCGGTAGGTGTGCTCGTCGAGGACGGCGTGGAGGCCGGCGGCCAGCGCCAGCAGGGTCTTGCCGGTGCCGGCTCGGCCGGTCAGGGTGACGAGGCTGATCTCCTCGTTGAGCAGCGCGTCAAGCGCGAAGCGCTGGCCCAGGTTCTTGGCCTGGATCCCCCAGACATCCTTGCGCACCGGCGCCAGGGGCACGATGTCGCCGCGGGTCAGGTCGAAGCGGCCGATCGCCGAGAGGTTGTGGTGATCGGGCACCTGGAAGTGCACGAACTCGTTGGCGCGCAACCCCAGCTGGGTCGCCGCCAGAGTGCCTTCGCGGTTGAAGTGCTCCATGACGTCGGCCTCGACCTCCAGCACCCTCATGCCGGCGTAGAGCTCGTCGATGCCGGTGACCACCTTGTCGCGCTCGTAGTCCTCGGCCGAGAGGTTGAGCGCATCGGCCTTGACGCGCACATTGATGTCCTTGCTGATCAGGACCACCCGGCGTTCTGGGCTGGCGGCCTTCACCTGCTGGGTCACCGCCAGCACCTGGTTGTCGGGCTTGTGGATGTCGAGCTCGCGTGGCAGGTCTCCGCCGATCTCCTGGATCTGCACCCGCAGCGAGCCGCCGCCAGGGGTAGTCACCCCCTCGGATAGCTTGCCCAGCTGCCGCAGGTCGTCGAGGTGATGTGCCACGCGTCGGGCGCTGCGGCCGACCTCATCCTGGCGCTTCTTCTGGGAGTCGATCTCCTCGATCACGACCAGGGGAATGACGACGTCGTTCTCTTCGAAGGCGTTGAGCGCTTCGGGGTCGTGCAGCAGCACGTTGGTATCGAGCACGTAGGTCTTGGCGGCATCGCTCATCGGCTCAACCGTCATGCGCTTTTGGCGCCCTCCAACTCGAAGACGCCCCGGTATGCCGATGGCAGTAGCTCCGCCACCTTGGACATCATGTAGTTGGTCGCCTCCTGGTTGTCCATGTCGGGGCGCGGTAGCTGGAATGGTTTGCCGTAGATGAGGTGGCAGTCAGCGGCCTTGGGCCAGTGGACACCCTTGGCGGGGAGCACCTTCTCGGTGCCCCAGACCGCAACCGGGAGAATGGGCACCGCAGAGCGGCGGGCGACAAAGCCAACCCCAGCCTCGACCGCGTGGATGCGAGCGTCCTTCGCGCGAGTGCCCTCGGGGTAGATGCACACCGCCGCGCCGCGCTCCAGCAGCGCCAGCGTGTGCCGCAGAGCGCCCCGGTCGGCGGTGTGGCGAACCACGGGGAAGCACAGGAACTGCCGGGCGATGAAGCCGAGGACGGGGTTCTTGAACCATTCGATCTTGGCCATGAAATGCAGTGGCCGGGGGAACCTGGCGCCGAGCAGAGGCGGGTCGGCGCTGGCGATGTGGTTGCAGATCACCAGCAGGCCGCCTTTGCGTGGCACGTTCTCACGGCCTTCGACGTAGACGTGGTTGCGAACCAGGATCAGGATCAGAACGTTGAGGATCCAGCGGATGAGCCAGTAGATCGGCGTCGGCGTAACAGGCCCGCGGTCCACCGGGACCGGCGAGGCGACAGCGCGTGACTCGCTCATCCGAATCCAGGTTGGTCAGCGTTGCCGGGCGTCGAGCTGGGGATCAGGCTGAGGATCTCTGCGAATACTTCTTGGGGGCTCCGACCATCTGTGTCAATCGTATGCGCGTCCTCAGCGGGCCGCAATGGGGCCAGGGTGCGATTGCTGTCGGCGGCGTCACGGTCGGCGATCTCACCCTTCAGGAGGGCGTGGTTGTCGTCCTGCATCTGGCCGGCGCGGCGCCGTTTGCGCTCCTCTTCGGAGGCGGTGATGAACAGCTTGAGATCGGCATTTTGGAAAACCACGGTGCCGATGTCGCGCCCGACCATGACCACACCACCGTCACGGAAGCGGCGCTGCTGAGCGACCAGCTCGGTGCGCACGACGGGGACCTGGCTGACGCGCACCAGCGCGGGCGCGATGGCGGCGTCGAACACATCGGCCGTGAGGTCTTCACCGTCGACCATGACCTGCCACGGTGGCTTCTCCGCGGGGCTGGTGTTGACTTCGACAGTGGTCCGGCGAGCGAGGTCGCCGAGCGCCTCACTGTCATCGGGGTCGATGCCCGCCTGCTTCGCCAGGACGGTGATGGCGCGGTACATGAGGCCGCTGTCGACCAGGGGCAACCCGAGGTGTCGCGCCAGCATCCGCGCCATGGTTGACTTGCCCGACGCTGAGGGGCCGTCGATGGCCACGATCACAGCCCCACCTCCCGGCGGAGCGCCTCGACCTCGCTCGCCCGCAGCTCGCGGACCCCGGCCTCCGGCAGGTCACCCAGCCGCAGGGAGCCGATGCGGATGCGGCGCAGGGCCAACACGCGATGGCCGACGGATTGGAAGGAGCGACGGAGTTGGCGCTTCCAACCCTGGCGCAGGACGACTCGAAGCCGGGTGGTGCCGGTGTCGGGGCCGCTGCCAACCAGCTTGACCTCCGCCGGTGCGGTCCGGCCCTCCTCGAGGACGACGCCGTGGCGAAGCTTTTCCAGCGCTTCCGCAGAGGGGCGCCCACGCACGATCAGCTCGTACTCCTTGTCGACGTGGTGGCGCGGGTGCTGGAGGCGGAAGCTGAGCTCGCCGTCATCGGTCAGCAGGATCAGGCCACGGCTGTCGAGGTCGAGGCGCCCGACGGGATGGAGCCGCTCCGCCGCCGGCCGGTTGCGCACCAGCGCCGTGACCAGGGGTCGATGGCTCCTGTCACTGACGGCGGTGAGGTAGCCGGCGGGCTTGTTGACGGCGAGGTAGTGATGCTCCGTTGGAGCGGGCTTGACCTCGTCGCCGTCGACGGCGACGATGTCCTGACCCGGCATCACCAGCTGGCCACCCGGAGGCGTCGGGCTGCCGTTGACCGTGACCCGGCCCGCTGCGATCAGCTCATCGGCCTTGCGTCGCGCCGCCACGCCAGCCATGGCGAGGAAGCGGTTCAGACGGATGGCGGTCGGGCCGGCGGGGCCTGTCGGGTCAGTCAGGGTCCGCCTCGCCAGGCGCCGCCGCGGGCGTCGCTGGGTCGGAAGGCGCCGCATCGAAGCCGCCGCCATCGAGCGCGGTCGTAAGCGCTGCCACGCTGGCGCCCTCAGCATCGGCCACGCCCGGCAGGTCTTCGACCCGGCTCACGCCCAGCAGCTGCAGGAATCGGATGGTGGTGCCGAAGAGCCGTGGCGTGCCGGGAGCCTCCAGTCGGCCGCGCTCCTCGATCAGGCCGCGAGCCAAAAGCCCCTCGAGGACGCGTTCGCAGTCGACCCCTCGCACCTCCTCGATGCCAGCCTTGGTGAGCGGCTGGCGGTAGGCGATGATCGCCAGCGTCTCGTAGGCGGCGGGCGACAGCCGGCCCGGAACCTCGGGGTTGAGGAGGCGCCGCACGGCCGCCGAGGCCTCCGGTCGGGTCACCAGCTGGACCAGGTCGTGGTGCCGCTGCAGCATCAGCCCGCGGCCCTCGAGGGAGACGTCGAGGGCGTCAAGCACAGAGGCCAACGTCCGCAGGTCAACCTCGAGGGTGTCGGCAAGCTTGCGCCGCTCGATGGGGGCGCCGAGGCTGAAAAGCACCGCCTCAGCTTGGCGACGCAGGTCGTCCAGTCCTGGCAGGGCCTCCAGGTTAGGCATCGGCGTCCTTGCGTAGGATCTCGATCTCCCCAAAGGTGGCCTTCTGGCGAAAACGCGCCTCGCCGAGACGGATCATCTCAAGCAAGGCCAGGAAGATGACGACCGCGTGCAGCCGCGACTCGGCGGCGTCGAAGAGCACCGTGAAGCTGGTGGCGGGCTCGCTGCCGATGCGTGTGCGGATGCGATCCATCTCGTCTGTCAGCGAGTAGTTGGAGAGCTCGACCTGCACCTCCGACGGCGCCGGCAGGCGGTCGAGGATGGCCTGGAAGGCAGCCGCCAGCCCGTCGGGGTCGATCTCCAAGCGCTCGCTGGGAATGATCTCGCCCTCCACCGCTGAGGGGAAGCTGAAGCCGCCCTCCTGGTGCCGCCGCATCAGCTCCATGGCGGCGTCCTTGAAGCGCTGGTACTCCAGCATCCGCTCGCGCACGGTCTCCTCCCAAGCCTCGAGGTCCTCCTCCTCCTCATCGCCGGCGGCACCGGGCAGGAGTGCAGCAGCCTTCAGGGCGAGCAGCCTTGAGGCCACCACCAGGAAGGCAGCCATCGCCTCCGGGGTGCGGGCGCGAGTCCCGTCCTCGGAGCTGAGGCCCTGGAGGTAGTCCCAGGCGAGGTCACCCAGGCGCACCTGGTTGAGGTCGACCTGCTGTCGCTGGGCCAGGGTCAGGAGCAGGTCGATCGGTCCATCGAAGACCACGCTCTGCACCCGGACGTCATCGAGCAGCCCGGCTTTGGCGGTCGGTGTCTCCGTCATTCGCGCTCGTCCATGGCCTGAAGGATGGCCGTCTCGGGGTGTGACGGGCGCTTGGATTCGTGCTCGGCGACGATCTGGACCAGGGGGCCGTCGGCACCGGCATGACGGAGCAACTCGGCGCCGATCCTGGGATGCTCGATGTAGCGCTGGACCCTGGGGCCGAGGCCCGGGACGCGGATTAGCAACCCCATGGTCCCGGTCGCCCCCGCCAGGACCACCAGCGATCTCGCCATCGTGCCCATCGGCGTCTCGATCTTGCCGACGTCATGAAGCAGGGCGGCCTGCTGGAGCAGCGGCTCCGCGTCGCCGAGGCGCCGCAGGACGCGGAGAGCGTGTACCTGGTCCCGAACCGCCATGCGCACGAAGAGATCCCCCAGCGCGGGGTCGAGGTGCGAGAGGGCCTCCTCCTGGTCGGCGTCGCTCATGGCGGCGTGATGGGCGGAACGCACCTGGCCGACCCGGTAGGCCCAGCGAGCCGTCATCACCTGCGGCCCTCGCGCACCAGCGGCTCGCCCCATCCCATCTTCTCCCGGAGCTGGCTGTAGAAATCCTCGGTGCCCGGCGCCCGCACCACCTGCAGCAGGGGCCCGTCGAGACCGCAGGTCAGGGTGGCGTTGGTGGAGACCGGGAGGTTGATGGCGCCATCCAACAGCAGGCGCGTCTCCTCGTCGACGCGCAGCTCGATCGTCTTGCGGGCGGGCAGCACCAGGGCCCGCGTGGCCAACGTGTGAGGGTTGAGCGGCACCAGGACCATCACGTCCGCGCGCGGGTCCACGATCGGACCACCGGCCGAGGCGGCGTAGGCGGTCGACCCCGTTGGCGTGGCCACCACGCAACCGTCGGCGTGGAACATCCCCGCTTCGACGCCGTCGACGCTGACCTCGAGCTGGATCACGTTGGCGGCGGGGTCCTTGAGGAGGGCTGCCTCGTTGATGGCGAGGTACTTGCCCTCACCGTAGTGGACAACCATGGTAGCCCTGTGCTCGAGTTCAAATCGACCCTCGGCCCAGGCGGTGCAGGCAGCCTCAGCGGTCTCCAGCGTGACCCAGGCCAGGAATCCCAGCCGGCCCAGGTTGACGCCCATCACGGGCACCTCGCAGACGAGTGCGGTCCGCGCGGCGTGGATGAAGGTGCCATCACCACCAAAGGTCACCACCAGCTGCTTGCCCTCCACCAGGGCTGGCTCCAGGGAGCGGTCGCCTTCGACCCGCCCGGGCTTGTCGGTGGACATCTGCCGTTGGAAGAGCTCGACCTCATGGCCGTGCTCGGCCAGCCTACCGCTGGCGCGGACCACCGCTGGGTTGTCAGCGCTGACGCGCGCGTGGAGGACAAAGAGGACGTCAGGCATGGGCTCGCATGTGCACGAAATACTCCTGGTTGCCCTTGGCGCCAACGACGTGGGAGGCCGCCGTGCCGAGGATCTTGAGTCCTTCGTCGGCGGCCCACGCGATGAAGCCCGAGAGCGCTTCGTCGCGATCATCCTGGCTGCGCACCACGCCGCCCTTGCCAACCCGGCCGCGGCCGAGCTCAAACTGCGGCTTGAGCAGGACCAGGATCTCGCCACCGGGTGCCAGCAGGCGCCGGATCGCTGGCACCACCAGGCGCAGGGAGATGAAGCTGAGATCGCCCACCGCAAGGTCCGGCACCGGCCCTTCCAGCGAAGCCAGGTCGCGGATGTTGGTGCGTTCGATGACCACCACGCGCTCATCCTGACGCAGCCGCCAGGCAAGTTGCCCGTACCCGACGTCGATCGCGTAGACCAGGCTTGCGCCGCGCTGCAGGAGGGCGTCGGTGAACCCGCCGGTTGAGGCGCCGGCGTCGAGGCATACACGACCGCCAGGATCGACGCCGAGGTCGTCGAGCGCTCCGGTGAGCTTCTCCCCTCCCCGGCCGACAAACCGCGGCCGCGCCGCCAACTCGACCTCCGCGCCCTCGGCAACTCGCTGGTCGGCCTGCGAGGCGACCACGCCGTCGAGGCGGACCTCGCCGGCGCGAATCAGCGCTTGCGCTTTCTGGCGCGACTCGACCAGGCCGCGCTCGACCAGCGCCTGGTCGAGACGGTGCCCGGCCGCCGCGGTTGTCTTGCTCACGAGCCCAGCATCATCACCGCCACCAGGAACCCCAACAGTCCGCCGGCGATGACCTCGACCGGGGTGTGGCCGAGAAGCTCGCGAAGGCGCTCTTCCTTGAGCCCCTCCGCGTGGAAGAGATCGTCGACGATGCGGTTGAGGACGCGCGCCTGGCGGCCGGCGGCACGACGCACCCCGGTGGCGTCGTACATCACCACGGCACTGAAGATCGCCGAGATCGCGAATTCAGGGCTGTTGATCCCGCGCTTGGAGCCGATCACGGTCGTCAGCGAGAGCACCAGGGCGGTGTGGGAGCTGGGCATCCCTCCCGCCGACGCCAGCCTGCGGAAGTCTAGGTGGCGGTGGCGAACCGAGTCCTCGACTACCTTGATCACCTGGGCGATGAGCCAGGCGACGACCGGGATGGTGATGTAGGGGTTGTTCAGCTCTGGTCCTCATCCAGGCTCGGCAGAGGCTCCTCCGAGGGCTTGCCGTCAGCTCCGAGGACCAGCCGTTCGACCTTCTGTTCGGTCGCTTCCAGCAACTTGGAGCAGTGCGCCGCCAGCGCCGCGCCACGCTCGTAGGAGGCAATCGAGTCGGCCAGGTCGACGCTGCCGCTCTCGAGCTTGCGGATCAGTGCCTCCAGCTCCTTGAGCGCGTCCTCATAGCTCAGCGCCTGGATTTCGGTCGGGGTCTCAGCCATGGCTTCCCTCTTGCGCCGCATGCACCTCGATCACCTCGCCCAGCACCGAGCCGTCGGCAAAGACGGTGGTGAGCCGCCGCCCCGGCGCCAGCCCGGCGATCGACATCACAACCACGCCGGACTCGTCCCGCGCCAAGCTATAACCGCGGCCCAGCACCGCCATCGGGCTGAGCGCCTCAAGGCGGCCGCGTTCGGCCTCCAGCGCCCGACGAGCGCGCTCGATGCCGGCCCTAAGCGCCGCGCCGAGCCGCTCCTGGCGCTCGTCGAGCCGCTGGCGCAGTTCCGGCACCCGCAGCGCCGGGCTCTGACGGCCGAGCCGGTCGCTCGCCTCCCGCAGCTGCTCGCGCTTGGTGTCCAGCTCGCGACGGACGGAGACGTTGAGCCGTTGCCGTCGGTCCAAGACCTGGCGGCGCAGGTCGGCTAGGTCCGGCACCGCCAGCTCCGCAGCCATCGAGGGGGTCGACGCCCGCATGTCAGCCGCGAAGTCGGCGATGGTGTAGTCGGTCTCGTGGCCCACGCCGACCACCACCGGCACCGGGCAGGCGCGGATACCGCGAGCCAGGGTCTCGTCGTTGAAGGAAGCCAGGTCCTCGATCGAGCCGCCGCCACGGACCAGCAGCACGACATCGACACCCGGCCGGGTCGCGACCCTGCGCAGCGCCCGCACCAGCGCCGCCGCCGCCACCTCGCCCTGGACCGGGGCGTGGGCCAGCAACACCGGCACCACGGGGCAGCGACGCCGCAGGACCTTGATCACGTCGCGCAGGGCGGCGCCCGACTCAGAGGTGACGATGCCGACCCGCCGCGGGAAGGCCGGCAGCGGACGTTTGATGTTCTCCGCGAAGAGGCCCTCGGCCTCGAGCTTCTTGCGCAGCTGCTCGAAGGCCAGGAACAGGTCGCCAACCCCCGATGGCTGGGCACTGTCCAAGATCAGCTGAACCTGGCTGCGGTCCTTGTACAGCTGGACTTTGCCGTGGACCAGGAGCATCATCCCAGGCTGGATCTGGAAGCGAATGCTGTTATAGGTGAGGCGGAAAGCGACCGCCTGGAGACTTGCACGGTCGTCTTTGAGAGTCAGGTAGCAATGTCCCTGGCGCGAGACCTTGCAATCCGCGACCTCGCCCTCGACCCAGACATCCTGCAGACCCGGTTGGTCGGAGATGACCTCGTCCAGGAACTCGGCCAGGTCACCAACACGCAGGACGTTCACGGCGTGCCACCTGCCGCGCGCGGCACGTGCATCACGATCCGCCCCAGCACCCCGTTGACGAAGCGTCCGGCCTCATCACCGCCAAAGGTCTTGGCCAGCTCGATCGACTCGTTGATGGCGGCCTTCACCGGCACGTCGGGGCAGAACAGCAGCTCGTAGGTGGCGAGGCGCAGGACGGCCCGCTCCACGCCCGCCATCTGCTCCAGCCGCCAGCGGGTCGAGGAGTCCCCGATCTCCTTGTCAATCTCGTCCTGGTGGGCGAGGGTGCCCCGCACCAGGTCGACCGCGAAGTCCCATTGCGCCTTGTCGACCCCGCCCTCCTCGAGGTGGTATCGCACCGTGGCCTCAGGATCGTCGGCCCGATGCTCGAGCTCGAAGATCGCCTGCATGGCCACCTCTCGAGCCAGGTGACGTTTACCCACGGTTGCCGAGCAAACGGAAATCAGGCTTCGGCTTCGTTGAAGCGCACGTCGGCGAAGAACACGTCGACGTTGCTGGTCTTGAGCCCCAGCATCCGATCCACCGCCGCAATCACCTGCTTCTGAACCTCGGCGGCGAGTTCGGGAAGGTTACGCCCGCTGAACGCCACCAGGAAGACCTGGAGCTTGAGGGTGTCTTCATCGACGAGCTCCACGCGCACGCCCTTGTGCAGACCGCCGCGGCGGATGACGCGGGTGATCTGGTTGCTCCGGTCGGCCACGCCCGCCACGCCGGGGATCTGCAGCGCCGTCAAGGCGGCGATCTGGGCGATCACCTCATTGGCCACCTTGACCCGACCGTTCGTCGGCTGGAACGCTGGCGCGATCTCGGTCATATCAGGCCCTCTCCATGTATTCGCCGGTTCGGGTGTCGACCTTGATCCTATCGCCCTGGTTGACGAACAGGGGCACTGCCACCGTCAGCCCGGTCTCCAGCGTTGCCGGCTTCGAGGTCCCGGTCGCGGTGTCGCCCTTGAAGCCGGGGTCGGCCCTGGTCACCTCGAGGGCGACGAAGGTGGGCAGCTCGATCCCGATCGGCTGGTCCTCGTAGGACAGAACGGTGATCTCGGAGCCCTCTTTGAGGTATTTGAGGGCATCACCAAGGGCCGAGTCCGGTAGCGCCACCTGGTCGTAGGTGTTGGTGTCCATGAAGTGGTACTGGTCGCCCTCGCTGTAGAGGTACTGCATGTTTCGCTTCTCGATGCGCACCTTGGTTAAGCGCTGCTCGGGACGAAAAGTCTCGTCGGTGATGGCCCCGGTCTTGAGGTTGCGCAGGCGAGCGCGCACCTGGGCGGTGCCCCGCCCCATCTTCATGTGCGAGAAGCCGACGCAGACATACAGCTGCCCGTCGCGCTCGAAGACCGAGCCGTTGCGCAGGTCGCCGGCGTCGATCACGAGGACACCTCGGTCGCCGCCCGCGCGGCCAGGAGCTCGAGCGCCTCCATGTACCCCTGGATGCCCTTGCCTTTGATCATCGCCACACACGCCTCGCTGGTGACCGACTTGCGGCGCCACTCCTCGCGCTTGTCGATGTCGGAGATGTGGACCTCGACCGCCGGCAGGTCCACCGACTGCAGTGCGTCAAGGAGCGCGTAACTGTAGTGGGTCAGGGCGCCAGGGTTGAGGATCAGCGCGTCGGCATCCTGGTCGGCGGCCGCCTGGATGCGATCGATGAGGTCGCCTTCGTGGTTGGACTGATAGGTCTCTACGGCCCAGCCCAGCTCGGCGCCGCGGGCGACCAGCATCTGGTCGACCTGGCTCAGGGTGGTGGTGCCGTAGATCGCCGGCTCGCGGACTCCGAGACGGTTGAGATTGGGGCCATTGATGACCACGACGAGGCGCATCAGCCCGCCCCCAGGGCGCGGCCGATGACGTGCTCCGCCACTTCGCGGTTGACGCGGTGCCCGGGCACCGCGTGGCCGAGCCGGTCCAGCAGCACCCACGGGGTGACGCCGGCGCGGGCCTTCTTGTCCCTGGAGATGACCGCCATCACATCGTCGACGGAGGCAGCCTTGGGGGCTCGTTGCCGCAGTTTGTACGAGTCCAAAAGTGCCCCCTGGCGCTCGACCACGTCGGCGGGCGTCACCCCCAGCTCGGCCCCGATGTCAGCCGCGACCGCCATGCCGATGCTGATGGCCTCCCCATGGGTGAAACGCGCGTAGCCGGTGGCGGCCTCCAGCGCGTGCCCCAGCGTGTGGCCGTAGTTGAGGATCGCCCGCTCGCCCGTCTCCTGCTCGTCGCGTGAGACCACGCCCGCCTTGATGGCGCAGCAGATCGTGATCACGTCAGTGAGCAAATTGATGTCCTTTTGAAGCACTTTTTCGCGATTGGCAAGGAGCGAGTCGTACAACTGTTCGTCCGCAATCATAGAGTACTTGAGCACTTCGGCCAGCCCGCTCCGGAACTCGCGGGCGGGCAGCCCGGAGAGCAACTCGGGGTCGATGAAAACCTCCACCGGGGCCTTGAAGGCGCCGACCAGGTTTTTGCCCGCTTTCAGGTTCACCGCCGCCTTACCGCCGATGGCGCTGTCCACCATCGCGAGCAGCGTGGTGGGGACCTGCAGCAACCGGATTCCGCGCATGTAGGTGGCGGCCACGACCCCGGCCAGGTCACCCACGACGCCCCCGCCCACCGCCACTATCAGTGAGCCGCGATCCAGTCCCTTGACGGCCGCCGCCGAGCAGGCCTTCTCGACCCAGCCCAGGCTCTTGCTGGTTTCCCCTGGGGGGATCCGGAACAGCGGCCGGGCCGCCTGGACGGCCAAGCCCCGAGGCAGCAACTTGGCGGTGTTCTGGTCCGCGATGATCAGCACCTTCGAACCGTCCGCGAGCTCGTCGATGCGGGCACCAAGCCGGGCCAGGCTTCCGCTCTCGATCACGATCGGGTACGCTCCGGAGGCGGCGCTGACGGTGAGCTCAGGCATCGGCCGTCGCGCTCCCGATGCCGGCGCCTTTAGCCAGCTCGGCTACTTCGGCAGCCACGGCCTCGATCGAGCGCCCAGTGGTGTCGAGCTGCACCGCAGCTTCGGAGTAGCGGCTCTCACGCGCGGCCGCCAGGGTTAGCAGCTTCTGCTGCAGCTCCGGCTGGTCTTGTAGCCGCCCCGCGCCGGCAAGCGGCCGCGCCTCGCCATCGCCGAGCCGCTCCAGGGTCGCCTCGTCCGAGGCCCGCAGCCGCACCACCAGGTTGCCGTCCTGGATCAGCGACCAGTTGTGGTCGTCGATCACCGCGCCGCCGCCGACGGCCACCACGCTGCCGCCATCGGCAAGCGCCCGAGCCAGCGCCGCCGACTCGAAGTTCCGGAAGCGCGCGTCGCCCTGCTGTTCGAAGATCGCCTCGATCGATTGGCCCGTCATCTCCTCGATGCGCTGATCGAGGTCGATGAAGTCAACTCCCTGGGCGGCGGCGACAAGGCGGCCGACGCTCGACTTGCCGCTGCCCATGAACCCGACCAGGACCAGGTTCTTCGCCATCGACTCTTGGCCACGCCTCAGCGGGCTGAGCGCAGGAACGCGTTCAGGTTGCGACGCATCTCTTTGATGGAGTCGCCGCCGGTCTTCGCCTGCAGCGCCCCGGCCAGGGTCAGCGCCACCATCGCCTCCCCGATCACTCCCGCCGCGGCCACCACGCAGATATCGCTGCGTTCGTAGTGGGCCTGGATCTCCTTCTTGGTGGCGATGTCCACCGATGTCAGCGGTTTCTTCAGCGTGGAGATCGGCTTGAGGTAGCCGCTGACCACCACCGGCATGCCGTCGGTGACGCCCCCGGTGAGGCCACCCTGGCGGTTGGTCAGGTGGTAGAAGCCCCTGGCCTTGCTGTAGCGCGGCTGGTCGTGGACTTGCGAGCCCCGCAGCGACGCCGCCGCCACGCCCGCGCCCAACTCCGCGGCCTTAACCGCGGGCACGCTTACGATCGCCTGGGCGAGGAGGCCGTCGAGACGCCGGTCCCACTGCGCGTATGTGCCAAGCCCGACCGGCACCCCGGTGGCGACGACCGTGAAGACCCCGCCGAGGGTGTCGCCGTCCTTGCGGGCGCGGTCGATGGCGCGGATCATCTTGGCCTCCGCGACGGGGTCGGGAGTGCGCACCGGGGATGCCTCCACCTTCTCCCAGTCAATGACGCCGGGCACTTGCGCCTCCACCTTGCCGACGCGCGAAATGTAGCTGTGGACGTCGATCCCGAACGTGCGCAGCAGCTGCTTGGCCACGCCACCGGCGGCGACCCGACTGGTTGTCTCCCGCGCGGAGGCCCGCTCGAGGACGTTGCGGACGTCGTCGAAGCCGTACTTGAGGGCGCCGGCGAGGTCGGCGTGGCCGGGGCGGACCCGGGTGACCTTGGTCGGCGGGAAGCCCGTGGGTGCCGGCGACATCGTCTTCTCCCAGTTGGGGAAGTCGCGGTTGATGAGGACCATCGCGATCGGCGTCCCCAGGCTCCGCCCGAGGCGGACGCCGCCCACGATCTCGACCTCATCTCGTTCGATCTGCTGCCGCCCACCCCTGCCGTAGCCGCCCTGGCGCCGGCGCAGGTCGGTGTTGATGTCCGCGGCACGGATCCGCATGCCCGCAGGCAGTCCGTCGACGATCACCACCAGGCGCGGACCGTGGGACTCCCCCGCGGTGAGGAATCGAATCACGTGGCGGCGCCGCGGGGCGCGTTGGGACCATGAAGCTGCTCGAAGAGGATGTCCCGGAAATGGTCGGGATCGGGCAAGTAGGTGAAGACCTCGGAGCCGTCCCTACCCGCGCTTTCGATCTCCACGTTGCCGAAATGGAAGAGCCGGCCGAAGAGGCTCTGCGAGGTGCTCACGTCCTGGACCCGGGCGATCCCGATGGATCGGGTGAACTTGCCCAAGACGCCCCGCCGCTGCAGGATGCGCTGGTCGGTGATGGTGTAGATCACAGAGCGCCAGATGATGTACCGGACATCGATGTAGACGAAGAGCCCGAGCAGCATCAGTAACACCGCGAACCACCGAAGCTGGCCCAGCTGGCCGGTGAAGTTGACGAAAACCAGGACGATAGAGATCGCCAGGACCACCAGGGTGGGGACCAGAACCTCGCGCACCAAAACCAATGGGTGGCGGTTGATGTGTAGCAGCGCGGTCTCGCCGGGAAGCAGGTCTTTGTCTTCAGCCATGGCTGAATCTTAAGCGGCGGCCGCGGATCAGCAGCTGGCCGGGCCCAGTAGGCCGCAGGGCAAGAGCACCGCGGCGGCACCGCCGATGCAGAGAAACGGCCCGTAGGGGATGAAGTCGCGCATCCTGCGCACCCGAGAAATCAGCAGCAGCGCGGCGGCGACTCCGCCGACGATGATGCCGTAGATCAGGGCCCGAATGATCGGCGAGCCCTGGATCGGAAGGAACCCCAGCACCGCGCCCAGGAAGAACGTGAGCTTGGCGTCACCCAGGCCCACGCCGCCGCGGCTGATGATCACGAAGAGGAAGAAGATGCCTCCTCCGACCACCGCTCCGAGGACGGCCGAGTCGACCTTGCCCAGGCCGTTGTCGGCCTGGAGCAGAGGGTTTATGGGGGAAGTGAGCAATGCCACCACGATCGAGGGGTATATGACCTTGTTGAGGATCAGGCGGTGGCGCGCGTCGAAGACGAAGACCAGCACCAGGACCACCAGCAGCAGCGCCGCCGCGAGCGATCGAGGGCTGACGCCGAACCGGAAGAAGAGAAAGCCGAGCGCGGCCGCGTCGAGGACGGGGGCCCAGAAGGGCTCGCCGGGCAAGGGCGGTTCGGTCGCGTCCTCCTCGCCAAGGCCGAGCCTCTGGTTGAGCGTGTGCGTTCCGACGCCGACGACCGCTCCCACCAACGCGGCCAGCAGCCCGGTGACGAGTGCGGTCACCCGATGACGACCGGGGTCATGCCATCGCCTCTTGCAGCGCGGCCCGCATCACCTCCATCGGTGGATCCACGCCCGTCCAAAGCCGGAACCCGAGAGCGCCCTGGTGTAGGAGCATCTGGTCGCCCTGGAGCGCGCTCGAAGCCCCCTCCGCGCGCGCCCGTCTGACAAGCGGCGTGCCGCCTGGGGCGTAGGCCAGGTCGAGGACGGACCTGCCGGAAAGGGCCACTCCCTCGAACGAATCCTCACCGTGCAGCCCTAACGGAGTGCAGTTGATGACAACCCTGGCGCCGTGGCAGGCGTCGATCAGATCGGGCCACGGGGCGGTGTCCGTTGAGAGCCCGCGGCGGGACCCCATCTCAGCTACCTTGGACGCCTCGGCGGCGTCCCTCGCCACCACCACAACCTGAGCGGGGGCCCGGTGCAGGGCGTGCTCCAGGGCGGCAATCACGGCGCGAGCGCCACCACCCGCCCCAGCGAGCATCACGCGCGCGCCGCCGATGGTGTCGACGACGGGCTCCAGCAGGCCCTTCCAGGCTCCCTCGACGTCGGTGTTATAGCCCGACAGGCGCCCGCCTCGATTGACGATGGTGTTTACCGCGCCGATCGCCTCCACCAGCGGGTCCAGCTCATCCAGCAACGGCATCACCGCCAGCTTGTGCGGCACCGTGACGTTGGCCCCCAGGCAGTCCTCCTGGCGCAACTCGCGGACGGCCTCGGCCAGGGCCTCGGGGGGTATGTCGACAGCCTCGTAGCGGTCCGGCGTCCCCATCGCTTTGAAGGCGGCGTTCTGCACCGCCGGCGACACGCTATGGGCGACGGGGTGGCCGAGCAAGAGCACCCGCATCGCCGTCAGGGAGCCGTGGGGCAGGCGCTGAGGTTGACCTGGCACTGGTTGTGCTGGTCGAGGGTGCGACTGAAATGAGCGTGGCCACTGGGGTCGGTCAGGAAGTACAGGTAGGTGAAACCAGACGCGGGCATCAGCGCCGCCCGGATCGAGGCCAGGCCCGGGTTGCTGATCGGCGCCGGCGGCAGGCCGGTGTGGAGATATGTGTTGAAGGGAGAGTTGAGGGCCTTGTCCGCCTCGGTGATCATCGTGGTGCTCTCACCCTTGGCGTAGGCCACCGTCGCGTCGGACTGCAACGGCTGGCCCGCCGCCAGCCGGTTGTAGAACACCGCCGCGACGTACGGCCGATCCTTGTCGAACCCCGCCTCGCGTTCGATGATCGAGGCCAGCACCATCGCCTGGGAGAAGTTGATGTGCTGGTCGGCGGCGTGGGCACGGAGGTCGCCAGGAACCTTGGCGGCAAAGTTGTCGAGGAGAACATTGATCGCCGCCGCCGGCGTGACCTTGGGATCGAAGAAGTACGTGTCCGGGAAGAGGTAGCCCTCGAGTCCGTAGCCCGCGGGGCGGCCGGCCAGGAAGGTCTGGGTGAAGGTGCCCTTGTTGGCCGCGTCGAGGAAGGCGGTGGCGCTGAAAAGCCCCTTCTGTTCGAAGAGCGCCGCCACCTGCTTCTGCGTGAAGCCCTCGGGAATCGTGATCTTGACCTGGTTGCCGGCGGCGTGGGTGAGCAGCGCGAGGGCTGAGGCCATGCTGTAACCGGCGGGAATCGAGAAGTGGCCGGCCTCGAGGCTAGTGGCGAAGCCGTTTGTGCGGACGTAGATCTCGAAAACGAAGGTGTTGCCGATCACCCCCTGCTTGGCGAGGATGTCGCCGACGCCGGAGACGCCCGCGCCTGGCGGGATGTCGATAACCGCGGGGCCCTGGCCGACGCGCCGCCCGTCATAAACCTGGCCGTGGTAGTAGCTGTAAGCAGCGAAGGTGCCGCCGGCAATCAGCAGGACGGCCACCAACGCAGAGACGAAGAAGGTGCGCCCTGGGTTCATCGGGGCGAGCCGGCCGGCCGATCGAGGTAGGACTGCAGCAGCACCGCCGCCGCCACCCGGTCAGTGGCCTCGCGCCGGGCCGTGGCCACCTTCCGACCGCGCTTGGGGCGGGAGCTGCGGAGGGCGCTCTCCGCCATCGAACTGGTGAAGCGCTCGTCCCAGAGCTCGACCGCAAGCCCGCTGGCGGCAGCGATCTCATCCGCCAGCGCCCGCGCCGCCTCGGCCTCCGGTCCCTCGCTGCCGTCAAGGCGCCTGGGTAGGCCCACGATCACGGAACCGGCACCCGCCTCCTGGGCGACATCGACGATCCTCGCCGCCAGCCGCGCTCCTGCAGGAAGTGTCGAGTGAGGCGTGGCCAGCCGACCACCTTCATCACTGAGGGCCAGTCCGACCCTGACCTTGCCCGGGTCGACGGCCAAGACCCTCATCCGGGCTGCGGATTCTGCACCGTGGTGGTGACGTCGATCCGGCTCCCGATGAAGGGCAGCCACGGGATCAGCGACGGGCTTTCGCTGATGATGACGTTGCTGGAGTCGATGTTGCCCTGGATGTACGCCCGGGCTTTGGCGATCGATTTGCCCGTGATATGGCTGCGGATGTCGTCCTTGTTGATTGCCGTGGCCATGAATCCCGACGCCGCCCCTGTCAGAACCACCCCGCCCTTGTCATCGTGCTGAGCCAGCGTGTAGTCCAGTTTGAGCGCGTTGTCGGTGAGGGTATAGCCGGCTGGTGCCTGCTTCTTCAGCGCGTCGGTGAGCACCTGTTTGACCTTGCCGTCGTCGAGGCTGTACTCCGTCCCCTTGACGGTGGCAGTGGCGTTGAAGTTGGCGGCCTCGTCGCCCGGCTTCTTGTCGAAGGTGGCGTCAACGGTGATGGTCAGCGTGTCGGAAAGCAGCTTTTGGGTGCCCGCGCTCTTTTGCAGGTCGGCGCTGACCTTGGCGGTCAGCTGGTCGCCAAGCGCCTTCTTGACCTTGTCCTGGTCCGTCTGCGCCACGACGACCTTGGTTGTCGGATCGGTACCTCCGGTCGTCGCAGAATCGTTTGTGACTGTGAAGTTCGGATCATTGCCTTGGAGGTGGTTGATTGCGCCAGGTGCCACATTGCCAGCCGCAGCGCCTTGCTCGGCGGTCACCCCAACGCTCGACGAAGATCCGCCCGCACACGTCGGCCCGATGGAGCCCGTTGCAGCTGTCGTGCGGAACTTGACGCCCGAATCTGTAAGAGCCTGGGTGTTTGCTGGAAATTGCACGCATGCGGGAAAGCTCTTGTTTGTTATCGTCACCGTCCCCGTCGCTTGCACTCCTGGGACTGCCTTCTGGCCCGTGGCCGGGACGTTGGCCTGCTGCATCTGCTCCTGGGCCTGCTGGATCGTGGTCTGTACGCTGGCGGTGTCGTTGGGCCCGGGCGGCGCCGTCGACCCGGTGATGGTGGGCTGAGCCGAAATCGCCCTCGCCGGGATCACGATCTGCACCGTCGCCGTGGGCAACACGAACAGGAACAGGATCAGCAGGATCAACAGCACCCCGATCCCGCCGAGAACGTACGGGATGTAACCGGCCCTTCTGCCCTTGACCACCGCGGCCGAGGTCGCGGGCTTGGGCCGGGTTCGGGCTACCACTGGAGGCGGGGGGGCTGCGCGCCGGCTCGGGGGCACGTCCTCGAACTCCTCGGACTCAACCGGGAGCGCCCCCAGGATGCCGTGGCTGAGGTCGGCGGAGGCCCCGGCTTCGACGGCCCGGTCGATCCCCTTGCCCGACTCGAACGCGGTCAGGCTGGGGAACACCGAGAAGCCGGTCTCGATCGCGATCGCCTGGGTGCGAGCATCCGGACTGATCACCGAGGTGCTCTTGCCAAGCGAGTTGCTGTACTGCTTCAGCAGCCGGGCGTTGAGGTTGGAGTGCAGCACCCGCGAGCCGCCGGGCAGGACAAAGACCAACTCCTTCTCCGTCTTCTCGGAGCGGAGCCGGTCGACGAGGTTGGTGATCTCGTCGTCGGGCTCGGCGTAGATCAGCTTCGACATGGCTTCAGATCAGACCTTCATGGCGCGCATGATGCGGCGCATGGTGCTGTAGAGCAGGTCCTTCTCTCCCTCATCCTCCTGGATGGCCTGGTAGCCCAGGCCCATGGGGGTGATGTCCTGCTGGTTCAAAAGTAACCCGGTGGAATCGTAGATGTTACGCACGTCCGTGGGCGCCAGCACCCTGACGAGAGGCTGCCGCGGGAACGGCAGGCGTTCCATCCAGGGATAGGCGTTGAGGTATTCCTCGATCTCGGGCAGCGCGCTGCCGCCGCCGGCAAGGTAGATGTTGGATGGCAGCCGGTCTGCCTTCGCCAGCTGCTGCAGGGTCAGGGCGACACCATTGACAAGCACCTCGGCGTCGGGGGCCAGCAGCGCCCGGAGCTGCTTCACCCGGTCTTCGGAGACCTCGCCGCGCGAGTAGCGGACCTTGAGCTCCTCCGCCTCTACGAAGCTGAGGTTGAGGTGCGCTGCGATCTTCTTGGTGAAGACGCGGCCGCCGATGGCGAACATCTTGGTGCCCTCGATGCCGCCGTTGCGGATCAGGGCCACGTCGGTGGTGCCGCCGCCGACGTCGACGAAGATTCCGCCGAACTCGTAGACCTCGTCGGTGGCGCAGCAGCGCGCCATCGCGAAGGGCTCGGCGACGGTCGCGATCAGCTCCAGGTCCAGCTCCGCGGCGATCGTCTGCAGGGCACCGATGTGGGTCAACGGGGCGAAGGTGTTGAAGACCGTGATTTCCATCGACTTGCCCTGGAAGTCCATCGGGTTGGTCACCAAGTAACCATCGATTCTGACGGTGGTGATGGTGGAGTGGATCAGCTTGAGGCTGACCTCGGGCACGCCCAGCTCCTGGCCCATGAGGTGGGCGGCTTCGCGCATCGCGCGCTTCTGCACCATCTCCAGGGTGTTCTGCAGCTCGACCCGGTTGATGCGCTGGCCGGGGTCGTGGCGCGGCACCGTCACCGACGTGGAGAAGCCCTTGACCTGCTCGCCGGCGATGCCGATCACGGCGCGGCCGGGGATGGCCTCGGCCATGTCCTCGGCCTGTTCGAGCGCGTGGTTGCAGTTGTCGATCACAGCCTGGATGTCGGCCACGGCTCCCGACACCATGTCGGCGTATGACTGCTGCTGCCGGCCGACGCCGAGCACGATGCCGTTGTCGCCCTCGCGCCGGATGATCAGCGCCTTGATGTACTCGGTGCCGATGTCCAGCGCGGTGTAGTGGTTGGCGTTCTGGTCGCGACGGTTGAGGAAGCGCTTCATCCCTGGTCCTTCGCCTCGCCGTTCTCGATGATCCACGTCTTCAACGCGTCCACGATGCGGTCGAACTCGGTCACCCTGAAGCCGCCGCCCTGGGCCAGGACCTCATTGCCACCGCCCTTGCCGCCGACGGCCGCCCTGATCCGTCCAAAGGCATCGTTGGCGCTCAGATTGGCGCCTCGCCTGGTCTTGACGACCACCCGGCCCGAATCCCCCGCGCGGCCCATCACCAACGCCGCCTGCGCCGTGGTCTCAACATCAAGCAGGCGATCGGCGAGGGAACGGATGAAGTCGGCATCGTCCGAACCGACGATCTGGTAAGCAATGCCGTCGGCAAAACCATGCCCGGGCACCTTACCGCCGCCTTCGACGCTGCGCCGCCGCAGGTCCTCGATCTCCTTCTGGAGCCGTTTGCGCTCCTCGATCAGGGCATTGACGCGCTCGGCCAGGTCGGCCGGGCTCACGCGCAGCACCCGCGCCGCCGCCTCGGCCGCAGTTTGCAAATCCCTCTGGTAGCTCTCGGCCCGCTCGCCGGCGAGAAACTCAACGCGTCGAAGCCCCGCGCCAACGCTCTTCTCGGTCACCGGCACGACCGCGCCGATCTGCCCGGTGCGCTCCACGTGGGTGCCGCCGCAGAGCTCGGTCGAGAATTGTCCGAAGCTGACGACGCGGACAGTGTCGGTGTACTTTTCGCCGAAGAGCATCATGGCGCCGCTCCGGCGCGCATCCTCAAGCGCCATCACGTCGGTGGTTTTGGGCAGGTCGTCCCGGACGGTGCGGTTGACGATCCGGAAGACGGCATCCATCTCGTCGGCGCTGACGGCGCGGTCGAGGTTGAAGTCGAAGGTGCAGGTGTCGGGCGCCACATATGAACCGGCCTGAGTGGCGCCGTCGCCGAGCACGGTCCGAAGCGCCCTGTGCAGCAGGTGGGTGGCCGAGTGGTGGCGCATGGTGGCCCATCGAGCCTCCTGGTCGACCTCGACCTGGACCTCCTCACCCACTGACACGTCACCCGAGACCACGACCCCGTAGTGTGCGTGGGCGTCGCCCTGTCGCAGCACGTCGCGCACCTCCACCGTCCCTAGCGGCCCGTCAATGATGCCGATATCGCCGACCTGGCCGCCACCCTCCGCGTACATCGGCGTGCGGTCGACGTAGACCTCGACTTCATCGCCTTCGTGCGCCGTCTCGGCTTCGGCGTCACCGCAGAATATGCGCTGGACGGTGCCGCTGGCGGCCAGGGTGTCATAGCCGAGGAACTGGGTCGCCGGCAGACCGGTGCGCTGAACGGTGGTGCGCTTGGCACCGCGGCGGCTGCGCAGTCGCTGTTGCGCGAGTTGCTCGTTGAAGCCCTCGCGGTCGACCGACAGGCCCTGCTCGGCGGCCAGCTCCACGGTCAGGTCGATGGGGAACCCATATGTGCCGTGAAGCCGGAAGGCGTCCTCGCCGCGAATGATCCCGGAGCTCTTCGAGGCCACCTCGGCGAAGGCGCTCTGGCCCGCGTCGAGGGTGCGGCGAAAGGCTGCCTCCTCAGACTTCAGGGTGGTCTCGATCGTGCCCCGGCGCTCATCGAGCTCGGGGTAGGCGTCGCCCATCAGCTCAACGACCTGAGTCACCGAGCCCGACAGCGGCCCCTCGATGCCGAGGCGGCGCTCGCCGTGGAGGGTCGCCCGCCGGATCATGCGACGAAGGACGTAGCCTCTGCCCTCGTTACCCGGCCGGACGCCGTCGGCGATCAGGAACGCGGTGCCCCGGGCATGGTCGGCAAGCAACCTCGAAGAGAACGCGACCTCGGCTCCAGGGCGACCGCCGGACGAACCCGCGCGCGACTCAAAGTGCTCGCGCAGCGCCGCGAAGATGTCGGTGTCGTGCACGGTCTGGAGTCCGTTGACGACGACCGCCAGCCGCTCCAACCCCATGCCGGTGTCGACGCCGGTGCGCTCCAACGGCTGCCGCGATCCGTTGGGAAGCTGGTCGAACTGCATGAAGACCAGGTTCCAGACCTCGAGGTAGCGATCGCAGTGCCCGGGGTAGCAGTCCGGCTGCCGGCAGCCGACGTCAGGACCAAAGTCGAAGTGGACCTCGGAGTCGGGCCCACACGGTCCGGAGGCGCCGGCGGGGCCCCAGAAGTTGTCCTCCAGGCGGATGACGTCCTTGCCCGAAACCTTCTTCCAGAGCGCGGCGGCATCGTCGTCGGTTGGGTGCGCGGTGGGCTGCAAGCGGGCCGCATCGAGGCTGAGTTCGCGGGTCAGGTATTGCCAGGCGAACTCAATCGCGCCCTCTTTGAAGTAATCACCGAAGGAGAAGTTACCGAGCATCTCGAAGAAGGTGAGATGGCTGGAATCACCGACCTCGTCCAGGTCGACGGTCCGGAAGCATTTCTGCACGGTAGTCGCCCGTGGCGCGGGCGGCTGGGCCTGGCCCATAAAGATCGGTTTGAACTGCTGCATGCCCGCGGTTGTGAGCAGCACGGAAGGATCTTCGTGGGGCATCAGGGATGAGCTGGGGAGCTTCCTGTGACCCTGCCGTTCGAAGAAGTTGAGGAAGGACTGGCGGATCTCGGCGCTCAGCATCGGGCGTTGGATGCATCGTATCAGAGGGCGGGGTCAACGCCGAATACGAGGATTAGGCTTGGGCCGAGCCCTCCAGCTGGCGTTTGAGGTTCTCGAGGGCGGCGCGCTGCAGCCGGGAAACGTGCATCTGGGAGATCCCCAGCCGGCGCGCCACCTCGCTTTGAGGGAGCTCCTCGACGAATCGCAGGTACATGATCTCGCGCTCCCTGGGGGTCAGGTGCACCATCGCCGAATCGAGCAAGCCCTGGAGCTCCACCCGCTGCAGGTTCTCGTCCTCCCCCCCCAACCGCTCCGACAACGACAGGCCGTCCTCGCCCGACGGCGAGCTTCCGCCGGCGTCCAGGGGAACCGTTATCTGCGCCGGGCCGGCTTCGTAAGCCTCCAGGATCTCCTCCTCGCTGACGTCCAGCTCGGCGGCCAGTTCCTGGACGCTGGGCGCCCGGCCGAGCTTCGCCTGCAGCCGCTCCCCGGCCTGGCGCGCGCGCAGGTTGAGCTCCTGCAGCCGCCGCGGGATCCGCACCGCCCAGCTCTTGTCTCGGAAGTAGCGCTTGATCTCGCCCACGATGGTGGGCGTGGCGAAGGTTGTGAACTCAAGCCCCCGCTCGGGGTCAAAGCGATCGATGGCCATCAGGAGGGCCACGAAGCCGACCTGGACCACGTCCTCCAGCGGCTCCCCCCGGTTGGCGAACTTGCGAGCCAGGAAATAGACCAGGTTGGAGTAGGCCTCCACCAGCTGCTGGCGGATTGCCGGGTCGTGGGTCTCGGTGTACTTGACCAGCAGCTCGCGCTGGCGCTCGACGTTAGCGCTTCGGGTCTTCTCGTCGCCTGAACGCGGTCGACTTCGGGTCTTGTCCTCGGCTGAACTCAGTCGACGAGGTACTTGACCATCCTCATCCGCATGCTGCCATGCGAGTCCACGTTGTAGCGAAGCTCGTCGACGAACAGACGAATCATGTTGACGGCCACGTCGTCGAGGTCCACATCGGCGTCGGGCTGGCCACCAGCGGTGGTGGCGAGGTGAGCCTCGTGGGTGAGGCGCACAGCCTCCCGCTGCGCCCGGATGCGCTCCTTCCGCTCGATCTCGACCTCCTGCGAAAGGCGCAGGGCGGTGCGGCGTAGCGACTCGCTGCGGCGTTCCAGCTCGACCTCGCGGCGAACCGCCAGCTCGTCGGCGGAGGCCAGGCGGGCCGGCAGGTTGCGCACCTCCACCTCCATACCACCGTCGACCATCCGGAAGCTGAGCTTGAGAACCCCGTTGCCCGGACCCCACATCCGATCGCCGGCCGCAATCGCCTTCTCACAAGCCTGGGCGACCGCGATGTTGAGGTCGTCGATGCCCTCGAGCGAGAATCCCGCCGTCGAACCCAGCGCGCTGGCAGCGCGTTTGGCCACCATCACGAAGGGCGCCTGGGCAGGGATCTTCAGCTCGCTGACGAGCGCGCCACGCGGGGAGTGGCTCATCGCTTCATCCTCTCCAAGCCGAGGTCAGGCAGGCTTCTCTTCAGCCTCTTCGGGGGCCTCGGCGGCCACTGGGGCATGGTTCTTGAGCTCGATCGTGGGAGTGAGGTCGATGGAACCAATCGAACTGTTGGCATCGGCTTGGCCATCACGTGAGAGGAGATACCCCGCCGCGAATCCGCCCAAACCCCCGACCAGGACCCCGATCACAAAACCTGGACCGCGCGCCATGTGACTCCTCCTGTCATCACCCCCACAAGACCAATGCGGTTGCTCGCGGCGGACAGCCTCATGTTACCTTTCCCGCCGCCTTCTTACGACCGCCGCTTGACGGTCGTGGCTCGGGGGTGGATGGACGACGCTGTTCACCTCGACCCCGACCATCGTGATCAGGCCCAGAAAGAAGAAGAACGTCATCAACACGAACAGCAGGCCAAAGGTCTGGCCGTACCTCTGCAGAGAAGAGTTGAGCGAGACGTAGAGCGGGAAGACCAACGTGACCAGCTCCAGCAGAACCCCCGCAACCAGCGCGCCGGGTACCACCTCGCGCCATTTGATCTTGCGGTTGGGGACGACGTAGTAGGTGGTCGCGAAGAATGCGAACGAGACCACCGTGCCCACGAACAGCTGGGCGACGAGACCCACCGCGCCCCGGGTCATGGTCAGGGGAATGTAGCCGGCAAGGTCCTTGAGGACTGGCAGCAGCAGCGCGCTGCCGATGTCCAAGCCGACGAGCGCGGTGAAGACAAAGATCATCCCCACCGACATCACGCGCTGCGACACCAGGCGGCGCGGCTTCACTCCGTACGCAGCGGCGAAGGCGACATCCATCTTGCTGAAGAGCGTCGAGCCGCCAATCAAAAGGCCCGCAAACCCGACCAGGGCGAGCAAGCCGCTGGTTTGCTTGAACTGCTCCACCGCTGTCACCACCTGCTGCTGTGCGTCGCCGGCCGGGATCGCAGCGGCGAGGTTCCTGCGAATGTCCTCGCCGCCGATCCCGGCCAGGCTGAAGACGAAGCCGAGCACGCCGGCCGCGGTCAACAGGATGGGGAACATCGACAGCAGCGCGTACCACGCGATCTGCACGGCCCAGTTGGGAGCCTGGTCGTTGATGAACTTGGCCACCACACGGCCCGGCACGGTGGCCTGGAGTCGCTGGCTGCGGTGCGTCCAGTCCGACTCTTTAAGGTCTCTGACCAATCCCCTGAAACCGGCGGTCAAGGCTTCAAGCCAGGTATCGATTCCCGAAGAGCTGCAGCGCGGTGGTGAAGCCGGCGTCCCAGACCGGGTGAAGCTCCCCGAGCCTGGGGCCGCCAGGAAGGAACCGCCCCCCCACTGCCTCGCCCAGCAACACCCCGACGATCGTAAGGATCACCCGTCGAAGGTACCTCAGGCGGCCCGGGAAGAGAAGATGGAAGAGTTGCGTCAGGATCAGGACCACGAGGACGAAGAGAACGACGACTGGCGGCATCTAGTCCTCGTCGGCCCGGGCGCCGCGCACTAAGGGTTTTTCGGGCTGCCTTCGGCGGCGTCGGCTCTGGGCTTAAGGACCGCGATGCCAAGCTCGGTCAGCTGCGCCGGGTCCACCAGCGAGGGCGTGTCGGCCATCAGGTCCTGCGCCTGCTGGGTCTTGGGGAAGGCGATCACTTCGCGGATCCCCTCCTCGCCGCAGAGCAGCGCCGTGATGCGGTCGAGCCCTGGGGCGATCCCGCCATGCGGAGGCGTGCCGTAGCGCAGGGCCTCCAGGAAGAAGCCGAAGCGAGCGTCGGCGGTGGCGTCGTCGATGCCCAACGCCCTGAAGACCCGCGCCTGCACCTCGCTGTCGTGGATCCGGAGCGACCCGCTGCCCAGCTCGTTGCCGTTGCAGACGATGTCGTACGCCGCGGCCCGGACCTTCAGTGGCTCGGTCTCGAGCATCTCGAGGTCGCTGTCCAGCGGCCGGGTGAAGGGATGGTGGAGCGCATCGGGGCGCTTTTCGTCAGGGTTCCACTCGAACATCGGCATCTGGTTGATCCATAGGAGATCCCAGGCCCGGTCGGGGACGACCTCGATCCGGCGCGCGATCTCGACGCGCATCACCCCCAAAAGGGACGCGGCTTCGGCCGCCGGGCCGGCGGCGAAGATCACCATGTCCCCCTCCCCCGCCCCCGTGCGCTCGGCAGCCACCTTCTGCTCTTCGGCGGAGAGGTATTTGGCCACCGGGCCGCCCGGTTCGGCGGTGACGGGGAGCCAGGCCAGGCCCTTGGCGCCAACGCCACGCGCATGCTCGACCCAAGCGTCGATCTCCCGCCGCGGCCGGCCCGCTCCACCTGGCACCGCCAGGGCCCGCACCACTCCGCGGGCGGCGATCGCCCCCGAGAAGACCTGGAAACCGCAGTCGCGGAAGTCGTCACTGAGGTCGCTGATCTCCATGCCGATGCGTCGGTCCGGCTTGTCGGTGCCGTAGCGGGCCATCGACTCCTCGAACGGGACGCGATCGAACGGGGTCGGGATCTCGACGCCGATGAGCCGCCAGAGCTCGACGAAGAGCGGCTCCATTAGGTCGAAGATCTCGTCCTCGGAGACGAACGACATCTCGAGGTCGAGCTGGGTGAACTCTGGCTGGCGATCGGCCCGCAGGTCCTCGTCGCGGAAGCAGCGGGCGATCTGGTAGTAGCGCTCGAAGCCCGCGATCATCAGCAGCTGCTTGAGCGTCTGGGGCGACTGCGGCAGGGCGTAGAACTGGCCCGGGTGGACGCGGCTGGGCACCAGGTAGTCGCGGGCGCCCTCAGGGGTCGACTTGTAGAGGATCGGCGTTTCGACCTCGAGGAAGTCGCGGGCGTCGAGGTAATCGCGGATGGTCTTGTTCACCCGCGCTCGCAGTCGCAGGTTGCGCTGCATCCGCTCCCGCCGCAGGTCGAGGTATCGATACCGCAGCCGAACGCGATCTTCGATGTTGCTCTCCTCGTTGACCGGGAAGGGCGGCGTCTTGGCCGTCGAGAGGACCCTGGTCCGGTGCGCGACCACCTCCACCTCGCCCGTCGGCATCTTCGGGTTGACGCCCTCAGCCGGTCGCTTGCGGACCTCGCCCTCGACCTCGACGACGTACTCCAAACGGAAGCTGTCGGCGGTCGCGTGCGCATCCGGCTGCAGCTCGGGGTTGAAGACGACCTGGATCACGCCGCCGCGGTCGCGGAGGTCGACGAAGAGCACACCGCCGTGGTCGCGGCGCCGGTCGACCCAGCCCTTGAGCAGCACCTGCTCGCCGGCGTTGGCGGCGCGCAGGGCGCCGCCGAGCACGCGCGTCATTCGCCCACCACCGCGGGAACCCCGAGAATCGCGTCGACCTGCTCGATCAGCTGGTCCGACTTGGCGGCGACCTGCTCCCCCCTGGTCATGTCGCGCAGGGTCAGCGTCCCTGCAGCCAGCTCGTCCTCGCCCACGATGATCACGCACGGCGATCCGAGCTTCTGCGCCTGGCGCATCCGAGCCTTGAGGCTTCGGGCGCTGTGGTCGACCGCCGCCGAGCGGCCCTCCCGGCGGAGGTCCCGGGCGGCCTGCAGGACCACCGCGTCGGCGCCCGCGACCGCGGGAATCAGGTACACCTCGACCACGTCAGCGGACACCTCGGCGCCGGCGCGCTGCAGTGCCAGCACAACCCGGTCCGATCCCATCGCGAAGCCGACCCCGGGGGTGGCGTCGAAGCCGAGGACCTCGGCGAGGCCGTCGTACCGGCCGCCACCACCGAGCGCGTTCTGAGCGCCCTCCAGGTCCAGGTGCCAGAACTCGAAAGCGGTGCGGGTGTAGTAGTCGAGGCCGCGGACCAGGCGCGGGTTGTCCTCGTGCTCGATACCCAGCGCGGCCAAACCCTCGAGCACGCGGCCGTGGTGGTCGCGGCAGGCATCGCAGAGGTAGTCGACCGGGCTGGGCGCGCCCGCGTGGAACGGTGTGCAGCTGGGCTTCTTGCAGTCCAGCATCCGCAGCGGGTTGATGTCGAAGCGGCGGCGGTCGTCCTCGCACATCTGGTCGAGGTGCGGCCAGAAGTAATCGCGAAGGGCTTCGCGGTAAGTGGGACGGCAGGCGGCGTCGCCAATACTGTTGAGCTGAAGCGAGACCCCGGCGACGCCGCAGGCGTCGAGCCACTCGCCCGCCATCTCGATGACCTCGACGTCGAGCCCCGGCGAGTCATCACCGATGGCCTCCGCGCCGAACTGGAAGAACTGGCGGTATCGTCCCGCCTGAGGGCGGTCATAGCGGAACATCGGGCCCTCGTACCAGACCCGCACCGGCTGGGGTGCCTGGTGCAGGCCGCCTTCGAAGTACGCCCGGACCACAGACGCGGTGGCCTCGGGGCGCACGGTCACGGAGCGGTCGCCCTTGTCGATGAAGGTGTACATCTCTTTGTCGACGATGTCGGTCCCCTTGCCCACCGCATGCGAGAACAGCTCGGTGGGCTCCAGGACCGGCGTCACCACGCGTTGATAGCCGTGGCGCTGGGTGATCAGCCTGGCGGCGGACTCCAGCAGAGCCCACGTCGGGGTCTGGTCGGGGAGCAGGTCGCGCATCCCCGGCACTCGATGAGGCGCGCGTGAACGGTCGAGGGACATCGGTGGATTATGGCGGGGGCGGCGCTCCAGCCGCAGGCGGCGTCATCATTTGGTCGAGCATGCTAACCGCTCCTGGGCTTTGGGGGGCCCAACTGGAGCGGCTTCTCGGGAGGGCCGACCTTCAGCAACTGCCGGACATGCCCGGCCAGGCCAGCCGGGTAGACCTTGTCGGTCGTCTCATCCAACTCCCTCAGCGACCACCATCGATGCTCGACCATCAAGTCGCTCTCGATCTGGTCCTGCCCACCGACGTCGACCTTTGCGTTCTCGACCCTGGCGTGGAAGTAGCGGTCCTGCTGGTGGACCAGGTCATCCTGCGTGCGGAACCAGTGATCGTCGATCCAGACCGGCCCGGCCAGCTCGTCGACCTGGATCCCGGTCTCCTCCCGAAGCTCACGCCGCGCCGCGTCGAGGCTCTTCTCGCCCTTCTCGACGCCACCGCCAGGGGTGGCCCACCAGGTGTTGCCGCTCCTCGGGTTCTCGAGCCTGAAGAGCAGGACCCTGTCTTCGGGGTCAAGCAGGACGACGCGGGCCCCGAATCGACGAACCGCCACGCTCTATTCGTGCGTCCCGGAAATGGCTAGGTGTCCCGGGCGACCGAGTGGACGTCCTTGATCGACTCGATGCGCTCAAGCAACCGCGAGAGGTCGGTCAGGCTGGCGACTTCCACGCCGGCGGAGATAACCGCCGTCTTGTCGTCGTAGACCTGGACCTCGACCCCGGTGAGGTTGGTTTTGTGATCCGCGATCACAGTCGCGATGTCGCGCAGCAGGCCGGTGCGATCCCAGGCCTCGATCTTGAGCTGCACCGGGAACAGCTCGCGAGCGGAGCGGTCCCACTCGACGTCGACGACGCGGTCCGGGTGCTGCGCATTGCGGATGTTGACACACTCCTCGCGATGAACGCTGACACCCTTGCCGCGGGTGATGTAGCCCTTGACCACGTCGCCGGGGACAGGTTTGCAGCACTGCGCCAGGGTGGTCATCATGCCCCGGTGACCCTGAACCTTGACATTGCCGCTGAGCGACTGCCGTGGTGTCGGGGGCAGCGCCGTCAGCGGGGTATCGGGGGTGGGCTCCTTGGCCACCAGCTTGAGCAGCGCTGACTGGGTGCTGATGTCGCCGTAGCCGACGGCGGCGTAGAAATCGTCGAGCTCCTGGTACTGGAAATCGGCTGCCACCGCCAGCAGGAGCTTATTGCTGACGTCGCCGAGGCCTCGCCGCTGGATCCGGCGGAGCTCCTTCTCCAGCAACTCCTTGCCGCGCACGATGTTCTCGTCGCGGCGCTCCTTCTTGAACCACTGCCGGATCTTTTCCCGGGCCGACGAGCTCTTGGCGAAGGTCAGCCAGTCGCGGCTGGGCCCGTGCGCCGACTTGGTGGTCAGGATCTCGACGATGTCGCCGTTGTCCAGCTGGGTGTCGAGGCTGGCCATGCGACCGTTGACCTTGGCGCCGATGCAGTGGTGCCCGACCTCGGTGTGGATGCGGTAGGCGAAATCGATAGGCGTGCTGCCAGCGGGCAGGCTGCGCACCTCCCCCTTGGGGGTGAAGACGAAAACCTCTTCCTGGAAGATGTCGACCTTGACGTGGTCGACGAAGTTCTCGGCGTCAAGCACGTCCTTCTGCCACTCCATCAGCAGCCGCAGCCAGCCGAACTGCTCGTCGGTCTTGGAGTCGCCCTTACCGCCTTCCTTGTAGTGCCAGTGCGCCGCCACGCCGACTTCGGCGGTTTCGTGCATCTCATGGGTGCGGATCTGGATCTCCATCGGCTCACCCGATTGCGAGACCAGGGTGGTGTGAAGCGACTGGTAGCCGTTGGACTTGGGCATCGCGATGTAGTCCTTGAAGCGTCCGGGTACCGGCTTCCAGAGCGAGTGGATCACCCCCAGCACCCCGTAGCAGTCCTTGATGCTGTCCACCGATACGCGAATCGCGATCAGGTCGTAAATGTCCTCGAAGGTCTTGCCCGTGGAGTCGAGCTTGCGCCAGATCGAATAGACGTGCTTGGGGCGGCCGCTGATGTCGGCATGGATCCCGACGCGCTCCAACTCACGCTCCAGGATCTCGCTGATCTCGGTGACGAAGGCCTCCCGCTCCTTCCGCTTGCCCTTGACCAGGCTGAGGATCTCAGCGTATGCCTGCGGATCGATCTGGCTGAAGGCAAGGTCTTCCAGCTCCCACTTGACCTGCCAGATTCCCAGCCGGTGGGCCAGCGGCGCATAGATGTCCATCGTCTCGCGCGCCATTCGCATCCGGCGCGCCTCGGGTAGGGCTTCGATGGTGCGCATGTTGTGGAGGCGGTCAGCAAGCTTGATGAGGACCACGCGGATGTCCTCGGCCATCGCCACCAGCATCTTGCGAATGTTCTCGGCCTGGACCTGCTCCGCCGAGTACATCGAGATCTTCTCCAGCTTGGTGACCCCGGCGACAAGCTTGGCGATCTCCTTGCCGAACTCCTGCTCGAGGTCAGGAAGAGTGACATAGGTGTCCTCAACGACGTCGTGAAGGATCGCCGTGGCCAGCGTCTCGGCGTCGAGGCGCAGGTCGACGAGGATGTCCGCCACGTTCAGCGGGTGCTGGATGTATTTCTCGCCTGAGAGGCGATTCTGGTCCAGGTGGGCCCTGGCCGCCGTCTCGTAGGCCTTGGTCAGGAGGGCGAGATCCTTCTCGGACAGGTAGTCCGCCTTCTTGACCAGGTCGGTGAACTGCATATTCAGATTATCGGCGGGCCACTCGAACAGCGCCAAACTTCAATCCAGCTTCAGGCGGCGCCCAACCGTTGCAGCTCGAGCCGAATCGGGTTGGCCAGCGCCGCGGGCTCGAGCCGCTCCAGCGCAACCCAGTCACAACCCACCCAACTCGCCGTTTCGGCGAGTGCACCTGCGATCGCGGTGGCGTGGCGGGCCTCGGCGGAGAGCTGCTTCACGACCAGTGTGTTTCCCTCGCGTTTGGGGTCGACCCTTCCGACCAGCCTTCCCCCGACGAGCACCGGCATCACGAAGTAGCCATGGATCCGGTTGGGTTTGGGAACGTATGCCTCGAGCCGGAGATGAAAATCGAAAAGCCGCTCGGTGCGCTCCCGGAACCAGATCAACGAATCGAACGGCGACAGCAAGGTGGTGCGGTGGCGGCCCTTGATTCCCGACCGGAGGGCATCAAGGGCGGTCGGATGCGCCCAGGCGGGCTTGTCCCAACCCTGGACCTGGACCGGCACCAGACCCGCCGCCTCGATCCCGATTGCCGCCTCGGCGTTGCGCATCCACCAGTAGTTGGCCAGGTCAGCCAGAGTAGCGACCCCCATCCTCTCCCCCGCCAGCCCGACGAGGTGCGCCGAGCACTCCGCGTCCGTTGGGTCCAGCTGCAGCAGGTCGGATGGGATGGCCTCTTCGGCAAGCTCGTACACGCGGCGCCAACCGCGACGCTCGACGCATACGACCTCCCCGGTGGTGAACATCTCATGGAGAGCCATCTTCATCGGGCTCCAGTCCCACCAGCCGCCGCCTCCCTGCCTGGCTCCTCCGAGGTCGGAGATGGTCAGGGCACCACGATGTCGCAACATCTGCAGCGCAGCCTTTTTCTGCTTGGCGACGGCCGTGCCCTCCTTCTCGCGCCGCTTCCGCCACCGCCGGCGCTTGGCCGCCATCCAGGGCCACGTCTCGACGGGAATCACCGAGGCCAGGTGACCCCAGTATTCGAATGCCTGTGGCGGACGCCCCCAGTAGGCGTCATGCACCGGTTTGCGTCCGATCGCGCCCAGGCGCGAGTACGGCACCAGCTCATGGGTGCGCGCCAGCACCGAGATCGTGTCGAGCTGCACCGTGCCGAGCCTGCGGAGCAATGCCGGCACGCCCCCCGGCGGCGGTTTGCCGATCAGCCCCTGGGCCCAGAGCGCCAGTCTCCGCGCCTCCTCGGCGCTGATCTGCTCGGTCAGGACGCTAGTAGGCCCGTGCCCAAAACACGATGTGCTGGGCCGGCCTGCCGCAACCAGCGCAGTTGCCCGTCGCCGGGTCTTCGACGATGCTGCGGATGGTCACTCCCCGCGTTGCATCCTTGATCTCCTGCTCGCAGGAGGCGTCGCCGCACCATGGCCCCCGGGCGAGCGCCTGCTTACCGTCCGCGTAAGCCGCCTCCAGCTCGGCCCGATCCGAAACCTCGACCGTGAAGGACTCTCGCATCGCCACCGCCCGTTCAAAGAGCCGCACGTGGAACTGCTCCAGCATTTCAGTCAGCCGCGCCGGCAACTCGCCGATCGGCACCGCCACCTTCTCGCGGTCGATGCGGTCGACCACCATCGCTTGGCCAGCCTCGATGTCGCGCGGCCCAAGCTCGACTCGCAACGGCACTCCGCGAAGCTCCCAGTCGTTGTACTTGTAGCCGGGCTTCTCGTCGCGGTCGTCGACGTGCACGCGGATCCCGGTGAGGCTCGCCTTCAGGTCGCTGACGGCGGCGTCGACAACGGCGCGCTGCTCGTCGCCACGGTAGATGGGCACGATCACGACCTGGATCGGCGCCACGCGGGGGGGCATGATCAGGCCGGCGTCGTCGCCATGGCACATGATCAGCGCGCCGATGACGCGGGTCGACAGTCCCCAGCTGGTCCCGTAGGGGTAGCTACGCTGGTTCTTCTTGTCGGCGTAGGTGATGTCGTAGGCCTTGGTGAAGTTCTGACCGAGGTGGTGGCTGGTGCCCGACTGCAGCGCCCGCCCATCAGACATCAAGGCCTCGATCGACTTCGTGTACTCCGCCCCCGCGAACTTCTCGGACTCGGTCTTGCGCCCCTTGATCACCGGCATCGCCAGCCAGTCCTCGGCCAGCACCCGGTAGCACTCCAGCATCTTCTCGACTTCGTCAACGGTCTCGGCGTTGGTGGCGTGGAAGGTGTGCCCCTCCTGCCACAGGAACTCCGCGGTGCGCAGGAAGAGCCGTGTCCGCATCTCCCAGCGCATCACGTTGGCCCACTGGTTGATTAGCACCGGCAGGTCGCGGTGGCTGACGATCCACTTCTTGTAGAGCGTGCCGATGATGGTCTCGCTGGTGGGGCGGATCGCCAGCCGCTCCTCGAGTTTCTGGTTGCCGCCGTGCGTGACCCAGGCCACCTCAGGGGCAAAGCCCTCGACGTGTTCGGCCTCCTTCATCAGCAGGGACTCCGGGATCAGAAGGGGGAAGTACATGTTGCAGTGGCCAGTGGCCTTGATCATGGCGTCGAGCGCGTCGCGGATGTTCTCCCAGAGCGCGTAGCCGTAAGGCCTGATGACCATGCAGCCCCGCACCGGGGTGTAGTCGGCGAGCTCCGCTTTTCGGACCACGTCGGTGTACCACTGGGGGAAGTCGTCCGACTTCTTGGTGATGTGCTCGACGTATTCCGGTTGAGGCTTCTCGGCGTCCTCTTCAGGGCGCGTGTCGTCGGCGGTCATGGTCAAACTAGCTTAGCGGCCGGAGTCGAGCGCCGGCTTGCGGCTATGCCAGGCCGGTCTTGAAGAAGAGGAAGGTCAGGGTGACAGCGAAGCTGAGCATGCTCCAGCCGGCGAACCGGTGCGTAGCCGTGCTGGCCCCGTCGAGGATCGGGTACCAGTCGTCGCGGCCACGGTAGAACTCGACCATGGAGCTGGTCTGGCCGAACAGGTTGAAGAGCAGGGCGAACCCGTAGGCGCCCATGAGCCCGGGAATGATGAGCATGATCCAAGCCTGCACGCTTCTCAGTCTGCACCTCTATTGGCGCCAGTGGCAAATTCGCGTACGAGACAGCTCAGTGACAAACGCTGGGGGTGGGGCGCGGCCCAGACAAGTGGGTCTAGGCCTTGGCCTCCGCGGCCACCGCGTCCTCGGCGGCGATCTTCTCGAGCTCTTCGATGATGGCCGGGAGCAACTCGGCCTCGTCCATCGACTTCACCACCTGGCCCTTCTTGTAGAGGATGCCGCGGCCCTTACCACCGGCGATTCCGATGTCTGCGTGGGCGCCCTCTCCGGGCCCGTTGACGACGCAGCCCATCACTGAGACCGTGATCGAGCGCTTGATCTTGGCCATGTACGGCTCGATAGCCTTGGTCATGGCGAAGAGGTCGATCTCCAGCCGCCCGCAGGTCGGACAGGCGACCAGGTTCGGTCCGATGGGATGAGCCGAGAGCGACTTGATGATCTCCTTGCCGCAGAGGATCTCGTCGATGGGGTCGGCGGTGAGGCTGACCCGGATGGTGTCGCCAATGCCCTCGCCGAGCAGCGTCCCGAGCGCCACCGAGCTCTTGATCGTGCCTGCCGGCGGAGGTCCGGCCTCGGTGAGCCCCAGGTGCAACGGGTATGGCGTCCCGAGCTCCGCGAACTTGCGATTGGCGAGCAGGGTGGTGGGCACGTCCGACGCCTTGAGGCTGACCTTGATCATGCCCATGCCGAAGTCATTGGCCTCGAGGATCTTGATGTGGCCCATCGCCGCCCGCACCATCCGTTCGGCGGTCTCCTCGGGCGGGCGCGGTGGCGCCGTCTCCAACTGCATCAGGTCTTCGAGGCCGTCCTCGTCGCCTTCGCCGATGAGCTCCTGCCTGCGATCCTCGGTGGCCTGGGTCCGCTCGACAGCCTCGCGACCCCCATAGCCCGCGCCAGTCATCTCGTCGGGCGGCAGCGACCCCGCGTTGACTCCGATACGGATGCTGATGCCGCGCTCTTTGGCCCCGCGAACCACCTCGACGACCTTGTCGCGGTCGCGGATGTTGCCGGGGTTGAGGCGGAGGCCCTGGACGCCCGCATCGAGCGCCGCCAGCGCCAGGCGGTGGTCGAAATGGATGTCGGCGATGATCGGCAGGCGGGTGCGCTTGACGATTTCCACCATCGCGTCGCCGGCCTCGCGGTTGTTGCAGGTGACGCGCACCACGTCTGCGCCGGCGTCAGCCATCCGCGCGATCTGGTCGACGGTTCCATCGACGTCGCGGGTGTCGGTCTTGGTCATCGACTGCACCGCGATCGGCGCGGCGCCGCCGATGATGACGTCACCGACGCGCACCGGCGCAGTGTGGCGGCGCGGGACCAGCCCGGTGATGGCCATGATCTCGCCAGTCGCGTGCTCAGGTGGCAGGACCGTCAGCTCGTCGTTCATCCGCCGCATTGGTTGAGGAGCGAGCCGAATGGCGTGCCGAGGCGGACGATGTCGTTGTAGCTGACAAAGACCACAAAGGCCAGTAGGACAAGCATCCCGGCGTAGTGCACTCTCTGCTCCTTCAGGGGATCGATGGCTCGACGGCGCACGCCCTCGATGACCAGGAACGCCAACCTCCCGCCGTCGAGGGCCGGCAGGGGCAGCAAGTTGAGAATACCCAGGTTCACAGACAGGAAGGCCGCGAAGAAGAGCAGGGACAGCCAGCCTGCGGAGGCGGCCTGGGCGGTGGCTCGGACGATCCCGATCGGCCCTGACGGCCCGCAGCTGCCACCGAGGCCGCCTGGAATGGCGCCGGTGGCGAGCATGACGAAGCCACCCAGCGTGGCGGTGATGAAACGCCAGTCCTGGACCGCGGAATCGGCGATCCCGTGGATGGGATCGACGGCGCCTCCACCGGGAGAGACCCCGATCAGCCACTGGTCACCCTGCCGTGCCGGGGTCATGGTGATGTCATAGGCAGGCTTGCCCGGCGGGCCGTACCGAAGCGTGACCGGGGCGCCGTTGGAAGCCTGGACCTGGTCGCGGAGGTCATAGACGGAGTTGATGGCATGCCCGTTGATCGCCACCAGCTGGTCGCCGACCTGGACGCCGGATTGCTGGGCGGGGTCGCCCACAACCAGCTCCTGGACGATCACCGGGCCGCCGGATTGGAGCAGGTAGATGACGAAGAAGATCGCGATCGGCAGCACCAGGTTGGTCATCGAGCCGGCGACGATGATCGTCAGCCGCCTCCAAACCGGCTTGGCGTTGAAGCTGCGTGGCCCCGCATCGCCGTCGTCCATACCCGCCAGCCGGACGTAGCCGCCGAGAGGAACCGAGCGCAGACCATAGGTGGTCTCCCCCCAGGTCTTCTGTAGCAGCGGCGGCCCGAAGCCCACGTTGAACTCCAGCACCCGGACCCCGTTGATCTTGGCCAGCAGGTAGTGCCCGAACTCGTGGAAGGTCACGAGCAGGCCAAAGACCAGGATGACGGCGAGGATTACCAAGGGATCCAATTCAGGCAGCGAGCTTCAAGCTAAACCGTGACCGCCCCTGCCTTGTTCCGAGCCCAATCGCGGGCCTGGGCATCAACCTCCACCAGGGTTTCGATCGAATCGACCGGTTGGGGACTGTGGGCGGCGAGAGCGTCGGCCACCAGCGGCACGATGCGGTCGAATGTCAGTTGGCGATCCAGGAACAGCTGCACCGCCACCTCGTTGGCGGCGTTGAGAACGGTGGGATAGGTCTGGCCTTTTGTGCCCGCCTCCATCCCCAGCCCGATGGCGGGGTAACGGGCGGGATCGGGGGCTTCGAAATCGAGCCTGCCCACGTCCTCAAGGCGCAGGGACTGCGGGTGGCGGAAGAGGCGCTCGGGGTAACCCAGCGTGATCGAGATCGGCACCCGCATATCCGGCAGGCCAAGCTGGGCCTTGGTCGAGCCATCGACGAAGTCGACCAGGCTGTGCACGATCGACTGAGGATGGATGACCACCTTCATCTGCTCGTAGGGGATGTCGAAGAGGTGGTGCAGCTCGATCAGCTCCAGCGCCTTGTTCATCATGGTGGCCGAGTCGATCGTTATCTTGGGGCCCATTTTCCAGGTCGGGTGCTTGAGGGCCTCCTCCACGGTCACCTCGCGGAGCTTCTCCAGCGGCAGTTTGCGGAAGGGGCCGCCGGAACCTGTGAGGGTGATGCCGCTGATCGTGGTCAAGTCCTCGCCCCATCGACACTGCCAGATCGCGGAGTGCTCGCTGTCGATGGGCAGAATCCAGCGCCCGCGCGTCCTCGCGACGGCCATCACCAGTTCGCCGGCGACGACCAGCGCCTCCTTGCTGGCAAGCGAGACGTCCTTGTCGGCCTCCAGCGCGGCCAACGTCGGCTTGAGTGAGGCAAAGCCGCTGATGGCGACCACGACCAGGTCCGCCTTTTCGTGCGTGGCAGCCCTGATGATGGCGTCCTCCCCCACCTCGATGCCCTTGGGCGCCTCGCTTCGGCCCCTGGGCAGGCTGGCCACAGCCACGTAGGTGTCCCGGTGTCGAGCCTTGATCTTGGCCACCCTGACGACGTCAGTGCCCGCGGCCACCGAGACCAGCTCGAAGCGCTCGGGGAACTCCTCGATGATCTCGATGACCTGCTGGCCGATCGAGCCGGTGGCCCCGAGCACGGCGATGCCGTGGTGCTTCATTGAGGCAACTTCACGTGCAGGACCAACTCAAGGTAATAGTAGGCAACCCCCGGGATCAGGATTAGCGAGTCAACTCGATCCAGCATCCCGCCGTGGCCGGGGACGAGGGTGCCGGCATCCTTGACCTTGGCCGCTCGTTTGAACTGCGACTCGATCAGGTCGCCGACCTGCGCCGCCACCGCAATCAGCGCTCCCAGGATGAGGCCGTGGAGGCCGGGGATGTCGGCCAACAGTCCCACCGCGGCAAACACCAGGGTCTGGATGACGAACCCCGCGACCGCCCCTTCGATAGTCTTCTTCGGGCTGATGCTGGGGAAGAACGGGTGCCTGCCGAACCGGGTGCCAACCAGCAGCGCGGCGGTATCGCCCAGCACCGTCGAGCCGGCCAGCGCCACCAGCAGGGCCGTGCCGATGCGCAGAGGGTCGGGGTTGTTGACCGTGTACAGCGCGAAGTAGAAGCCCAGGGTCCAGCCAAGGTAGAGCGACCCGGCGACCGCCATCGCCCACCGGCTCATGCCGTCGACCGGTTGCCGGGCGCCGAGGAAGCCGGCCAGGCCAAGACCGATCGCGACAGTGATCGCGAGCGGCACCAGCCGGGGCGAGATCGCGTCAAGCTGGAAGCGGAAGAGAAGAGTCAGCGTCAGGGGAAACAGGACCCAGGGCGCGGCCGCGACGCCCATCCGGCGCGTGATTTGGTAGAACTCCCAGGTCCCCACCATGATCAGCACCGTCAGCAGGGGCAGGGTGGCCACGGGGCCGGCCGAGAGCGCCGCCAGGACCACGGCGAGGAGCACGGAGGCGCTCGCCACCCTCACCATCAGCGGGCTCATTCGGACCGTCATGGCCCCGCTTTCGGCGGTTTCGACCGCCGGCGGGGTGGTGTCAGGCGACGCCACGCTCACCGCCCCGCGGCCGCGTCCGTCGGTTCGTCGTTGAGCCCGCCAAACTTCCGCTCGCGAGCGTTGAACGCGGCGATTGCCTCAACCAGGTCCGCCTTGTCGAAGTCCGGCCACAGGGTTTCGGTGAAATGGAACTCCGAGTAGGCGGTCTCCCAGATCAAGAAATTCGAAATCCGCTGCTCGCCGGCGGTGCGAATCACCAGGTCGGGCTCGGGCAGGTCAGGGTTGTAGAGGGCGCCCGTGATGTGCTCATCGCCGAGCTTGGCAGGGTCGACACCGGCGGCGATCAGCTTCTTCACCGCGTCAACGATTTCGGCGCGGCCTCCGTAGTTGATCAGCAGGTTGAGGACGCGGTCCTGGTTGTGGCGGGTCAGCTCTTCTGAGGATTCGATCTTCCGGAGCAAAGCCGGCGACAGCCCATCTCGCCGCCCGGTGATGCGCAGCTGCACGCCTTCGCGATTCAACTCGTCGATCTCGCGGTCGAGGGTCTGGGCGAAGAGGCGCATCAGCCCGTCAACCTCGGTGCGCGGGCGAGTCCAGTTCTCGGTCGAGAAGGCGTAGAGGCTGAGCACGCTCACCCCCAACTCGTCGCAGGCTTTGAGGACTCGCCGGATCGCCTTCAGGCCCGCCCGGTGTCCCTCCAACCGCCGGCGACGCCGGGCGCGGGCCCAACGGCCGTTGCCGTCCATGATGATCGCGATGTGCTGCGGGACCTGCATCTCAGCTACGATTATCGGTTGCCAAGATTCCTGGGCGCCTGCGAGGACCCGCCCTGAATGCGGTCGAGGTCGATGGAGTTTGCGCACCGCTAAAGCCGCCGGACGCGTGAGCAGCCTTAGACCTCGAGGATCTCGGCTTCCTTCCTGGCCCCGGTCTCGTCGGCGATGGCGATGAATTTGTCGGTGATCTTCTGCAGGTGGTCGAGGCCGCGCTTGGCGTCGTCCTGTGAGATCAGGTGCTCCTTCTCGAACTCCTGGATGCCATGCTGCTCGTCCCGACGGATGTTGCGGATAGCCACGCGGGCCTCCTCGACCTTGTGCTTGACGACCTTGACCAGCTCCTTGCGACGCTCCTCGGTCAGCGGCGGGAATGGGATCCGGATGACCTGGCCGTCGTTGCCGGGATTGAGTCCGAGCTCGGATTTCTGGAGTTCCTTCTCGATCGCGGCTATCGAGCTGCGATCGTAGGGCTGGATCACCAGCAGCCGTGGCTCCGGGGCATGCACCTGGGCCAGCTGCTGCAGCGGGGTCGAGGTACCGTAGTAGTCGACGTGGACCCGCTCCAGCAGCGCTGGTGTGGCCCGACCCGTGCGGATCGTCGACAGCTCCTTGTGTAGGGCGTCGAGCGATTTGTGCATCTTGACCTCGGCCTCCTTGAGGAGATCCTCGATCATCGCCTCATCTGCCATCGGCTACCTACCGTATACCAGCGTCCCGATCTCCTCGCCCAGCACCACCTTTTCGATGTTGCCCTCCTGCATCAGGTCGAACACGATGATCGGCAGGTTGTTGTCCATGCACATCGTGATCGCGGTGTTGTCCATCACGGTCAGGCCGCGGTTGAGGACGTCGAGGTAGCTCAGGCTGGCATAGCGTTCCGCGCTGGGGTCCTTCAGGGGGTCGGCGCTGTAGATGCCGTCGACCTTGGTGGCCTTGAGGATGACCTCAGCGCCCAGCTCCACGCCACGCAGGGCGGCGGTGGTGTCGGTGGTGAAGTAGGGGTTGCCGGTGCCGGCGGCCAGGATGATAACGCGGCCCTTCTCCAGGTGCCGCACTGCCCGGCGCCGGATGTACGGCTCGGCGATCTGGGCCATGCTGATGGCCGACAGAACACGCGTCGGCACACCGATCTTTTCCAGCGCGTCCTGGAGTGCCAGGCCGTTGATGACAGTCGCGAGCATGCCCATGTAGTCGGCCTGGGTCCGGTCGATTCCGCCTGCGGCATTGCCGCGGAAGATGTTGCCGCCGCCGATGACGATGGCAACCTCGACGTGGAGCTCCCGGACGCGGCTGACCTGCCGGGCGATGGCGCTGAGGGTCTCGTGGTCGATGCCGAAGCCCTGCTCGCCAAGGAGCGCCTCGCCACTGAGTTTCAGGAGGACGCGCCGGTACTTCGGTGCCGCGGCGTCCCCCGTAGCCATGGTGGTCGAGCTAGGCCTCGCCTGCGTTGGCGCCCAAATCGGCAAACGGCACCTCGCCCACCTTGAAGCGAGCGAACCGAGACACCACAATGTTCTCTTTCAGCTGGGCGATGGCCTCGTCGACAAGGTCCTGGATCTTCTTCTTGTCGTCCTTGGCCCACTTCTGCTCCATCAGGCAAACCTCCGAGTAGAAGGAGTTGAGCTTGCCCTCGGCGATCTTGTCCGCCATCGCCTCCTTGCCCTGCTCTTTGGCCTGGGCGACAGCCACTTCGCGCTCGCGCTGCACCAGCACCGCGGGCACTTCCTCACGCCTCACATAAAGAGGTGCGGTGCCAGCCACCTGGATGGCGAGCTCTCGCGCCAGGTCTTTGAAGATGTCGTTTCGGGCGACGAAGTCCGACTCGCTGTTCAGCTCGACCATGGTCGCCACCTGGTGGTTGTGATGGACGTAGGTGCCGATGACACCCTCGGCGGCGGTGCGCCCGGCGCGCTCGCCCGCCTTGGTGATGCCCTTCTGGCGCAGCCAGTCCTTGGCCTTCTCGAGGTCGCCGTCGGTCTCCTGGAGAGCCTTCCGGGAGTCCAGGACGCCGGCATTGGTAGCGTCGCGGAGCTCTTTGATCAGTGCGGTAGTAACGTCGGCCATCAGGCGTCCCCCATCATCTTGTCCTGCACATCGAGGCCTTCGAGCACCTTCTCGAACTCCTCCTCGGCGATCTCAGGCTCGGGCTTGATCTCATCCTCGTCGCCGATCTCAGCGACAAGCGGCGCCTCGACGGGCGTGGTCACTTCCACCGCCGGAGGCGCCTCGACGAGCTCGGCCTCGGTGACCACCGGAGCCTCGACATCCTCGTCTTCCTCGGCCTGCGGCCTGGCCGCCCGACCTTCGATGCAGGCGTCAGCAACGCGAGCGCTGATGAGGCGGACGGCGCGGATGGCGTCGTCGTTCCCGGCGATCACGTAGTCGATCAGCTCAGGGTCGCAGTTGGAGTCGGTGATGGCGATGATCGGGATCTTCAGCTTGCGAGCTTCGGTGACGGCGATGTGCTCCTTGCGAGGATCGACGACAAAGACCGCCGCCGGCAGGCGTTTCATCTCGGCCATACCGCCAAAGTTGCGCTCCAGCCGGTCGAGGTCGTCCTCGAGAGCGGCAGCGTCTTTCTTGGCCATGTGGTCGAAGCCGCCGGTGTCGCGGAGCTCCCGGAGGTCTTGGAGCCGCGCAAAGCGCTGCTGGATGATGCCGAAATTGGTCAGCATGCCGCCCATCCAGCGGTGGTTGACGTAGAACTGGTGGCTGCGCTTGGCTTCCTCTTCAATGATTCCCTGGGCTTGCTTCTTGGTCCCCACGAAGAGCAAGTTACCGCCGTCGGCGACGGTCTTGGTGACCCATTGGCAGGTGCCCTCGAGGAGCTTGACAGTCTGGGCCAGGTCGATGATGTGGATGCCGTTGCGCGCGGTGAAGATGTACGGCTTCATCTTCGGGTTCCAGCGACTGGTCTGGTGCCCGAAATGGACCCCCGCCTCGAGGAGCTGCTTGAGCGTGACTGCAGGCATTAGTGGTGTTACCTCCTGGTTGTTGCCTCCGCCCGTTTTCACCCCGCGGCAAGCGCGGGGCACCATCGGTTTCGATTTCGGGCGTGTGAATTACCCGGGGTTACCCGGGCCGGTCGAGTATACCGGGCCTACTCGAGCCCTGAGATGATCAGTTCGTAGGCCGCCATGGCGGCGGCGGCAATCGCCGCCAGGGCCAGGAATGCCGGCGTGTGCCCCGCGACAAATGCGATCAAGCCCCCCAGCACCAGGACCGCGCCGAAGATCGCTTCGTTGCGGATCCGCGACCTGCGCTGGCGATCGGCGGCGAGCCTGAACTCGTACTCCTCGGAGTGGGGGAAGGTCAGCGGCGGCAGCTCGGAAATGGGGCGCTCGTACTCGGGATCATACGGGGTCGGTACCCGTTTGGCCCTGGCTTTGCCCTTGGTCCTGGCGGCCTCCGCGGGAGACGTCCTATCCGCGGCGGTCCTGGTCTCGGCACGGGCGGGCTTCTTGGCCCGGGCAGGCTTTCCGGGCGGCTTCGGAGCGGGACGACGCGCCTTGGCCATGGCTATTTCCTGGCCGCTTTCTTGCGCGCCGGGGCGCCGGTCCTGGCAGGCCCCTTGCAGCGCGGGTAGTCACTGCAGGACTTGAATTCGCCAAAGCGTCCACGCCGCATCACCATCGGTTTACCGCAAACCGGGCAGGCCTCTTCGAGGAGCGTGGGCCCAGACCGATTGCTCGGGGCTCCGCCCTCCGCCTGCTCCGTGTACCGGCACTCGGGGTAGCCCGAACAACCAACGAATGGGCCACGACGGCTCTGGCGCAACACCAGCGGCTTTCCGCATGTCGGGCACGCCTTGCCTATCTCGGTCGGCGCAGCTCTCTCCTCGCGGTCCTTGATGTAGTCGCAGGCGGGATAGCGCGAGCAGCCGACGAACTCGCCGAACCTGCCAGCGCGCTTCACCAGCTCGCCCTCGCCGCACTTGGGGCAGATCTCGCCGGTCCTCTCCGCCATCGCCGTGGGCCGCACCGGTTCGGCATCGGTCGCCTTCGCCAGCGAGGCGTCCAGCTCCCTGTTGAAGGTGCGCATGAACGGCACCCAGGCGTCGCCGTTCTCGATCCGGTCGAGGTCCCCCTCCATGTTGGCTGTGAAATCGTATTCCACAAGCCCTCCGAAGTTGGCCACCATGAAGGCGTTGACGGCCTTCCCCAGTGGCGTCGGGTGGAGGCGGCGCTCAACAGCCCGCACATACCCTCGCTTCTCGATGGTGTCGATTGTCGGTGCGTAGGTGCTGGGCCGGCCGATGCCACGCTCTTCGAGCTCTTTGATCAGCGACGCCTCGGTGTATCGCGGCGGCGGCTGGGTGAAGTGCTGCTCGCTGGCCAGGTCGAGCAGGTCGAGCAGATCGCCGGCGGCCAGCTCGGGGATACCGGGGTCGTCGTCGACCTCGCGCTCCCAAACTCGCTCGAAGCCGTCGAATCGCCGGATGGAGCCGTTGGCCCGCAGCGTGTAACCGCCAGCGCTGATGTCGACTCGGGTCTGCTCGTACCTCGCCGGCGTCATCTGGCTGGCCATGAACCGGCGCCAGATCATGGTGTAGAGGCGAAGTTGGTCGGGGGTCAGGTACTGGGAGACCGACTCCGGGGTCCGGCTGACATCGGTTGGCCGGATTGCCTCGTGGGCTCCCTGGGCCTCGACCGGCCCGGCACCCTTCTTCTTTCCCCATGCCCGTGCCTGGGAGTACTCCTGGCTGTAGTTCTGGGTGAGCCAGCCCTGCGCCGCGGCCACCGCCTCGTTGCTGACGCGGGTGTCGTCGGTACGCATATAGGTGATCAGACCGGACGGGCCGTCGGCCCCGAGGTCAACGCCTTCGTACAGCTGCTGCGCCACCTGCATGGCCTTGCGCGGGCTGAAGCGGATGCGGTTGGAGGCGTCCTGCTGCAGGCTGCTGGTCTCGTAGGGGGCGCGCGGGTTGCTGGAACGCTCGCGGACGTCGACTGACGCAACCGTGTAGGCAGCCTGCCGGAGCTGCTCCAGGACCGCGGTCGCGGTTGCCTCGTCAGCCAGTTCAGGGCGACCGCCTTCGGCATCGGTGGCCGCGTCATCGCTCGCGGTGGCGGACTCTTCTTCGACTACCCCCTCCGAGGGTTTGGTGGTCAGCAGGCGGGCCGTGAAGTCGGGTTCGCGACCGGGGCGTCGAAGCTGCGCCTCGATGGTCCAGTACTCGCGTGCCTGGAAGGCATCGATCTCATCTTCTCGCTCACAGACCAGCCGGACCGCCACCGACTGCACTCTGCCAGCGGAGATGCTGGGCTTGACCTTGCGCCAGAGCACCGGGCTGACCTTGTAGCCGACCAGCCGGTCAATCACGCGCCGTGCGATCTGGGCGTTGACCAGGTTGATGTCTATCGGCCCTGCCTCCCGCAGGGCTTTGTCCACCCCGCTGCGGGTGATCTCTTCAAAGCGCACGCGCTGCGGGTCATTGAGCTTGAGTTCGTTGGCAAGGTGCCAGGAGATCGCTTCGCCCTCGCGGTCAGGGTCCGTCCCGAGGATCACCTGGGGAGCTTTCTTGGCCGCGGCCTTGAGGTCCTTCATGACCTTCTCTTTGCCCGGGATGACCACGTACGTCTGCTCGAAGTCGTGCTCCTCGTCGATGCCGAGGTCGCTCTTGGGCAGATCCCGGATCGACCCCATGGAGGCGCGCACGGAGTAACGCCCTCCGAGGTAGCGCTCCAGAGTCCGCGCCTTGGAGGGGGACTCCACGATGATCAGCGGGGTACCCTGCTGGGTCCCCACCGCCTCCGACTCGGAGGCTTCGGTCTTGCCCTGTGGCATATGGGTGGAGACTATAAGCCCGCGTCAAGCTTGGGCATTCCCGGACAGTAGGGCCCCGCGCCGTGCCTCGCCCCGGTTGGAGGCCACGCCGTAGAGGCCCTCGCGGAGGCTGACTGCCCCGTCGAGGCGAAGCTGAGCAGCGGCCGTCGCAACATCGCGGGCGGGCGCCCGATCCGCGTGCAGATCTGGTCCAGGGTGAGCCTGTGCGAACGCAGCGCGCGCAACAGTGCATCGCGGAGATCACCGTATTCCGCCGGCACCACGGGCGGCGTTTGATCGCCCAGCAACCCGAACAGGGGATCGCGGCGGATCTCCTGCACCACCTGTTCAGCAGATATCCATGGGGAATACTACTCTAGAGTGCTTTTGTAACCGCCAACCCAGCCGACGGGACCAGGGTCGACGACCTCTCCCGATAGCTCCGCCTGGGCGACCGCCACAGGGGAGAAGCTGCGCCTGTGAATGGCGCAGGGGCCGAGTCGAGTCAGAGCCTCGGCGTGCTGGGGCGTGGAGTATCCGAAGTGGATCTCGAACCCGTAGCCGGGGTAGACCACGGCCATCTCCTTCATCTGCGCGTCGCGGGTGGTCTTGGCGATGATCCCGGCAGCCATGATGGAGCAGCTGCGCCGGTCGCCCTTCACCATCGCCTCCTGCGGCAGCGCACACTCGGGCACGGGGAAGCCGTCAATCAAGAGATAGTCGGGCTCGAGCTCGAGCGACTCCACCGCGCGTAGCATCGCCAGCCGCCCGGCCACCGCGATGTTCACCCTGTCGATCTCGTCGTGTTCGGCCTGGCCCACCCCGATGCCCACGGCGACCCGCCGGATCGCGATCGCCAGCTCGGCTCGCTTCTCTGGTGGCAGCAGCTTGGAGTCGTTGATCCCAGGGATTTCCACGCCCATCGGCAGCAGCACCGCAGCGGCCACCACCGGCCCCGCCAGCGGCCCGCGGCCAGCCTCATCGACACCGGCGACCAGCACATGCCCCTGCAGGCGGGCTGCCCGCTCCCGCAGCCAGACGTCGGTCGGCGGGATCTCCATGGGGAGCGCCGGCTGGGCGTGCGTACGCGGCATCCGCGCAGAAGACTCTTAGCGCTTCTCTTTGATGCGGGCCTGCTTGCCCACCTTGTCGCGCAGGTAGAAGAGCTTGGCCCGGCGCACCTGGCCGTGCCTGATGACCTCGACCTTGTCGATGCGCGGCGAGTGCATCAGGAAAGTGCGCTCGACACCGACACCGTGGGCGACGCGCCGGACGGTGAAGTTCTCCTTGAGGCCCGCCTTGGTGATCGCGATGACCAGGCCTTCAAAGACCTGGATCCGTTCGCGCGTCCCCTCGACGACCTTGACGTGCACCCGGACGGTGTCGCCCGCACGCAGCTTGGGAGTGTCCGCCTTTAGGTAGTCCTTTTCGACGGCTTCGATGATGTTCATTTGGGTTCTCCTTTGTTGGCGGCGCGCGTCCAGGCGGTGCCGGTCGACGGGTGGAGCAGCTCGGGGCGGCGAGTCCGGGTGCGCTCGGTCGCCATTTCCGCTCTCCACTTTCGGATCATCTCGTGGTTGCCCGAGAGCAGGACCTCGGGAACTCGCTGGCCCTCGAATTCGACCGGACGAGTGTACTGGGGGTGCTCCAGGAGCCCCACGGAAAATGAGTCGCTGGCGGCGGAAGTGTCGTCCCCGAGCACCCCGGGGACGTACCGCGCGACCACCTCGATCAGCACCATAGCGGCCAGCTCCCCGCCGCTCAGGATGTAGTCACCGATGCTGACCTCGTAGTCGGCCAAGCCGGTTCGAACCCGCTCATCGAAGCCCTCGTAGCGCCCCGCTACCAGGACCAGGCGAGGTAGGGTGGCCAATTCCGCGGCCAATTGCTGGTCGAGCAACCGGCCCTGGGGCGTGAGCAGGACGCAGGGCGCCGGGCCAGTCTTCTGGAGTTGGCGCACGGCTTTGAAGATCGGCTCCGGCTTGAGCACCATCCCTGGGCCGCCCCCATAAGGGATGTCGTCCACCTGGCGATGCTTGTCGCCGGCGGATTCCCTGAGGTCGTGGGCGTCCACCTGCAGCAGTCCCCGCTCGATGGCACGGCCCACGACCCCCGCACCGAGGGGCCCGGGGAAGACGCCCGGGAAAAGCGTGAGGACGTTGAAGATCACGGGACTACCTCCTCCTCCTCGGGGAGGTCGACGACAATGCGGCCGGCCGCCAGGTCGATCGATCGAACCACCTCCGATACCGCCGGCACCAGCAGCTGGGTGTCACCCTGCCCGACTACGTAGATGTCGTTGGCGGGGTTGTCGAGGATGTCGGTGACCTCGCCAAGCCGCCTGCCCGCGATGTCGAAAACCTCGAGCCCCAGCAACTGCCAGTGGTAGTAGGAGCCCTCTGGCAGAGGTTGGATCTCGGTCGTCTCGATCTCGAGGTACTTGCCGCGAAGTTTTTCGGCCACGTCTCGGTCGTCGACGCCGGAGAACTTCAGGACCAGGTTATTTGCACCGCTGCGCACGGCTTCCACCTGGCGCACAGCAGCGCCCGCGCGCACCGACAGCCCGGGTTGGAAACGCCCTTTGTCATCGGTAAGCGGCTCGACCTCGACCTCGCCCCTGAGCCCCACGGCCCTGCGGATGTAGCCGATTCTGACGCGTGCGGGCGCGTTCAACCTATCCCTCGACCCCCTCTGGTGACGCCGGCTCGGCGTCGGCGGGGGGGTCCTCGGTCAGCGCCCCGGCGGTGACCGGTTCGCCCTCGTCCTCTTGGATGTAGGGCTCCCTCTCATCATCGTCGGCAATCACCTCCACGTTGACGCGGTGGTGTTCCTTGATCGCGGACGCCTTGACCAGCGAGCGGATGGCCTCGATGTTCCGTCCGCCCTTGCCGATGACTCGGCCGACGTCACCGGGATCCAGTCGAATCTCAAGCGTCTCCGAGCGCCCGCGACCCTGCACCGCCTCAACCACGACAGCGTCCGGGTGGTCGACGATGTTCTTGACAATGAAGTCAACCAGGTCGACGTAATCGACAGTCATTTGGCGCCCTCCTCGGTCTTGGCCTCGACCTCTTCCGCCTCGTCGGCGGCTCCCGCGACGGGCTCGGCTTCAGCTTCTGCCGCGGGGGCGGATTCCGTCTCAGTTTCGGGTGCGGCCTCTGCCTCAGCTTCGGGTGCGGCCTCTGCCTCAGCTTCGGGTGCGGCCTCTGCCTCAGCTTCGGGTGCGGCCTCTGCCTCAGCTTCGGGTGCGGCCTCTGCCTCAGCTTCGGGTGCGGCCTCTGCCTCAGCTTCGGGTGCGGCGGTTGCCTCGGCAGCAGGAGCGGCTTCAACGGCGGGTTCCGATTCAGCTTCCGCCACGGGAGCAGCCTCGGTCTCCACTTCGGGAGCAGCCTCGGTCGTTCCCGCCGCTTCCGTCGCCTCAGTTGCCTCCGCCGCGGGCGTCGCGGCTTCCTCGCCGGTCTCGGCTACGGCCTCGGGAGCCGGCTTGGGCTCCGCCGCAGCCGCCTCGGCCGCGCGCGTCTTGGCAATCTGCTTCTTCGACAGCTTGGGCGCCTTTTCGACCTTCTCGTACTTGGGCCCGGTGTGCTCGAGGACGCCTTCGGCGACCAGCAGCTGGCGGGCGATGTCGGTCGGCTTGGCCCCCTTGCTGATCCATTCCAGGACCCTCTCCGCGTCAACCTTGACGAGAGCCGGGTTCTGCAGGGGATCGTACGTGCCGACCGCCTCGATGAAACGGCCGTCGCGCGGCGAGCGGGCGTCCGCCACCACCAGCCGATAGAAAGGCCGCTTTCTGGCGCCAACGCGCCGAAGCCTGATCTTTACTGCCAAGTGTTCCTCCTACTGGCGGCCGCCCGACAGCGCCGGGAGACCAGGAATGCGGGGAAGCTTGCCCCCACGTAGTTGTTTCATGAGCTGGCGCATCTGGTCGAAGCCCTTCAGCACCTGGTTGACCTCTTGCACCTGGCGGCCGCTGCCGCGTGCGATTCGGCGCTTGCGCCGGCCGTCGATGATCTCGGGGTGGCGCCTCTCCTCGAGCGTCATCGAGAGGATGATCGCCTCGAGGTGGGCCATGTCCTGCTCGCTGGGCATGGCCCCGGCCATGTCCTTGAGCTTGCCGGCTCCCGGCAGCATGCCGATCACGTTCTCCAGCGGGCCCATCTTTTTGACCTGGCGCAGTTGGCCAACGAAGTCCTCGAGGGTGAACTGGCCCTTGGCCAGCTTGGCCGCGGTCGCCTCCGCCTCCTCCTGGTCCATCGTCTCCTGGGCCTTCTCGACCAGGGAGACGATGTCGCCCATCCCCAGCATCCGCGACGCCATCCGGTCGGGGTGGAAAAGCTCCAGGTCGGACAGCTTCTCGCCGGTGCCGACGTAACGGATCGGCTTGCCGACGGTCTGCTTCAACGACAACGCCGCACCGCCGCGGGCGTCGCCGTCCATCTTGGTCATGACCACTCCGTCGACCCCGACCTCGCGCTCGAAGGTGGTCGCCACATTGACAGCCTCCTGGCCGGTCATGGCGTCGACCACCAGGAGGCAGTCGTCGACCTGCACCCGCTCACGGATGCGACGGACCTCCTCCAGCATCTCCTGGTCGAGCTGGAGGCGGCCGGCGGTGTCGATGATGACCACGTCGAGGCCTCGCCGGTCGGCTTCGGTCACGGCGGCCGCGGCGATCTCTTCGGCCGTCCCCTCGGTGCTGAAGTAGGCGATGTCCACCTGCTTGGCCAGCACTTCCAGCTGGTCCTTGGCGGCGGGGCGGTGCACGTCGGCGCCCACCAGAAGCGGCTGGTGTCCCTGCTTGCGAATCACCAGCGCGAGCTTGGCGGCGGTTGTGGTCTTGCCCGATCCCTGCAGCCCGAGGGTCATGACCACGGTCGGCGGCTTGGCCTTGTAGGTGAGGCCCTGGTTCTCGCCGCCCAGCAGCTCCACGATCTGGTCATGAACGATCTTGACGACCTGCTGGCCGGGGGTGACGGACTTGAGCACCGCCTCGCCGACGGCCTCCTCACGGACGCGGACGATGAAATCGCGGGCGACCTTGAAGTTGACGTCGGCTTCGAGCAGGGCCAGCCGCACCTCGCGCAGGCCATGGTCGACATCGGCTTCGGTGAGCACGCCTCGGGAAAGAATGCCTTTGAAGGCTCCGTCGAGGCGGCGGGTGAGGTCCTCGAACATGTCAGGACAACCCCTTGACAGTCTTTCGGAGCTTCGATAGCTCGCCTTCGAGTTCATCGAGGCGGTCAGTGAGGTTGTTCCGATCCTTCTGCCGCTGCTCTTCCACGGCAATCAGCCCGAGTTTGGACTCGTAGGCTCGCAGTACCGCCTCGGCTCGGTGCACGAGATCGTAGACGGCAGTCCGGCTGACGCCTTGGGCGCCGGCAATCTCGGCGTACGACCAGTCACGCTCGAGATGCAGGCGAAGCGTCTCGCGCTGATGTTCGGTGAGAAGCTCCGCGTACGCGTCGAGGAGAGCAAGCAGGCGTCGCCGCCGTTCGATGTCAAGTGTCACTACTTGACAGTATATCGAAAGGGGCGCCCTCTAGCTGGGGCGGCGGTATCGCGTCAGAAGGAGGATCAACAGCCCGAACGCGATCAGCCAGGCGAGCAGGCCAAGGCCCCTGATCGCATCAACGGCCCCCGCACCGAGGTGCCCCTGGAGGAGCAGAGCCATGCCGAACATCAGAAAACCAACCCCAAACAGCGCCTGGGACCCGCCGCTGACCTGCCAGCGCACCGGCGGGTAGTCCTCCAGCTTCTGCCCTGCTCGCACCGGGCGCCCGAGGGCACCAGGTAGGGGCGCCGAGATGATGTACTGCCAGGCACCAAGACCGGCCATCGCCGCGCCGAGGATCAGCTCGACGATCGCGAAGACGACAGCCAGGTCCAATTCAGTCTGACTCCGGGAAGTCGACAGGATGGGAGTCCACAATCAGGGCATGGGCTTCTGAGAGCCGGTCCTCGGGCACCAGCACGCTGACCTCCCCCATCGATCCGACCGTCAGACCGATGACCCGCCCCCAGGCTTCCTGGCGCGCGACCACCGGGATGCCCGCGGTCTCCAGCGCGGCCTTCAGCACCTCGGCTTCCAGCGGATCGACCACCGTCAGCACGGCCCAGTCACCATCACGGTCGCCGGGATCCGTCACGCCGCGGCCTCAAACAGCAAGTCCACGTACGCCAGCGGGTCGAACAGCTCCAAGTCGGTGGCCTGCTCGCCGGTGCCCACCAGCTTGACCGGCACCCCGAACTGCTCCTCTAGCCCGAGGATCACGCCACCTTTGGCGCTGCCGTCCAGCTTAGTCACCACCAGGCCGGTCAGGCGCAGCGTCTCGTGGAACACACGGGCCTGCTGGATCGAGTTCTGCCCGATGGCGGCGTCGAGGACCAGGAGGGTCTCGTGGGGGGCGCCGGGCATGGCCTTGCCGATGGTGCGCTCGATCTTTTTGAGCTCCTCAATCAGGTTCGACTGCGTATGCAGGCGCCCGGCGGTGTCGATGACGACCGCGCCCACGCCGCGCGCCCGGCCGGCCTCCACTGCGGCGAAGGCAACCGAGGCCGGGTCCGACCCGGGCTCGCTGCTGACGAAGTCGCAGCCAAGCCGGTCCGCCCACAGCCGCAGTTGCTCGATGGCGCCGGCGCGAAAGGTGTCGGACGCCCCCAGCAGGACCGTGCGCCCTTCCCCCTGGAGCCGAGCCGCGATCTTGGCCACAGTTGTGGTCTTGCCGGTCCCGTTGACGCCCACGACGAGGTAAACGAGTGGGTCACCGGTGGCGGCGAGGCCCCGCGGGCGCCACTCCATCCGGTTGAGAAGCAGGGTTCGGAGCCCGGCCAGCACCTGGCGGGAGTCGCGCATCTTGAGACGCTCGGCCTCAGCACGGATGTCCGCGCTCAGCCGCAGCCCGATCTCCGGACCCAGGTCGGCACTCATCAGCGTCTCCTCGACCAGGTCCCAGAACTCCTCGTCGATGGCGCCATAGGCTGCCAGCCCGGTCAGCCCCTGGCGTAGGCCGGCGGTGCTGGAGGCGATCCTCTCCCGGAGGCGACCGAAAAGCCCCGGCTTCCTAGTCTCGGTCATCAGGTGCTGAGGCTACCCGAAGCCCGACGCGAACGCGCCAGCCGGCCGTCAGCCGGTCCCGCTGATGGCCACGACCTCACCGGCGCGAAGCCGGACCGAGACCACGCGCGAGACGCCCGAATCCTCGAGCGTGACGCCGTAGAGCGCCCGGGCCACGGTCATGGTGGCGTGGTTATGGGTGATGAGGATGAACTGGTTGTCGGCCGCCATCGAGTCCAGCAGCGCCGTGAATCGCTTGATGTTGGCGTCGTCCAGCGGCGCATCGACCTCGTCGAAGATGTAGAAGGGGCTCGGGGTCACCTTCTCGAGCGCCAGGATGAACGCCAGCGCCGTCAGGGCGCGCTCGCCGCCGGACAGCAGCTTGATGTTGCGCATCCGCTTGCCCGCCGGCTGGGCCAGGATCTCGACGCCGGGGTCGGCGGACTCGGGATCGTCGAGCTTCAGGGTCGCCTTGCCGCCCACGAAGAGCGAGGCGAAGGTGTCCTGGAAGTTGAAGGCGACAGCCCCAAACACGGCCTCGAAACGTCGATCGATCTCCGCTCCCAGCTCGGCGGCGATGCGCTCGAGCCCCTCGCGGGCGCGGGTCAGGTCGTCGAGCTGGCCGCTGATGGCGTCGAGCCGGGCACCGTCGCGCTCGAACTCGTCGATGGCGAGCTCGTTGACCGGGCCGAGCTGCGCCAGCTGTCGATCGAGGCGGTTGATGTCTCGCTGGGTCTTCTCCCAGTCGACCTCCACCTCGTCCAGGGCCTCGCCTGACCCGCCCATGCGCTCGGTGAGATCGGCAAGCACGGCCGAGTCAGCCTCCAACTGGATGGCGGCGTTGGCCAGCGCCTCCTGCTGATGGGCCAGCACGACCTGGCGATCCAAGTGGCCCTTCTCCATCTCCACCAGGGCCCGGGCGAGGGTCTGCACCTCGACGGCCTCGGCCTCCATCGGGGCAGCCTCCAGCGCCGACCGCGCCGCGGCGGCCTGGGCCTCGGCGCCGGCGGTCTCGGTCTCGAGTGCGACCACGCCTGCGCGAACAGCCGCCAGCCGTCCCTCACAGCGGCCGACTTCCTCTC
>OCZT010000173.1_pt1 | contig 60073 bp, 35 predicted proteins | sample 1539031 | NCBI WGS metagenome assembly OCZT01 (sample SAMEA3539308, study PRJEB22396) | soil metagenome | biome: tundra; feature: field; material: soil | place: USA | collected 2010-05 | depth 0.15 m
TCATTTTCATTAAAAAGAAAATGACACATAAAGGTGAAAATTATAGTGTTAAAATGCAGAAATATTATTTTTGCAACGGAACCTTCATTGGCATACGGCTATCTCTAACTTTCATGCTCAATACTCAATTCGCTTTGTTTGTCATCGGTTAACGAATTGAATGCACAACTTTGGATATCATCTATATTGGTTTTTCCGACTTGAATGAGGACAAGAGAATGTACTCCAACAAACATAAGAAAATATAAATCGGGATTTTATATTTTTGGAGATTTGATATTAATAAAATAATGAACAGATCTGTCGGAAGAGATTTAAAAAATTTCTGTGAAGAAAAAAACCAAAGTAAATCGAAATCTTTCATGCTTAGAAGCATTAAAAGCAGGGATTTTCAATGCTTTAGTCGCAAAAATAACATATCACCATGCTACCTTATATCCGAAAACCGTGTCTTGACATCCTTGGCACAGCCCAGAACTCTCAAATTCCCTCATGAACACTTCGTTTCTGAATTCATCTTCGTCTACTCTCTCCGCACAAGATGGGCACCTACAGTCTTCAACAATCGCAACTTCTTGCCAAAATCCTAATTCTCTTTGAAAACTTCTTTTTTCGATATTCATCTCCATCACCTATACAATTCCATGGTAAAAGATATCCTTATATTCCTTATATAAAGCATCGTTTCTATGCTACCAAACAAAAAAATTAGAGCATAAACACAGGTGGCTCCATTTTATTGGCTCAAATGCTGAATTCTCTGCGGTATAAGTATCACATACGATTCATGCCCGCAATGCTTGCATTTAATATCCAACCCTTAATTTAAGGATTTTACTTGTGAATTATTATAAAATAAAAATAGTCGATCCTTCCAAAATTTTAGTCTCATTTTTGATGGATCTTACCAATGAATAGAATAATGTGCAATACCATTATAAATCTATTGGCTGGTTAAATCCTTGTTTTGAGGGATCATCTAAAATGAATATTTTTAAACAGTTTACGTGCATTAGTTTTTAATGTCATCACACCCCAAGATATTTTTGCAAATTCCTTCATAGCCAGATAATACCCCATCCCGCCGCAAGCAATCAGTTATGTTCGAGCATCATAACTTTAATATTTTTGTAAACCGAAACTGCATGTCAAGAGGAGGAACATTTTATGGAAACTCTTGATGAACTCGTTTGTATAAAAAGTGAGCTAATCGGAAGCAAAAACGAAGGGCCAGATTATTATCTCCACATACGGGACAGATAATATCTGATTAAAAAAGCCCCAAAAGTCCTGAATAAAATTAATTTGATGTTCAGGAGGACATTTGCAACTCCCACAAGCAGTGCCAATAGCAATACATAAAGAATGATGATAGTAACTAAATCGATTACTGTTTTAAATATTTTATATGATAGTTCCCATCGATATACTAAGCTCTCATTTAACGCTTTCCATAAAAACAGACGTTCTACAGACATACACAAAAATACAATTTATAATTATTTACCCACCATTATTCATTAAAAGTTGGATTAATTTTTAAGTTACTGTCATATTGAGAAAATGGATGACATTCTTGTGCGCATCTGTAGAAAGTGAGATACAAAATTCCATAAACTCAGATAATGATTGAAACAACCAACAAAATTCGTTACTCTGTATATCTCGTTTTTATCCCATAGAGATCCAAACCAGAGCAAAGAGGATGGGATAATTACCAAAAAATTGATAGAAAGATGTTGGTCTCTTTGAATTGGCATATTTGAAGATTTAAACAAATGTTGTTCGGAATTTTCCAGCTAATGTGTTAAAAAATTTATTAGTAAATTTATTAATAGTACCCCATAACATATACCGATTCATCAATCAAAAGCGCTATTTAATTAAAACTTGAGCTGGACAGTTACTTCAGATATATGGTCAAATATCATAATTAGATATTTTGTATAAAGTTCATTTGGTCTATAAAATTGACCTTGTCTAATTTATTAAATTTATGATATTAATTTAATTTAAAATGTTCACTAAATATAGAGCACTACGATGAACCTTATCTTCACGAGTCATTTATATACCATTTATAAGCATATGATAAAATTTAGGAGTTTGTCGAAATTCTCTATACAATAGTTACATATTCGATATTATCCAGCATACAAGATACATAATTTGTTTGCCTATTTGACCACTATTAATTCATTAAAAATTAGATTAATTTTTAAGCTACTGTCATATTGAGAAAATAGATGGCATTCTTGTGTAAATCCGCAGAAAGTGGTATATATCTACACAAATAGCTTTTCGATCGAATGAATTTTCCTCTCACTTTCTATCCCTCTTAAAAAGGAGGTTTTCTGAATTACAAAACATGTAAAAGCCTGTTCACTTGGAGATCAACGTATTCAAGAAATAATCCTCAATGACCCTTATACTGTATCTTACAAGGGCATTTATGCAGTCTGTGATGCAAAAAACGAATATGCTGAAATAATTGAGCACACCAGCTGCTTCAGTGGTGCAGCTTGGTCTCTCTACCATTACTCAAAAGCTCCCCTTGTCCTGAAAGCCCGTTCGACTGGGAATATGATCCGCTATTTCATAAAAATTGGAACCTCAAAACTCGAACTCAAATCATCAGTCGGAGCCGCAGGCATTGAATCAGTTGTCGTGCGGGGAAATGAAGTAGAGATTACCTATACCGGGTTAGGAGGCGGAGGCGTGGGTGCAACCCGTTGCAGAGCATTTGCGGATGGAGTTCTCAGTTACAAGATTTCAGAATCCGGGGGAGAGAAATGTGCCAGAGGGACTATTGTCGTACCTCGCAGAGACCGTATCCTAATAGGTGTAGATGACACAGACTCCAAGGATATAGGTGCTACCTGGACCCTAACTCATAACATAGCAAAAGAACTGGATTGCCAAGAAGCTGTTTATCTTTCCCATTCTCTTGTTCAGCTCTTCCCTGTCCCAGAAAGAACTCAAAACTGTATGTCTACGGTGCTCGAATTTGGTTGTGTGGACCAGAAAACCAAATTATTGCTAATAGAATCCTTCAAAAAAGCCCTTCAGAAATATAGTGCTTCTAGCCAGACTGGAATGGTTGTTCTTTCTGATTTCTATGCCAGAGAATTATATGGATTCAGCAATCTCTGCCGAATTGAACGAGTCTCGAAAGCTGATGCTTTGCACTGTATCGAAGAAAACGGCGTGGAAATCCTGCTTGAAGGCAATGGGGTAATAGGTGCACTTGCCTCTTTGCCCTGGTTCGGGAAGCCTGAAGAATCTATAATTCCAGGTACTGAAATCAAGCCCATGAGAATGCAAAAAATTAAAAATGATATTCAATTGGACAAAAACCAATAGATGATCTTGTCTGTTAGTCATTGATCAAGAATGAAAAAAGAGTACTAACTAGAAATTTAAAGAAAATACAAAGAGATTCTTAAGTTCATTTTTCAGTAACTCTCAGAGACGATCTTAAATATAAACCGTAAAATAGGGATCTCATACAGAATTTAAATCAAAAGTATTTTAGATTCCAATAACGAGGAATAAGCTTGAAAGAAAATACAGAAGAATGCACCGGGTTCAAAGCCCTTTACCTTGCAGCACTTGACAGTAATGTCAGCCTGATAACGGGTGTCCCGGGTTATCCTATAAATTCCCTTATGAAGCTTTTTTTGGATAAAACCAGTCGAGAGAGAGTTGTAAAATCAAGAACCGAGATTTTAAGAGCAGATCATTCCGATAAAATACGCATTTCAGCTTATAGTGCCAGATGGCTAACAAATGAAAAAGTCGCCTTTGAGATTGCTCTAGGAGCATCAATTTCTGGGAAAAGGGCCCTTGTTATTGTAAAGCATGTTGGAATGAACATTCTTGCGGATCCCCTTATAACCTCTGTTACGCATACCATAGGAGCTGGCCTTGTTATAATCGTGGGAGATGACCCTGGAGCGAAAGGCTCACAGAATGAACAGGATTCCCGCTGGTACGGTAGGATAGCTGAGATAGCAGTGTTTGATCCAAATGATCCAGACACTGCATACAGGGCTTTAAGAAGAGCTTACGAGCTTTCGGAAAAAACAAAGACTCCGATTATGCTTAGGGTCACCCAAAGCTTTGGAAAAAGCGGAGGGAAAATAAAGCGCCTCCCTAGATCTTCAGCCATTCCTCCTAAATTCGATCGCTCTATTTGGAAAAGCCGGATGGCGGTAAAACACCAGCTATTTCACTCCAGAGTCTACCCTCTACTGGAAGCTGAAGCTGAGAATACTGACATGAATAGAACAATATTGATGCCAGAAGAAGAAACGGAATACAACTTAGGATCTAGAAGGATAGGGATCATTTCCTCGGGTTTTACGTCTTCAATAGTGGAAAAAATACTGAAAAAGCGAGACATTTACTGTGAAATTTCTCATCTGTCCCTTAACATTGTAAATCCACTTCCCATTAGAAAAATTGGGACATTTCTGAGAAATAATCGAATATTACTTGTAGCCGAAGAGTCGGAACCCTTCATAGAAGAACAGATCCGAATCGCAGGCAGAGTATGTGGGAAAAAAACTGGGCACCTTCCATATGGACAAGTTATGCCTGAAGATATAGAATTTGCCCTTGAACATATAGATGAAGAGGAAGTTTCAAAATTTACAGATACTGCTTTTTCCAAATTATCTACTGAAGGAAGGGGTATTATTTGCAATAACTGCCCTTATCTACCTCTTTATTATTTCCTCAGCACGATTAACGTGTGGATTGCGGGAGATATGGGTTGTTCCGTCCGGAGCGCATCTGAACCACTTGCAGCAGTTGATGTTAGCTTTGCCCTAGGCTCTGCAATCTCCGTTGCCTGTGGATTTGAGAAAAAAGGCATAGCAGTAATCGGGGATTTCGCATTGGCACACTCCGGCATCCTGGGACTCCTAAATGCCGTAACGTTCGGATGCGACATGCTTGTACTCATACTACAGAATGATGTTGCAGCAATGACTGGTGGTCAGGAAGCTCCTGATATAAGAAAAGTGGTGGAGACAATAACTCCCGACGTTTCAGTCTTTAATATTGATGAAGGAAAAGGGATAGAAAAAATAGAGACTGAAAAAGAAATTGGATATAAAACAAAAGAACAAATCCTTAATCCCGTGCTTTCTGAACTAATTCAAACGAAACTTGCACTACCTGGGATTTCTGTAATATACTTAAAGGGGAAGTGCAGAAAATATGGCTCCGTTGCAAAAAATTCCGAATAAGCATGTAAATATATGGATACTGAATAAAAGGTAAAATATCCGAAGGAAATGTACCAACATTATAAAAATATCTCAACCAGTTGATTAATATATTCGACTTCATCAAGACCAGAGTAATTTAAATTATTGACTTGTTCTTTATTAACTACATTCATAGCTTCAATTCCTTTTAAAGTCTTACTAGCAGAGTGAAAAGACTGAAAACCTAGCATTTGAGTAATTATTCGCTTTACATACCTGTGATATTATTCTACAATGTTATTCAAATACTTGATTTGTCAAATGCCTACGTTTTTAGGTAGCATTTTATCATTATTCAGTTTATCTATAGCATGTGGATAAGATGTATTCTTATCAACGGTTATTACTCATGGCATTTGATTATGATTAGAACTCAAGGATTTCTTAAAAAATGTTTCACAGCCTATCTATTACGTTTTGTACTTAGCATGAAATCAGTTGTGTCTCCATCTGAATCAACTACTCTGCAAAGATATTTCCACTCATCTTTTACTTTTATATGGGTTTCATCAATGCCTATCCCATTATTAATACTGTGATCGACTTTTCTCCCTCTTTCTATCATCATTCCCTCTAAATTTTTATAGTTCAATGGATATTTTAGGTGCCATCTTACATCTAATAAGATAATTTATCCTTCATAATCCCTCCATTTAAAGGAACTAGATAGCATACTACTGCACTTGATTTTTTTGGTCTACTGCATCATTCTTATTAATTCTTTTGCAACAGAACCAGAATTTAAGGAGTATTTGAAAAAATAAGTGAAGCAACTAAAATACAACTTTAATTTGTCTAGTTTGACTGGATATATCAAAAATTTACGATTAATAAAGTTTAATTTAAACTAAAAAGTAGTAGCAGTAAGCACTTAACCATTTAAATACCAATCGTTGTGGAAAAGTTACGGGATTTTATTCTATCCTTCAACTATATAAGTTCCAATTTATTATAAATCTGAGAGTATCGGAGATTTACGAAAAATGAAATCCACTAAAACAATGATCAAAACAAACTGATGTGCTGAGTCTCCCTCATATATTATCAATTATTTATAAGTTTAATCCACCTCGATATTCTCCATCAGTTTTCATCTCCTGCGAGCTTTCAGGCTTGTTGATGTATCAATTGACTGCAAACCTATAAATACATCATCTCTTGTTATGTCATGTTTTGATATATCATCTTTCGAGGTGTTGAGGCTCGAATTATGGAAAACAAAATGTGTACAGAAATCAGACGAGTTTTTCTTAAATATATAGTTTTGAATATTATAAAAGATTAGCCTACCCACGGCTATGGTATTATCAAGATCATCAAGTTACGCTCGAAAAGACTCTGGACCCCAAGTACAGGTTCGATTTACCCAATACTGGAGAGTTTAGAGTCAAACGGCTTAATCCAGAGCAAAGAGATGGAGGAACGCCGCAGGAAGGTGTACTCGATCACCTCTCAGGGAATAGTGGCTCTGGATCACATGACACAGAAGAGATTAGAGCTTCTGAATGAAATGTCCCAGATCATCGATATTATGACTGAAGGTAATGGCAGTAGTGATACTGGTGATGAGGTTGGTAATATCCGGAGCTTGAACCAGCAGCCTGAAAAAACACACCATGATAATTCTCAGACTCTACAAACGGATGATAATAGAAGGTAACAGATTGAGCGAAAACAGTAATGTGACAGACAAAGTGATCGCTGGCAGATTAGGGAAAAGCATTGAATACAAGTGGATTGCACTGTTCAATGTGACCTTAGCGACTCTGATGGGGTCAACCGACAACAGCATTGTTCTAATTGCGTTGCCTGCGATATTCAAGGGCATACAGATTAACCCTATGGCCCCTGATGTATTCCAGTATCTGCTGTGGATACTGATGGGCTATGGTCTGGTAACTGCAACGCTGCTCCTCAGTTTCGGGCGACTTGCGGACATGTACGGTCGGGTGAAACTCTTTAGGTTGGGTTTTCTGATATTTGCCATTGGATCAACTCTACTTTACCTTACTCCGAGCACCGGTAACACTGGTGCACTAGAGCTAATTATTTTTCGGTTCATACAAGCTGTAGGTAGTGCATTCACCATGTCAAACGGTGCAGCCATCATCACAGACGTATTTCCGGCTAGTGAGAGGGGAAAGGCCCTCGGAATAAATATGGTTGCCTTCATGTCTGGCCAGTTCATTGGTTTATTGTTGGGTGGAATACTAGCTGTATACAATTGGCGCTATGTGTTTTTAGTCAGCGTTCCCTTTGCTATATTTGGGACAATATGGTCTTATTGGAAAATGAAAGAGGTTTCTTTCCGTGCACCAAAAACAAGTATCGATTTCTTGGGTAATTTGGTCTTCATCGGTGGGCTGACATCTCTGCTTGTCGGTGTAACCTATGCCCTGATGCCTTACAAACATGATAGCATCACCGATGCTATGGGTTGGGGAAACCCCTGGGTAATTAGAGCAATAATTGTTGGTATATCGCTGTTGATTCTCTTTCCATTTATCGAAAGCAAGGTGAATAACCCTATGTTCCGGCTGGAGTTCTTCAGAATCCGGGCTTTCACCTACGCGAATCTCGCCAGCTTCACAGCAGCTATTTCGCGAGGGGGCGTCATGTTTATGCTTATCATGTTGCTGCAGGGTATCTGGCTGCCACTTCATGGTTATCGTTTCGAAGATACACCCTTTTGGGCAGGTATCTACATGCTCCCCATGACTCTCGGCTTTGTCGTTATGGGACCTATCTCCGGGATACTCTCGGACAAGTATGGGCCTCGATGGATCGCTACCTTTGGGATGACTCTCGTAACCTTGGTCTTCATTGGGCTCTCAATGCTTCCCTATAATTTCGATTATTGGGAACTGGGCATCCTGATTTTCCTGATGGGTGCTGGTAATGGCATGTTTAGTTCCCCTAATAGCTCTTCAGTCATGAACTCAGTACCCCCGCAAGATAGGGGCGTAGCATCTGGTACGATGTTCACACTAACAAGTTCGGCTAATACTGTAAGCATGGCTGTGTTTTTCACTATCGTTATCGTAGGCATCAAGGGAGCTTTCCCAGGAGCGATACACGACTATTTTGCTAGCCTAGGATCCCTACAGATTACCCCCACTATGCAACAACTCGCAGACCGACTATCCAGCATGTCACCGACCAATGCGCTGTTCTCTGCTTTCTTAGGGTATAATCCGATGAGCTCGATATTGAGCTCCATGGATCAACATATTGTCAGCGCGATACCGCAACAGATAGTGACCACCCTTACAAGCAGATACTGGTTTCCACGGACATTGCAGCAAGCTTTTATGCCAGCGCTGCAGCTTGCGTTTAGAATTGGAGCTGTACTCTCAGGCACAGCTGCGGTATTGTCTGCTATGAGAGGCCAACGGTACGTGCACGAAACACATTTTCCGATTAAAGATACTAGCAAAAGTGATCTTGAAGGAGACAGAAAGAGGGAGCAGACTTGATAATTGATATTCTAGACAAGATCAGGTGGAGAGTACTGATTGGCAGCGTGCCCCTTTTTTAAATATTAACCTCTTGGTTTTGAGAAAGTGCAATAAAAAGGAGATAATTAAATGAAAGAAAACCAGGCTAGCTTTACTGCAATGTCAGTGGCCTATATGCGTGCTTACCATTCCATGCATGACACTCCAAAAATTTTTGATGACTTTTTGGCCTATGATTTGATACCAGAGGAAAAACGAGCACTAATTGAACAACATTTAATTGAACAATATGTGACCTGGGATCAACAATTAAACGATACTGAAAATACTGCATCTATCTATGATAGAATTATTATCTCGGAGTCCTTAATGCAAGCAATTAATAATGTTATCAGTCGTGCTCGATATACAGAAGATACCTTAGAAGAAGCTTTTAGGCAGGGAATTAAGCAGTATGTAATTCTTGGGGCAGGAATGGATACATTTGCGTTTAGGCGTCCTGAAATGTTAGAAGAGTTGGAAGTTTTTGAGGTTGACCATCCCGCTACTCAAAAATTTAAGCTTAATAGACTTACCGAGTTAGGATGGAAACATCCAGCAAAATTACACTTCATTCCTGTAGATTTCACGAAGGAAAGTCTGGTAACCGCGCTAACTAGCTCATCATCTTATGACCCAAAAATTAAAAGTTTCTTCAGCTGGTTCGGTGTCACCCCATACTTGCCCCAAAAAGATGTATTTGCGACACTGCATTTCATCTCTGACCTTGCTCCTGCTGGCAGCACTTTAGTTTTCGATTATATAGATACTGCTGCATTTATCCCCGAAAAATTATCTCCACAAATGCGAGAGCTATTTGAGTATTTGAGTAAAATAGGTGAACCAATAAAAAGTAGAGGCTTCAATCCGTCAAATTTGGCCGAAGAGCTCGCAAGTTTGGGATTTCAGCTATATGAGAACCTAAGTCCAACAGACATCGAAGGACGTTACTTGCAAGGCCGCAAGTATGGACATTATGAGCATGGGCATTTTGCATGTGCAATTGTCGATTAATTCGGAACATAATTCATTTGTTTGCCAACGACAATAAACTTTGTAATTAACTTGCCCCTTTTCTTTTTTAATGCACATTTTTATGTAAGTGTATGCTAACTTATGTTTATATTTTTAAACCAAGTACTCCCAACATTATTACCGTAATGAAATTATAGACACCCAGTTAAGCCTTCGGATAGATTTGCATAGGTTATAGTATATGGCTATATTTTTTGGGTCAGCTTTCAGAACAAAATCAAAAGGTCATGATGCAGTAATGAAAAGAGTAATAAAAAGAACATCTTCTGGGTACAAGGGATATATTCAGGAACAAGAACATCGAGGATGTGTTTCTAAAGTTGACTGGTCTGCAGTGTACAGGTGATGACATCCATGCCATCGATTAATAATAAGGGATGGGAAAAACATCTTTCCTGTGAGATATCTGCTGCGTGGCCAATCTCCAAAAATGACATGCTGAACTACTACCTCAAGCCAAATATCATTGTTTCCGGCATCTTTTTCCCGCTTTTATGTTCCTAGCCTTTGCTATTAGAAAGACCACCGCTCCAGGCACCCTAATTCCAGGACTTTTCCCGACCACCCTCCTTTTTTCGGCTTCACAAATAGGGCCAGTTTTAATACCTATGGAAAGGCGGATAAAAACTTTTTAATGTTTACTCTAGACACCTATTTAACTTTATTCGCTGGTATTGGGTGAGAGTCGGAACGGATTTTTCTGCAGTCGCGGAGTCGTGTGTATTACTCTTGCAACCGATATTATTATCTGTCGTACACCTAGTATATATGCGCCTGTTCTTGTGATCACCATGATCCTTATCACATTCTGTTTTTCTACGCTTGGGACACTATTTGTTATGTACTCCACCGAGACTGCGGGTGAGGTTACGTACATGCTTAATACAGTGCGGCTACCGCTTATATTTAGTTCTGGTGTTTTTGTTCCTATATCTGTTATGCCTAAGATGGATCAAAAAATAGCACTTATATCACCACTTACTTATGGAAATGAGGTGATCTAATACGCGTATACTGATAAATCGCTTTTTCCACCTCTGTTGGATGTCGTAATTTTGGTGATCTTCAGTCTAATTTTCCAGATTACTGTAAGCTATTTTTACAAAAAGTTTAACGAATGAACAATCACAAAAGCATCGGATTAGTTATTCACTAACTACACAAACAATATTTTATTGTTACTAATTTCATTTTAAAAGATGTAATATCCATGAATAATTTAAAAGGGTAGGTCTCCTAATTTACCAGGGCAATAATGATATCCATTAAGGTAATGAATATTGCCTGATTTTTTATATCTTCCAACCCTATGCATAGTTTTTGTTATAAACATGTGTATTTTCATTTGAATAGCCTATTTGTAGCCATCACCTCATCCAGTATTGTAACCACCCCGGTAAACGTTTAGTTTATACAAACTGGCAGAGCTCTTGCTAAATTAGTTGTGATTTTACGCATTTTATTGTACTTTTTCAATGACTGCCTTCTTTACTTGCCTGGGATTTTGAATATCTCTCACTTTGTATTCGTCTGAAATCTCGCATTTCAAAAAGCGAATAATCAAACGCTGCTATTCTTTGTTTTTTAGCAGTCTATCGAGTTTTTTGTAAAATAAGTTTTTGGAGCTAGTGATTTTGCAGGACTTTTGGTATACCACCGAAAAAAATACCTCAAAATAATAAAAAGTCTCTTTTTTTGAGACACTAAAAACAGAATTGGTATATCTATTAAACTAATTCAAGATATTGCAAAATAAGGTGCACACTATTATCTACTCCTGTTTTACTTGTATCTATTGAAAGGTCATACTGCCTTGCATCAATCCATTCCTTTCCAGTAAGCTTATAGTGATAACGAGATCTTTCACGATCGCTTTCAGCAATCCTTTTACTGGAAGCTTCCTGCGAAACATTATATAACTTTTCAATACGCCTCTTACGGAACTCAATATCCGCATGTAAAAATATGCTGGTATGATTCTGGCAGGCATGCAAGATATAAGAGCCACATCTTCCGATAATTACCACTGAACGATCATTAGCAATGCGTTTTATTATTTCTGCTTCGGCTTCAAAAAGCTCCCTGTCTGTTGGAACAAAAATGTGTGGTGGTATATACACATCGGAGCCAATATACCCCTTTGATTGAAAAAAAGATTCCCAAAAAGACAGTATTCTTTCATCATGTGGTTCCAACTCATCTTCTAATACTGAGAGCTTTTTAGCAGCCAGTCTAATGATTTCATGATCCAAATAAGAAATATTCAATTTTTTTGCCAGTTGCTGCCCTATATACACTCCCCCACTTCCTAGCTGGCGGCTAATTGTAATTACAATTTGTGAATTTTCTTTCATTCAAGTATCCCTTTTACTATATTTTTTAATAAATTGAAAATTTTATATATTTAAAACATACATTATACAAAAAACTTAACTTTGAAGTTACAGCAAAGTCGTAAAATTGCTCTATTTCTTACTTCTCGGTTTTATTTAAAAATGTACAGTCATTATTTTAGTAAATTTTCATCAGGATTCATACACCGTTTTTTGCGTTTAAACATGTGCACAAAAGTATACACGAAAAGCATATCAAATTAAAAACAAAAATTGCTTCTTATACTCGATTTTACACATTCTGATGAAATATTTACATATCTGGAATTAAAGAAATCATCATCTTTTCTATGGAAGGGAGTCAAGTGAGAGCTAATTATAATATATTCATGATAAATCAGCTTAAAATATTTAAAATTATAATTAGTTTAGTTACTATTATCATTCTTTATGTATTGCTATTGGCACTGCTTGTGGGAATTGCAAATATCCCCCTTAATATCAAATTAATTTTATTTGGGACGCTTAGGGTGCTTTAGTCATATAGTATCCAATGTCCTCACAGTTTTTGTTTTTATCGACCTTTTCAAGACTTTTGTTGATTATCGTGTACATGAAGAAGTTAGAATTACAGATTACCACTGTTACAATTTTAATAGTCATGCGTGAAATTGCGGCAGGGTTATATGCCCAAAGATATGATTCTCAATTTATTTGAGACCTATCGACATTGCTGCTGATATTAGGTATGGTGAGAGTTCTAGCTACCGAATATCCCTCAAAGCCCACGTAAATCACTTTAGCGAATCTAGAATCTATTTTCTGATGGCTAACGTTAACCCACAACATTACTATCGAATGAGATCCTTACCACGAGCTTATCACTGCCCTATTCCTTACTATATTTACGACTATAAGCTAGGTACCTATATTCTAAATAGTGGCAGCCAATATCATAATCATAAAAATTAGACAACATTTAGTATCTACTCGTAAACATAAAAGCAAATTGGACTGTAATAGACTTATTTGCTAAAAATTAAATGAGTATGCGTTTTGTTATACTTTTCGGTTTGTGACTTAAGATAATAGTGAATGAAATAGCAACGCAGAATTTATGTTAAGATAATACATAGTTTTTGTGTCTAGATCTGTGCATTCATAAAAGATAGAGTCTTATCTTTGTGACAAAGAAAGGAGTATATAGTCAATCAGAAAATATGGAACTTTAGGTACAGTGTTTAAATTAAAAATCGACAGCAAATAAGATATTTGAATTTTATTACGCTTTCCTACTATTTTTTGCATTTATTTGAGCATTAATAAACCAAGTATCTGATATTCCCATAATTGTGGAACAATCAAGTTTTCAAACATATAAGCAAAAATTGAGACATTTATGAATCAAGTTTAGAAATTAATAACTACCTCACTTTTCCACATATGTATACAAAAATGCCATCTATTTTCTCAATGACTTAAGGATAGAACACGTATTTTTTGCTCGACTATTAACTCTGCAATAAATTTGACTTTAAAATTGTTCCCATATTTCTTCTTTGCAGTTATCAATCACTATTTTCCTGAATTGTCGGACTGTTACAATGTGGGTTATGTATTCAGGAAAACAAAAAAAATTCGTGAAAGAAATTCGATCAATACTTTGTTCTCAAATTCAAAGTCGAAAGATCATCGCATCACTATAAGATCAATATTTTAAAAATAACGGTTACTTCAGCTTCAGATCTGCCTTATTAAACTGTTTTATTTAAATAAATGAACTCAAAAATGATATGAAAAGATTCCAAATTAATTAGAGAATCAATTTCAATAAGTTTGTCTACATCAGACTGAAGGCGCCTGTATTTAACTTAAAGAGCAAAATCAGTAAAATTTTTCATGAGGAAAAATTAATTTTAAGAGATTATAACTCTCAAATGCCCAAATGCATGCATGTTCATCGAAATTCTTAAATTACTTGTTGCCATTAAAATGCTCCGCCCTATGTACCTGAATTTCATATTTCTCAGCAATTTCCTGGAAAATATCTACCATATAGTGAACTTTCTCCCAGGAAAGGCCATATGTGTTCAATTTCCACATGCGTGTAGCTCCCGCAAATTCTCCGACGATACCCTTGCTTGAGAGTTCGTCTGAAAGGAAGAAACCTTTGCGTTTATGTCCATGTGCTACGATATCGAAGTTACCACTTGTGTCTATTTTTGACAGGGTATGCTTGCGTGGGTACTCCGATAAAACCCCACTTCCTTCTATTGCAAGTAAACCATCAATCAGATAGTTTGACTTCTTCACCTCATCTCCCCAATTATGTACTCTCTCCCTTACAGTAGGAAAAGAAGCCATCATACCGATTAATGTCGAACCCATTAGTGTGCATCCAAGCATCTCGACTTCTTTGACGCCAAACTTACGTTTCGTGACATCACCAACCATCTGCGTGGTGCGGAATATCTTGGGAGCCCATTCATCGGTTGTTGCCAACACTCCCGAAGGTGCAGGTGATGCCATGCTTTTGTGGCCGGAACCTACGACAAAATCTGCACCAATATCCTTTCCGTCCACCGGCATGATCCCAACAGTGTACGCACCATTATATAGGAAAGGAATATCGTACTGATGTGCAACTTTCGCTATGTCTTTTACATCATGTTCATTGGCATACTGGTAATCAAAGTGATCAATTATCACCAGTACAGGCAGTTTGCCTGTTTCCTGCTTTACCGCCTCAATCTTCTCAGCAGTTGCATCTGCAGTCACAATATTGTGCTCATTCACAGGTATTTCCTTAACCATTCCTCCGACCTCTTCTACTGCCAAAAATTCAGTATAATGAGCTAAAGCCGAAACTATGACAGAATCATTTTTATTGACAATAGTAGATGCCACTGCCTGAAAACCGCGCCTTGCTCCAGGAACTACACGCGCAACATCCATGTTTAGGAAACTAGCAAGTTGTTCATGGAATGGTCCAATAGGCGGAGCTCTGATTTTGTCTAGCCTAAAAGGCTTGCTGCAGGCATCACAGACTGAATATCCATCTCCATATGCTATGAGTGCTTTTCGTGCTTCTGGGGTAAGCCTTCCAGCTGCCTGAATTGGCTGTATATTGATGTACATTTCCTCTCTGGATCGAATGTTAATATTATCAGCTATCTTTCTAATTTGCGGAGTTCCGGTACAGTTTTCGATATCATTCAAAATTTTTCTTACTTTGTTTACACCTTCCTTAATAGAGTGTTCTTCTTCCGGACCAGTGACATTCGGGAGTGACTGTCTAAAAATCTCGCGAACATCTTCAAGGGCAAAAAGAGCCTCAAACGTCTTTTGAATTCTTATATCCATGAAATTACCTCAAAGTTTAGACACTGAATAGAACCGAAGTGAAATGGGTATACAATACATTGAGTAGTTTTTGCGCTACCTAAACATTAATTCCCCACATCCATTTATAATTTTGAGTTATCTGTTTTTACACCTCTATTATGCAAAATACACAATTTTAGTATCTATTTGCCGATTTGTTCAATGTATATTAATGAAAGTGACGTTAATTTTTGGCTATTGCCATATTTAGAAAAGGCTAGCATTTTGTGTACTTTTACAAGAAGTGAATTTGCTTAGTAATTTTGTATCTAATTATTTATGACCGTGCCTTCAGATCCATGAATTAGATCACCATACTCAGTGATTTAAGTCCATACCAAATGAGTGGAATCATATAAGTGATGAAATCATGCGCCAATTGGTAACACATAATTTATATTAGTGATTTTTAGGAATTCTATTGAAGCGTACTTATATTTGAATCTTCTTTTTAGGGCATATATCATCTCAAAGATTTATTTATATCCATAAAAAATTTGCAAGTCCTACAATGGGATAGAATAATGTGAAATGGGTATTCTGTCCATTGCGTAGTATCTTTGTCATCTCGCAAATAATTTATTCATAATTGTAAACAGAGACCACATTATGATGTTGCTAGCATTATTAATCTATTTTATAAGAAAAAGGAGTTCAAATCCATATAATTTGATATTGATTAGTTCAAATAAATACTAAGGATTCCGATTTACCTTCAATTTGTTCTTCGCGGGAATTCTGTCAAATCTTTCTCGCTAATTTTTGTATTTGACCCAATATTTTCTTTTCTGAGACATTATTCTTTTTTTAAAGATACTTTCCGCTACCCTTAAAATACTTTTTTTAGTTTCATTCTCTTCAACTGATAGAGATTATAACAAAAATCCATACACAACATCTTCATATTAACTCCATGAATAACAATGACAAGAATCTTTCCTGCTTTGAATATTTTTTTTAGTTACTGCATAAACTCATTTCCATGGAACTTTTTTTGTATAATCCTCTTATTTCTTAATGTATTCCTTATTTCCATGGATTCTTTTATTACTCTTTTCATTGTTGCATTATAACCTTTGATTTTGCGTCCGCAGTGCATAAGTCCTAATAATGTAGAACATAACTACCCAAAAACAAGGATGCACATGTTTTTTGTGACAAAACCTCTGCATAAGTGAAATCAAAAACGTCCTTTTTTGTAATGAAAGAAAGGGATGGTGTATAGTTATTTTTGCAGAAATTTCAATATATTATTATTTAAATAGAATAGATAGCTAAGGAATTTATTGGATTTTACTATATTTGTATACTTTTTGCATTTACTGTGGCATTAATCGATCAAATATCCTAAATTTCTATAAAGTATGGAACAATACACTTCCAAAAATTGAGACATTTGTAAATCAAATTTAAAAAGAGTTAACTGTCTAATTTTTCATACACCTATGTAACTATACCGTATGTTTCATAACATCGAGTTGCTTGTGCAAATATAGTAAAATTTCACATTTAATTTGGTGTCACATAAATCATAATGAATTTTACAATTGATATAGCTATTGATTTGTTATTTTTTATTAACAAAGAATTTAGTTCAATGAAATCAAGATTTATTATTTTGAATGAGTAGAATAATAAAGCTGTACAGACGAGATTTACTCAATCTGAAAATAATTAATAAGGAGTAAAACACTAGCTAATGCAAATAAAGAGAATACGATGAAAAGAAGTACTGTTGGATGGAACCCTAATAATTGTTTCAGAGATGAAAATGCCTGACTTGGATAAACGTAAAAAACAAACCGTTTGTATTGCATTACTACTCTGTCTACTTAGTTTTTTGCTACTGGTACATTTAGGATATGAATACAAAAGTAGCAAGACAAATGAAATAATTCAGGAAGATGCAAAGAAAGATGCGCTCCAAAAAGCCGACTCTGCCATAAAAAATATCAATATGGGACTTAATTTTACTAGTACCCTTGCTGATACAGTTGCAAAGGATTTAAGTTCCGGAAAACTGAAAAACGATTCAATGCTCAAGGAGCGTCTTCTGACTGAAATGAAGGATAATCCTAACATTTTTAGCATTGTCGTTGCATATTTTCCGGCTGCAAATGCCTGGGAGCTTTATGCGCCTCATTTCAAGAGGAACGGTTCGGAAGTCGTATATGCTCCGCTCACTTATAATTATACGAAGGATAGTGAACAAACTAAATGGTACAATGATGTTCTGAAAAAAGGATCAAAAGTATGGATTTCACCTTATTTCGGAATTGCAGACCGCAATTATCAGATAGATTATTCGACTCCTTTTTATCTCGCAGAATCCGGGAATAGAGACAAAGCTGCAGGAGTGATAAGTGTAAGTCACTCTCTTGAAGGAATAAGAGCATATCTAAATAGCCTCAGCATAGGAAATACTGGTTATGGTTTCATGATCTCTGGGAAAGGGGAAATTATTTCTTATCCCGTCAAAGAGTATCTTAATGGAAATATTTACGAGCTTGCAAAAAAAGATCCTAATCTTTACTTCATAAATGAGAACATAAAAAAACAAAACTACTTGGCGACAAATTCCTTAACAGGGAAATCCTACTGGGTATTTCAAAAAAAAATTCTTTCTACAGACTGGACTCTAGGGTTTGTCCTTCCTCAGGAAGAAACTCTGCTGAACAAAAAAACAGAGCAAATACACTCAATTATTTCTATAGTGTTTGCAACGTTTTCTTTTTTATTTTTTCTGTGCCTGCTTTTTGTATCCATTTACAAATATGACCATAAAGGGCTCTGGATGCTTGCGGTTATTTTTTCATTACTTTGTATCCTGGGAATGGGCTTCATGTGGCACCTTACTATGAATAATTCCGCTCTTGATAGCCGGAATGGAGACCTTGCTGTTTTTGACAGGGAAGATGTTGAAACTGTGTTTCAACACGTCAATACGAGCCCAACAATTCCCAGAATTCCTACAGGACTTTTTCTCCAATCCATGGAGTTCTTGAATGCTAATGATGTCTTAATAACCGGATATATTTGGCAAAATATTTCAGGCCTAGGGATTCGGAAGGAGCTTCCTGACTTTAGTTTTCCGGATTCAAAAGAAACTACAATTGAAAAGGTCTATGTGAATCAGAACACAGATTTTATAGGTTGGCGTTTTAAGGCTACTCTGCACCAGCAGTTTGATTATTCAAAATACCCATTTGACAGAGAAGATGCATGGATCAGAGTATTGGGTAACAATTCTGCAGAAAACATCTTAGTTCCGGACTTTGACTCCTATAGTAGCTTGACTCCAGAAAGCTTGCCAGGTTTACGAAGCCCTTTCGTGCTTGATGGCTGGAATCCACAAAAAACCTTTTTTAGTTACAGGGTTAATTCTAATAATAACAACATTGGATTAGGAAAATTTGCAAATTCAAATGCACCCGAATTTCACTTCAACATCGATATTAAAAGAAACAGTAAATTCCCCTTTAACCCCGATTTTCTACCCGTAACAGTAGTAATCATTCTTCTGTTTGCAATCCTTACAATAATTACCAAGGGGGAAAATAAAACTCATTTCGGATTCAGTCCTCATGGAGTCCTGGGCTACTGCACCTCAATTCTTTTTACTCTTATCCTTGCCCACTCTTCTCTCAGAACTAGAATTTTCATAAGTGAGATTATCTACCTTGAGTATTTCTATTTTGTAATGTACCTAGCAATTTTGATTGTTGCCCTGAATTCAATATTTTTTGCGTCAAATCGGCATATCCCCTTTATTGATACAAAAGACAACATGTACATGAAGGTACTTTACTGGCCTGTTATTACTGGAAGTCTGTTGTTAATCACATTCTTGAATTTTTATTGATGGATACTTGATATCATAAATTTCTTTATTTAATATAGAAGTACACTTTAAACTAATGTATTCAATAGTTAACTTTCCTACATATATTATTTAATTAAACTAATAATTCTATGTACAGCTTTTTTGTATCAAAATCCCTTTATTTCCTAAGTTCCACACGAAATAAGAAAAAAATTAAAGATCTGTTACTCATGAAGCTTATTGGACTTATAGAGCATCTGGAGCTCATGAAACATTTGAAACTAACTAAAATGAAGTACAATAATAAATAATAAATAAAACAAATTTTATTTTTATTTGTAGAAGGAAACAATTAGATACCCATGTAAAAAACAACTATAGCATATGGAGAAACAGTTTAATGTCTTCGATAATTAATGTCTTCTTGGCACTTGGAATTGCGATGGATGCATTTGCAGTTTCTATATCATGTGGTAATAAAATGCATCCCATTCGACGAAAAGATGCTCTAAATCTTGCTTATTTTTTTGGAGGATGTGAAACTATTATGCTAATAATCGGATGGTTGGGTGGAAACACAATAAGCGAGTTTGTTTCAGGATATGCCGCTTGGTTTGCCTTTTTTATTTTGTGTTTTATCGGCGGCAAAATGATTTATGAAACTTTTTATGGAGACAGGGACAGAAAAGTAGATTCTTTTAGTTATCCGGTGCTTCTTGCACTTGCAGTTACAATAAGTATAGATTCCCTTTTTGTGGGAATGAGCTTTGCATTTCTCAAGATCCCTATTCTTGAGCCTGCGATTATTGTAGGTTGCACAACCTTTTTTATGTCTTTTTGCGGTGTAGTATTAGGATCTAAAGTCGGTCATTTATTCAAGCGAGAGGTCGACTTTATTGGTGGCTTGATCATGATTTGTATTGGGATTAGCTTGCTGATATTTAAAAATTGATTCCAAAATCTCATTCACAGTTTTCGTAATAAAATCTATGAATTTCCTAAATACCATCAGTAATAAGAAAAAATTGTCGATCTATGACTCATGGACATCTGGATTTAATTAAACTAAAGCAGAATCATAATTTAAAGCAATCAATCAAAATAATAAAAAATAATAAAAAATTTAAAAATTCAGTATATCCTGAAATTCGAGAGAAAATTTCCAAGCAGCAAAATATGCAACAATTTATAGCACAGTAAGGAACCTAACGTATTTCAGAATCAATTTCCCCAAATTTAGTTAAATTCTTAAATATTCAGCAAAATCTGAAATTTACTTTTCCCATAAAATTTGACGAAGATATGTAGATTTCACATACACAAATGGGGTAATAATATAATCTAAAAGGATATAATAATCATAATAAATCCAAGAGAATAAACTCAAAATTAAAAAACCAAACATAAAAATATAAACGGCAGCCGATTCAAAAATACTACAATATTTCAGTTTTTCGGTTTCCCTATTAAGGTGATATTATCGTCCCCATAATTCAGGTTGCACTTGATCTCCTGGAATTAGACCGCGCGATAGAGATTGCGAGAGATGCTGTCGTAGGTGGTGTAGATTGGATCGAAATCGGAACTCCCCTTATAAAAAGCGAGGGCATGGATGCAATTCGCAAAATTAGAAAAGCTTTTCCTGACCGGACGATCCTGGCTGATATGAAAACCATAGATGTAGGAGCCATTGAAGTCGAGATGGCAGCAAAAGCAGGAGCAGATGTAGTTATTGTACTAGGAAGTGCAGATGACTCTACAGTACTCGATGCACTACGTTCAGCCCACAAATACGGGGTCAGATTGATGGCAGACCTTATTTCGACCCTTGACCCAGTGAAAAGGGCATTGGAACTTGAAGCTATGGGAATAAACTATGTGAACGTGCACATAGGTATAGACCAACAGATGATAGGAAAAAATCCTGTGTCGATCCTTGAGAAAATTTCAGAAAAAATTAACGTACCTCTTGCAGTTGCTGGAGGGCTTGATGCAAAAAGTGCTGCCCAGGCAGTCAAGACGGGGGCCAGCATTCTAATTGTCGGAGGAAATATCACTCATTCTGAAAACGTGACAGAAGCTGCCAGAAAAATTCGTCAGAGCGTAAACTCCCCTGAAGCTGTGAATATTCGGGGTACAAGAACAGTAGATCAGGAAATCAGGAAAATCCTTCGAGAAGTATCAACCTCAAATATTTCGGATGCTATGCATAGAAAAGGGGCAATGAAAAACATTCATCCCGTAGTGAGAGGGAAGATGGTAGGAACTGCAGTTACTGTTCAGGCTTTTTCTGGAGACTGGGCGAAAACTGTGGAAGCAATTGATATTGCCAAAGAAGGAGATGTAATCGTTATCCACAACGAAAGTAAAGACATCGCCTGCTGGGGAGGACTAGCAACCCTAAGTAGCCTGAATAAAGGGATCTCAGGCGTGGTAATAGAAGGTGCTGTGAGAGATATTGATGAAATAGAGAATCTGAAGCTACCGATTTACACAAGCAATACAGTACCTAATGCTGGAGATCCAAAAGGCTTTGGAGAAATCAACGCCGAAATTACCTGCGGTGGTCAGACCGTAAAACCAGGAGACTACATAGTTGGAGATGAGAGTGGAGTTGTAGTGATTCCAAAGGAGAGAGCTTACGAACTGGCAAGAAGAGCAAAGGAAGTCAACAAAATTGAAAAAAGACTTATTGATGAGATTCGGAGAGGAGGCACTCTGTCTGAAATTCTGGAAATCAAAAAATGGGAAAAACTTTGAATCAATATTTTCAGAAATTGAAATCAAAATTAAACAGACATTCTGCAAATGCAAAATTTATTTGCTCATTCGCTCTTCATTGAGAATTAGATTAATTTTCAAGCTACTGTCTGAAAAAAATGGATGCCATTATTGTGTATATCTGCGAAAAATGAGTATAAAAGAAATTTAGAATAATTTCGATAAAAGAACTTTATTCACAGTCTTAAAATTGAGAAAAGCAGATTTTGGACAGAAGGAGAGCTCTGACAAACTTAAAATCTTCTTCCGGACATTTTTCGCCTATCCTAGCTCGAATCAGCGAATCTAATTCAGTTTCTAACATTTCGAGTACAGCTTTAATCTGCCTTTGCCTTTCGAGAGCCAAAAGTCCCCCCATGTCTCTGACCTTTCCTGTAAGGATAAGCTGTTCAAATTGCCTGAAAATAGCTTCAATATCCATACCCTGAACTTCAGCGATTCGATCGATATCAAGCCCATGAGTAAAAAGAGAATAAGTCCTTTGCAAAGAATATGTTTCAAGAGCATTTGTTTCAAAATGTTCCGTCTTATAAGATTTCTCCCCAATAAAGCTCATATCCACATATTTTGCTTTTTTTGCTGATAATCCGCAAACCTCTGAGTTTTTCATTGTATCAGATTCAGGAATAGGTACTTTAATTCCAAATACCCCCATTTCATCCCCCAGTTCCGGGTTTTCATTCTTTTGAACTAAGCTTTTTGTGATTATTCCCCTATTTTCAGATTTTATACCTGCAACTTCTGAATTTTCTGAAGATACCAAACTATAGTCCCTACAGTAGTGATCAATTTCCGTGAGAAAAATATCCCCATATTTCCGCAGTTTATGGTCTCCAACTCCTGTAATGGAATGAAATTCATCAGAGCTGTGCGGAAATTTTGTAGCCATTTCCTTAAGGGTTGTATCAGAGAAAATGATATAAGGTGGAAGATTTTTCTTTAGAGCTATTTTCTTTCTCAGGGCTTTTAATCGCTCAAAAAGAATTGCATCATGCCCTTTTCCGGATTTTATGACCGTTTTAACTTTTGATACATTAAAGACATCAGCTGCTACTGAGATATCTTCTGTCAAACATTCTTCTGTTGATAAGTCTTGTTTCGGATACTTTTCTGCTGAAAACTCTTCTGTTGGAGACCCTTCTGTTGAAAACTGGACAATATTTTTGGCTTTATCACCCTTTGTGTCAACTATTGAAAACATTAGGCTTCCTTCAGTATTTGGTGCAAAGCCTTCAGGACAGATAAGTTCTATTCGCTCCAAACCCGTCAGAATTTTTCTGCTCATAGCATTCAGTTTCAAAACAGGATATTGTACACCACTCACTTCAAGAAGACCTGTATCTGTCATTTCGGAAACTAATGATCTCCATTGTTCTTTTGTGAATTCCCGGCCACTGCCGTGACTTTTTAATTTCTCATGATGATTTTGCCTGATTTTTTTATTTTTTGAACCTATAAGCACGTCAATAACATAATTAGTGCCAAAGCGTTGATTTAGTCCCTGAACGCAGGTAATTATTTTCATGGCTGTTTCAGTTCCTTCAAAGGTACCTTTTGGCCTGAGACAGGAATCACAATTTCCGCAGAATTTAGGGAGTTTCTCGCCAAAGTATTTCATTAGTTTCTGACGCCTACATTTATTTCCCTCGCAATAAGTTACCATCTCCCTTAATTGCACAAGAGAAAGATCCTTTTCATGTTCATTTGTCTTCTGAGAAATAAAATAATCAAACTTGAAGCGGTCCCCCCTACTGAAAAAAAGGATACACTCACAAAGCTCCCCATCCCTTCCACCTCTTCCGGTTTCCTGGTAGTAACTTTCTAGGTTTTTTGGGAGATCATAATGTATTACGAAACGCACGTTGGACTTATCTATTCCCATCCCAAAAGCAATTGTTGCAACTATTATCGCCACATCATCCTTTATGAACAACTCCTGGTTTTCGGTCCGTTCAGTATCCGAAAGGCCTGCATGGTAGGAAAGAGCTCTAAAACCTGCAAGATTCAACTTTTTTGTAAGGACTTCGACACTGTTTCTGCTTTGACAATAGATGATACCAGCTTCATTGCGATGCCTATGCAGGTAATCAATAATCTCGGAGAGGGTCTCTTTCTTTGGCCTGACCTCGTAGTAGAGGTTTTTCCGATTAAAGCTGGCCAAATATGGACCTTTTTCCGGAGATATCAACAGACTTAGCTGCGATACGATATCCTTTCGGACCCTTTCAGTCGCCGTAGCCGTAAGTGCGATAATTGGTATATCAGGAAACCCTGTCTCTGGATCTCTTAAAAATTTAAGGTTCCTGTACTCAGGCCGAAAATCATGTCCCCACTCAGAAATACAATGTGCTTCGTCAATTGCAAAAAGGCTTACTTTTCCTTTTTTTAGAAAAGCAAAAGTCCCGGGCATCATGAGCCTTTCGGGCGCAATATAAAGTATTTTCAACCTATTTTCAAGAAAAGCTTCTTTTACATCCCTGGATTCTCTAGCACTCTGAGTGCTGTTCAACAGAGCTGCATTAATTCCATTTGTTTCAAGTCCATCCACCTGGTCTTTCATTAAGGAAATCAGGGGAGAAACAACGACCACAACTCCTTCCATCAGAAGGGCAGGCAGCTGATAGCAGATAGATTTGCCTCCCCCTGTAGGCATTATCACAAAAACATCTTTCTTTTCCAAAACATCTCTGATAATTTCCTCCTGCAAAGGGCGAAAAGAAGTGTAGCCAAAATACTTGTATAGAGTAGAATGCATCATATCTGACATATAAGTCTTTGACTTAAGCTCGTCTTTACTTGTCCCCAAGAGATCACAATCAGTACTCGTTTTCGAATCCTCCTGATCTGCAGAGCATTGTTATCACGCTCGAATATAACATCTTGGAAAAAATAAATAGAAGTTGAATACGCGTATATGCTTTCATGGAAAATATTGTCCAAAATTCTGTGTTTTATAACGACTACAACACTTATACAATATATACTTGGGTTCGAAATTCATAACTTGATGGTGTCTCAAGTTGACCATATTTAAGTTACATATATAAGGAATAAAAATATTAATAAGGAATGAAAGTATTTAGTTATAAGCTTTTGATACATTATTCTTAATACTTTTCTGTATATTAAGACTTAGAAGAAAGCAGAATTTTTGAAGACAAATTTTGTAATCTATTCTTGTTCCTACTTGAATATCCTTGAAGTAGTTGTGTATTCGAGTTATGATTCTTTAGGCTATGTTTTTTAGTTATTAATGTATAGTTTGAGAGTTCAAATTACTAATTTATAAAAATTAAGAATTTTTGTTATTTTCGGTGTTTTAAATTTATTAAAATCACAAAATGAGGGATTCAGTGACGATTTTTTCCTAGTAACAGAGAATATTAAAACCTATACTATATATTTGTTATATTATCTGACTGCAAATATAAAAATCTCAAAATTATAGTTATAATATAACAAAAGAAATAAAAATAATTTAGATATAAAAAGTTTAGTAGCTAAAATATAAATACGACAGAAAGTCAGAGGTTCACAGTATCCATTGGAATGTATCAAAGAAAATCTACTTGAAGATTTAATAATTTCAGGCTTTTCCAGCTCTCCAAAAATCATTAAAAAAAGATATTTGACATACGAAATCACAAAAGTTTCTGAGATCATTATGAAGATCAAGAATTCAAAAAGGTAGGAAGGAATGAATAAGGCTGAGAATTTGAACTGCAAAAAATTGAAAATGCTGCTGAGTCCAAAAAGTTAATTTGGTTTGAAGCTTATTCTAAAAATATGCTCATCGAGCATATTAAGCTTGAAAAGGGTTGCGCTCTTGGCCTCAACTTTGAGATGCAAAAATATACTCTACTGGTTATAAAGGCTGATAAAGGGTTTCTAATGTGCAGATACCTGAATATAAATGCTGCTACGGAGAAGGGGATGCAGCAGCAAAGGTAAACGGCGTGAAGAGCTTTGAAGATATGCTCAAAGCCTAGGTTGTAGAAGTAACTGAAATGGCCAAGGACCTTGGAGTAGAGCCAGAGATGACTGGTAGTGAAGCTCTGGATAAAATGTTTTGAGGAAAAAAATACTTGAAAAATTGCTTTAAAGTATAACTTATTCATACCATTTTTTTAAATATACTGATTTTGGTCGTCCCTCACTTAATGATTACGCTTACATAATTTAGTTTCCAATGCAACTAATATTTGCGTTGTTCATTCACTGAAACAAATACACTCTAACTAATCTCAATAGGGTACTAATGAAAATTCAGGAAACCCTAAACTAAGTGCAGTTTAAAAATAAATTGTCCAAATACTAAAGGAAAACATGGGTTTTACTTACTAAATAATTTTTCAGTTATTTCTTTCAGATTTGACAATTGCATTAAATTTTATGCCTATTTCATATATCTATCAACGAATCATATAATTTGATATCATTCCAAGATATATAAATCAGTATATTCCGGATTACAGATGTTATACGCTTTTGAACTCTCTGGAGAGCATGAAGAATTGCCAGCTGCTGAAGTCCTTGCTTGCCTCAAAATAGAGGACCTTGATTTCCAGCCACATACCAAGGTAGACCAGTGTTTGGTGGTGGATATAGCAGGTAAAGAAGAGGACGTAGAAAAAATTCTTAAAGGTACGATAACTGAAAGGCTCGCAATGACCCATCATATTCTAAAAGTTATAGGGGTCACTGAAAACGCCCTTGGTGCGGTTCTAAAGCTTACAAACTCCTTTGAGTCCTCGTACTTTATAAAAGAAGGTCAAAGTTTTGTAGTTAGGGCAAAAAATGTTAAACATCACGTGAACTTCCCCAGCAATCTTCTGGAACCAAAAATCGGAGGATTTATCAACAGAAAGGGCTTTCATGCGAACCTGGAAAATCCTGATGTGGAATTTCGGCTGATCTTAAGTGGAAAGGCTGTTTTAGGAACGCTCATATCTTCCATCAACAGAAGTGCATATGAAGCCAGAAATCCCCAAAATAAACCTTTTTTCCATCCCGGAGTCCTTGTGCCCAGAGTAGCACGTGCTATTACAAATCTTTCCAAAATAAAATCTGGAGAGTTGTTCCTGGACCCTTTTTGTGGTACTGCTGGCATACTTATTGAGGCCGGAATTTTGGGAGCAAGAGTTATAGGAATCGATGCCCAAGATAAAATTGTTCGGGGAGCCTGCACGAACCTTAGTGCCTTTGAGCTGGACTATACCTTGGTGAAAGGAGATGCCCGTATGATGCCGTTTAAGGAAGGAACAATAAGCGCAATCGCGACTGATCCACCATATGGAAGGTCTGCAGCAATTTTTGCCGAATCTTTGGAGAATCTTTATTCCTGTGCTCTTGAGGATATTCAACGTGTCCTAAAGCCAGGAGGTATTGCAGTTGTAGTTTCTGACAAGGATGCATCTGAATACGGAAAACAAGTCGGACTTGAGGTGCTTGAAATTTATTTTCAGAGAGTCCACAAAAGCCTCACTCGTAGAGTAACTATCTTTCAAAAATAGATGTAATATTATATCTGAAATATTAAAATGCTATTTAAGGATATTTCTTATTTATGGGAAATCAGTTCATCTAGCACCTCAGCTATAACTCTATGTCTGAGAATAAGTTTCTTGTTTTGCAAACCAGTTCTTCTAATAGAATAATTATCTTCGATCCAATCTATTTTTTTTTCATAATTTACTTTCACCAGGGTTAAACCATAGGCAGGAGCTGGTTCAATTCCTTCTTCATAGATATCAGGACTTAGCATCTGGAGCAGCCAGTCATTGTCATGCAAACCTTTTCCGATCATTGAAAGTGCAGTTACTATTTTTCTGACCATATTCCAAAGGAAACTATTTCCAACAATATCAATTTTTGTAACATCCCCGTCTACGCGGGCATCGATCCTTAACAAGGTTCGAATTGTACTCTTGTCTCCACTAATTCTTGAAAAGTTCTCAAAATCATGCCTTCCAATCAGTAATTTTGAAGCCTCACGGATCCTTGAAATATTGTATCCCTCCCCGCTAATTATATAGCGATAGTGTCTTGAAATCGCGTATCTTCTAGCATCAAAGTGGCTAGGTACCTCCGCGTGAGCCCAGGCCCAGATGATTGGGGGAAGTTCGGAGTTTATGACCCTAGGAATTGCTAGATTTGTTTTGTCAGTATCAAAAGCTATGATCTGTTCGAAGGCATTAACTCCTGCATCTGTCCTGCCGGCGCAAGTATAATTAGCAGATTTGGGGCTTTCTATAATCTCTAAATTACGAAGTGCTTTGAAGAGCTCTCCTTCCACTGTCACGACATTGGGCTGGATCTGGGAGCCGTGAAATTCGGTGCCTATGTATGCAAGCTTTAAAGCGACCCTCATACCAATCTCCGATTACTTAGTTTTTCTTATTTAATAGATTTCTCTTACAATCATAAAGAATACTATATAAATACATCCAAAAAGGAATCGGACTGCAGGATGAAGAGATAGAGCATTCTGAATTCAATCCCTACGGATAGCAAGTCCTTTAGGAAAGACAGAAACTATGGAGGAAGGGAGTTACATTGGAACTGTTTATGACGTCAGGACTTCTGAGTAATTAAAAACTATGTTAAAAAATCAGCAAATCAGAAAGAAAAAAAGCATACGTGCGAATTTAAATATTTGATTTTGAATAACTCCTTTCGATCCAGAGAAGTACCACGAAAATACCCCGTTGTATGCAACTGGGTACGCAACCACAACTTTGATTTATTATGGTTTAAGATATGCGTACTGTTATATATTTATGAAAAATTCAACCTTAATCTTAAATATAACATTGTACATTCTAGTCTAAATTTTTCGCTGGTAACAATCATGATCACAAAACCGCAGGTTTTTGAATTTCTGAAACAATATGACTTAAAAAACATTACTATTGCAACAGTCTGTTCCCACTCAAGCCTTCAAATCTTTGACGGAGCACGAAAAGAAGGATTCAGAACTCTGGGAATCTGCATTGGCAAACCCCCTAAATTTTATGAAGCATTTCCAAAGGCAAAACCCGACGAGTACATTATCGTTGATAGTTATGAAGATATAATGAACAAAGCGGAAGAACTTAGAAAAAAGAACACTATTATAATTCCACACGGTTCATTTGTTGCTTACTTGGGCACGAAAAATTTTGCAGATCTGAAAGTTCCTACTTTTGGAAACAGGGTTGTTTTAGAATGGGAATCTGATAGGGATAAAGAACGTGAATGGTTGCTTGGAGCAGGCATTCATATGCCTGAAAAAATAGAAGATCCTCGTGTTATTAATGGACCTGTGATGGTTAAGTACCACGGAGCCAAAGGAGGAAAGGGTTTTTTCGTTGCAAAAACCTATAAAGAATTCAATGAACTCGTAGACAGAACCCAAAAATTTACAATTCAGGAATTTATCACAGGGACACGTTATTACCTACATTACTTTTATTCCCCGATCAGAAGTGAGGGATATACCTTAAGCAAAGGTGTACTTGAGCTTTTGAGTATGGACCGCAGAGTAGAGTCTAATGCCGATGAAATCTTTAGACTTGGCTCACCTAGAGAACTCATAGAAGCAGACATCCGCCCTACATATGTTGTCACAGGAAATGTACCCTTGGTAGCTAGAGAATCCCTCCTGCCTCTTATTTTTTCCCTTGGAGAAAGGGTAGTAGAAGAATCTCTTGATCTTTTTGGCGGGATGATTGGGGCCTTCTGTCTTGAAACAGTTTTTACGGATTCTCTTGAAATCAAGGTTTTTGAAATTTCAGCTAGGATTGTGGCTGGGACAAACCTTTATATTTCAGGCTCCCCTTATGCAGACCTGATGCAAGAAAACCTTTCAACCGGAAGAAGAATAGCTCAAGAAATCAAAATTGCAGTCCAGACAAACCAGCTGGATAAGATAATATCCTAAGTAAATAATATCTTAAACCAGTACTTACTAACTCGTACTCGATAATTTCAAAAGTGAATTTACTTTTTTTAGACTTATAAATGTGATAGATAACATAAATATATCTTTTTTCGCAAATATATTTACAATTAGCCTTTACGACGAACGGTGAGCAAACTGCTCGCTGGATAATTCTCAGGGCCATTAGATTAGTGAAGCCCGAAAATTTATCAGGCAGCCATTTTGGACTCGGTTAACGTAAAATTTGCGCGTCAGCTGCGGATCGCTCTGTAGGTAGAACGCCTGAATTTGCATAAACTGGATGGGCGTCTAGTTGATGGTATGGCAGGTACAGAGTTATGACTTAACCTTCCAGCAAGCATACATATAGTGCAATACAACGAAAATGCAAACATCGAGGATAGGCATACAGAGGTTATTTTCATTGGAAATGATGACAAATATACAGAAAGAAATATGATCTCAGGACGTTAGAGATATAATTAAAGCTTTGAGCAACCAAGCTCGATAATTGGAGATCTTTTAAATTCAACAGCGTCGAAGTTTAAATTAATTATATGAAAATTTTAAAACACTATCTAGTCAAATATATTGAAGTTATGAAAACTCAAGCAGACGAAAACTTAACAAAACCCTAAAGACCTAAAATATCTCTTTTCTTTACTTTGATTCTTCTATGGTTTATGTCATCTACTGATATCCCACCTTTACATGTAGTTTTATTAATGTCCTTCTAAAGCTTTCTGTCGCTTTATGAACCGGATTCCCATCTCAAAGGCTTTCTCACAGTCCTCAGGGAATACTTCTTCCCGCCTTTTAGCCTTCTCTTCTGGGTCAAAACGATCCGCGACATACTTTGAATAATCATCGAATTGGTAGGTATCGGTACTATATAATGATTCAGAATAGCCAAAAATTCTCGTTGCAACTCCTTCATTTAATTCAATAACCTTATGAAGACCAAATACATCGAAATTTTCTTCCTTAGCACCAGTTGTGTATATGTAACCGATAGGGATATTTCTCGGATATAACGATCGTGGATTCTCAGAATAAACGAGAAATGGAAATATATAGCGCTCCATGAAAGACCTCATCTCACCAGTAAAATTTCCAAGGTAGATGGGTGATCCAAGTATCATTGCATCAGCATCTTTCAGCCTTTCCAGTACAGGTGTTAGTTCGTCATTCATTGCGCATTTTCCATAGCTTTTTCCATCTTTTAGTTTACAGGCAAAACAACTTACACATCCTTTGAAATTGAGATCATAAAGATGGATAATTTCTGTTTCTGCACCCTCTGAGGCTGCACCTTCAAGAACTCTTTCTAAAAGAGTTGCTGTATTCCATTTCTTTCTCGGACTTCCATTTATTGCTATTGCTTTCATAATTTACCTCATATTTTCTGTTTTTGTAAAATTTAGAACTCGTTACAAAATCAAAGTTTCTGTGACGCTCTGATATAAAAAAATTATTCAAACTTAAATTTTTTAATTTGCAATACTTTTTAATATCTTCTGGGATTATCAAATTTTGCCATCAATTACACTAGCAATTGACCTTAATCGATCAAAAAATCAAAAAATAACAAAAATTTCATCATTAAATGCTTAATCTTGTTATTTTTCAGTTGAACTATGTGAACAATATATAAATAGTTTTATAAATAAATATTAATTTTTAACAAAGCAAAAAATAACCCAATAGCTTTTTCCATTACATCCAATAACAGCATATTTTCAATTTACGCTTTCAAACTTTTCACCAAGATCCACTAAAACAAAGACGGAAGCAAGGCTGAATTTTTGCCTCCAAATATTACTGATTTATGATGAAAAACTTTGGAATCTGTTTTCATGCTTCATGCATGTTTCAACTACTCACAAGGATTTAGAAAAATTTTCGACAAAGCCAAAAACAGATGTTGGAATGAATTCAAGGTATAGAGAAACGCATTAAACTACTGGATTTTAATTACTCAATATAAATTGTCACTTACCATGGAATTCATGGGAATAAAAATCCGAAAATTCAATATTTTCGTGTGAACCTCGGGGATTGAATAGATCAAATAATTCATTTTCTTGGCCATTAATGAGATCAGTAATTAACATCGCAGATCTTATGCCATTGATCCATACCCCCAAAACCCAAATCCATCTGCTACATGGATGCCTTCTTGAGATGTCATGCCTATAAGGGGCAAACAATCTCCAGCAATGTTATCTTTATTAGACCACCGGTATCCAATAAACATAACATCAAGGTGTTGAAGGCATAGGTTTCAAGCCGGTCATAGTAAACACTTTTGTCAGCTACTCGACTGGACTATGTTTCCCAGCAACAATGATCAGTTTACCCTTCTATTTAGGAGTGGTTCGGTAAGTGTGTAAAGGATTGCAGTCTATGAACATCCCATCCAGTAAATTTCCTTCCGTGTATAATCCTAACACCTAGGATCTTACGGAGTACAAATGTTTGTCAAGTAGATAAAGATTACATACTGGTGTATGTGTTGCAAGTATAACTTTATCGGCCATCATTGAACCCTGATCTGTAACTATTTCTTTATTTTTTCAATTATTAACGGTGATGGTACTGATTTTCTCAAAGATATAACTGCCTTCGCCAATTATATCGTCTGAAAGATCCAGAAGATACTCATGTAGATGGAATTGGGTCTGATCCTCACATTTGATGGCTGAACCAGTTTTAAAGGGTAAAGGTACATTTTCAATATAAGAAATTAGAAGCCAAAATTTTTTTGTAATTTCAAATTCACTCTTAATTTCATCAACTTTCTCATCATACTAGTTATAAATATAAAGAGAAAGACAGCGAAATTCAAAGTCAATTTTCAGCTTTCTGATAATATCAGCTACCTTTTCGACTGCATTAATGTCAGATCAGCAAAATCTTAGGCTTTGGATTTACCTAAATTTGAAATAAGTCTGTCTTAAATCATATTAGGTCCTATACTTATCTTAGCTATGGTCCCAGATGTTACTCCTTTTACAATCCAATCTTCTTCTATTACTGCTACAGCATGACGGTCTCCTTTAACATTTCTGCAGTAGTTATACCAGCAATACCATCTCCTAGTATCACCACATCAACTTCTAACCGTTTGTCAATTTCAGGGAACTTTTTATAAGGGGATATTTCTAACCAGACTGAAACTAGCGTTCGATGACTTTTTTCTTTATTTCCAATCCTCTAACCTCAATTGACTTGTGATCTCATATTGGGCAATAAATTATATTGAATCTTTTTTTAGACCAAATCAGATTCAGATTTGCCTCTAATTTGTTTCCTTCGCATAAGCACTGTTAGAATTTTTTAAGTTTATATGTATATTTGACCCGATTTTTATGGATTCATCATCTTTGATTCAAAAATAGATTTTTTTATCTTCAAAATAGTCTTTGTATTTGCAACATCGTCAACTGACACCGAGGATTGACAAAAGCTGTACACAACATTTTTAGATTTATTCTTTGAACAGTAGTGACAAAAATTTGTCCCGCTTTGAATATCTTCTTATTTAGAGAAACTAGTTTCTCTGAAGCTCTTTTTGAGCTAATATTCTTGTTCCCTAATACTATTCCTTATCCTCAGAAAATGTTCTTTTACCGCTCTTTTCATTGTTGCATCATAACCTTTTGATTTTGCTCAAAAATATCCCTTTCGTTCCTGTAAACAACTTCTTTTTCCTGATAAATCCATCTCAGAATCATAGGTGATATAGTCATTTTTTCGAATTTTCTGATCAGCTCATGATCCCTGTTTATGTATACTATAAAGTTTATATCCTAAGTGTGACTTAGTACCATTTTTTTTACCCAGGTTCCATCTATGTTTCTTTTTGTTTTGCTTCATTTTCTCGATGTTTATTCACTTTTACATGTCCATATTTGGATAGATGAAAGTAACATACTGAATATTCCCGGTTTAATTTGCGAATCAAGGCAATTAAGTTGATTTTGAAACATTTCCCATATTTCATCTTCCTTAACAGTTATCAATAATTTTTTTCAGAATGATAAGACTGTGGTGCTACTGATATGTATCCAGGGAAACCAATAAATTTCCGAAAGAACTTAGATCAATCATTGTTTTTCAAATTTAAAGCCGAAAAGACAATCCTATTACTGTAAAACAAGCATTTTAAAAATAACAATTACTTCAGTCTAAAGTCTACTTCATAATACTATTTTGTTAAAATATTTGGACTTCAAAATGACATTAAATTATTTTCAGGATAGACACTATAATTTTACAGAAAAAATTTATTTGGAAATCCACAATTAATACTTCAAGTATCATGCTTTTTTTAGAATTTCTAAGCTCAAATAAAGTTTTTCAGAAAAAATTGAGACAGGATTTTAATCCTGCATGCTTTTTGAATCAATATTCAATTTAATTTTATTTTGCGTTACGGGAATCTATTGTACTCTGAGCAGCCACAAGCCTTGCGATTGGAACTCTGTATGGAGAGCAGCTCACATAATTAAGGCCTATCTTGTGGGCAAAGTAGATGGATTTTGGCTCTCCACCATGTTCTCCACATATTCCCATCGGGAGGTTGGGTTTGACGGAACGCCCTTTTTGAATTCCAATTTTCATCAACTCCCCAACGCCTTCCTGATCAAGGACTTCGAAAGGATCGTGCTCGATGATACCTGCTTTCTGATAGATTGGCACGAATTTTGATACATCGTCACGGCTGAATCCGAATGTTGTTTGGGTCAGGTCGTTTGTTCCAAAAGAGAAGAAATCGGCTTCAACTGCTATCTTATCTGCAGTAATTACGGCTCTAGGAAGTTCAATCATTGTCCCTACATGATAGTCGATCTTTATTCCTTTCTCACCCATGACCTTATCTGCCATCTTGCATACTTTATCCCTGGTCACTGAGAGTTCCTTTGCAAGACTCACCAATGGGATCATAATTTCAGGAACAATTCGCAGTCCGTTAGCTGCAAGTTCACAAGCTGCTTCCATAATTGCGCGTACCTGCATATCATATATTTCTGGATAGGTAATTCCAAGCCTACATCCTCTATGCCCGAGCATAGGGTTTAGTTCTTTAAGGGAAACTACACGCTGGATAATTTTCTTCACATCACCGATTTTCTGCCAATCTCCTGAGGCTTCAAGTTCCCTGAGCTTTGCGTCCAGTTCCTCCTTGTCCGGCAAAAATTCGTGTAGAGGTGGATCTAGCAACCTAATAGTCACTGGAAAACCTTCCATACTACGAAAGATTCCAAGGAAGTCCGCCTTCTGCATCGGCAGCAGTTTATTGAGGGCTTTTTTTCTGGACATTTCATCTTCTGCCAGGATCATTTCCCTTACTACATGTATTCTGTCATCCCCGAAGAACATGTGTTCAGTTCTACAAAGTCCTATACCTTCTGCACCAAGTTCACGGGCAAGACTTGCATCTGCCGGATTATCGGCATTTGTTCTTACACCAAGAGTCCTGATTTCATCAGCCCATAAGAGAAGCTTCTTCAAATCTTTATTAATTTCGGCATCAATCAGTTCTACCTTACCAACAATTACACTTCCAGAGCTCCCGTCAATGGTAATATATTCATGTTCCCTTATAGTGTGACTATTTACCATAAAAAGGCCGCTTTTTATATCAATTGAAATCGCTCCACAACCCACAACACAGGGTTTACCCATCCCTCTTCCAACAACTGCTGCATGAGAAGTCATTCCACCACGCACTGTAAGAAAACCCTGTGCAGCTGCCATCCCTCCTATATCCTCAGGAGAGGTTTCGGTACGTACGAGAATCGTCTTCTCTCCTAACTCAGACATTGACTCTGCGGCTTCGGCAGTAAATACAACCTTTCCTACAGCGGCTCCAGGAGATGCTGGAAGGCCCTTCGCAATCACTTCTAACTTTGCTTTGGGGTCAATCCTTGGGTGCAATAGCAGGTCGATGTGTTCAGCTTTTATTCTTGTGATTGCTGTTTCCTTATCTATAAGTCCTTCAAATACCATATCCTTTGCAATTTTCATGGCTGCAGCAGCTGTGCGTTTCCCAGTGCGAGTCTGCAGCATATAAAGTTTTCCTTCCTGAATGGTAAACTCTATGTCCTGCATATCTTTGAAATGAGCTTCAAGCGTCTGACAGATATCCACAAGCTGTTTGTAGGCCTCTGGAATTTTATCTTCAAGTGTATCAATAAAATCAGGAGTCCGAATGCCTGCGACTACATCTTCACCCTGTGCATTGATTAAGTATTCTCCGAAGAACCTTTTCTCACCTGTTGATGGGTTCCTTGTAAAAGCAACTCCTGTGCCAGAATTATCCCCTCTATTCCCATAGACCATCGTCTGTACATTGACAGCAGTTCCCCAGCTCTCGTCAATTCCATTAAGTTTCCTGTAAGTAATGGCTCTGGGGTTGTTCCAAGATTCAAAAACAGCATCAATTGCCATATATAACTGAACTTTAGGATCCTGGGGAAATTCAAATCCCTTTTCGAGTTTGATTACCTTCTTGAACCTCTCAGCTAGTTCTTTCAACGATTTTGCATCAAGATCTGTATCTGACTCAACTCTCAGTTTCTTCTTCTTATCCACAATAAGAGAATCGAACTTTTCAAAATCGAGGCCGAGCACTACATCCCCAAACATAGAGATAAATCTACGGTAGCAATCGTAAGCAAACCTTTCGTCATTGACCTTATTTGCAAGCTCAATCACAGACTTGTCTGTTAGCCCAAGGTTAAGTACAGTGTCCATCATCCCCGGCATGGATACCCTTGCTCCAGATCGTACTGAAACAAGCAATGGATCATCTGAATCTCCTAATTTTTTGTTGTTTAGGGTCTCAAGCTTAGCGATAGCCTCTTCTATCTGTTGGAATGATTCTTTAGGATAGTTTTTATATTTCAGATAGAGTACACAGACTTCAGTTGTGATTGTAAATCCAGAAGGCACTGGGACTCCGAGATTTGCCATCTCGGCGAGATTTGCACCCTTACCTCCAAGCAAGTCTTTCATGCTACTTTTGCCATCAGTTACATCTTTTCCAAAAAAATATACAAACTTGGACAATGACTATCCTCCCTGGAACGAGGTCAGTAAACAGAGTTAATGTATTATCGGAAATAAAACACTCTTATTTGATTTCCGATGCGCATATATTTAACTTTTCCTCTTTTTGTGTTACATCGGGAGTCATAGTATATTTCTCTGTTTGTCTTCGTATCTTCACAACATATCAAATAAGTCATATGAAGAGTGGAGAAAGATATAGTGACCATATAATAGAAGCTTCGGTACTTGAGATAAAATAAGCCAACATTAAATAAAAAGAGAAAATGAAGAATGCTATACAACTGAATGCTATACTACTTACCAGAAAATTAAATCCGGATCTTAAGAGGCAGTGTACAAAAAGTGCTGTAAGTTTTGATTGGCTACATACCTTTTTTCTTCACCACAAAAAATTGGATTTATCGTTTTTACTAACGATAGGTTTGTAAATCTAAAATTATGTATAGAAAAGTACTGATAATTTATTAACCTGATTGCTAAAAATAGATCCAGTGCTGTAAATACCCTCCTAGATGGAGTAATTACAATGAAATCTATATAAATTAGCACGGATTTCCATCTAAGTAATTAAGCCAGTTTTGACTAAATAGTCTGCTATCACAAATATCCTAGGTCATCATAATAATTTATGAATAATATCGGAATTGCTTTTTATGGGGATCAGATATCAGTAAACCGATTAATACTCTAGTTCAACCGCATATATAAAGCCAGAATGAAGAGCCAAACAATACGAGTATTCTAAGAGTTGTCATTTCGGCGAGGTTTGCACCCATACATCCACGTAGTCTCTTAATGCTACTTTGCCATCAATTATATCTTTTACAAAAAGATCTGAATTTGGACAATGATTATTCTCCCTGAAAAACTGTGAGTAATCGGAATTAGTATATCTATATAATCAGAATTCAATTTTATAATTGGCAAGAATGCTTACAAAATAATTCGGCCTGTGATTAAATTACCCCACTTATTTTACTTGCTGGCTCGGGCTTTACTTAAGGTTTTGTATAATATAGGTCTTGCGATATCTTTATATATAATAAGCATAGACTACATATGCTTTTCAGTCTACAATATATCTTCTCAAAAAAAGCTGGAAGTTTAAACCATCAAAAACCAAGATATTTTTGCCTGAGCTGGAAGCATCCTATTAATTTTTCATGGTTGATATGAGACGACTCGGTAAAGTGCTACAAAGATCAGGTACCAAAAACCTGATAGTCAAAGGAGATGAGATCAAATCCGATAATACCTCAGGTAATATTCCAAAATTGAATTCGATTGTTGTGGATAAGGCCCTGAACCAGATTGGTGCGATTGTCAGCGTCTTTGGACCTGTAAACCAACCTTATTTTTTCGTGAAGGGATTTAAGCGAATTCCTGATTCTGAGTTTCGGATTATGGTGAATGAAAAGGTATATATTCGGTGAGATCTCTGAAATTCGATATATCATGAATCCTTTGTTATGGTTCAACTCTAACTGGTATATACGGTTTTTGTTATCAATAGCCGTGAATTTTCTTATCCTGTTTTTATAACATAGATTCTTTAATTTGGTGCAGGTTCTGAATTACAGGAAATCATAAAGATGTCATGCTAACTTGTAAGGTGATATGATATGGTAGAAGTCGAAAGAGTTCGCTATTCGGACACTCTTGAAAGAGAAAAAATCCGTTCCATGATCAAAGCTCGCAAAGAGAAGCAAAAGGAGCAAAGTTTTGAGAACGAAAAGGCTTTGTGTCCAGAATGCGGTAGTCGAAACCTTGTTCACGACTACGAGCGAGCTGAGCTAGTGTGTGGTGACTGCGGACTTGTCATAGATGCTGATTTTGTGGATGAAGGACCAGAATGGCGAGCTTTCGATCATGATCAGCGGATGAAACGCTCTCGTGTGGGTGCGCCCATGACTTATACAATCCATGATAAAGGACTTTCCACAATGATAGACTGGAGAAATCGTGATTCCTACGGAAAGTCAATCTCCTCCAAAAATCGCGCTCAGCTATATCGTTTAAGAAAATGGCAGCGCAGAATCCGTGTAAGCAACGCAACTGAAAGGAACCTTGCTTTTGCCCTCTCAGAATTGGACCGAATGGCTTCTGCTTTGGGTCTCCCTAGAACCGTCAGAGAAACAGCGGCTGTTGTCTACAGGAAAGCTGTGGATAAGAATCTGATAAGAGGACGAAGCATTGAAGGTGTGGCTGCAGCGGCTCTTTATGCCGCTTGTCGTCAATGTAGTGTCCCAAGAACTCTTGATGAGATTGAAGAAGTATCCAGGGTCAGCCGGAAAGAAATCGGAAGAACCTACCGTTTTATTTCCAGGGAACTTGCATTAAAGCTCATGCCTACTTCGCCTATTGATTATGTACCAAGGTTCTGCTCTGGCCTTAATCTGAAAGGAGAAGTTCAATCCAAAAGCGTTGAGATCCTGAGACAGGCCTCTGAAAAAGAACTGACAAGCGGAAGAGGCCCCACGGGAGTTGCTGCGGCTGCAATATATATTGCATCCATCCTATGCGGTGAACGGAGGACTCAGCGTGAAGTTGCAGACGTTGCCGGGGTTACTGAAGTTACTATCCGGAACAGATACAAAGAACTTGCAGAAGAACTGGATATTGAAATTATTCTCTAAAATTTTCTAATTTTTCTGTCTCCAACTCGGTTTCGGCTTTATCTCCATATTTGCAGGGAAGAAAAGGCTTATTTTTAAAATCGCTCTCATTTTTTGACCATTTAATATGTCTTCAAAAATACATTAAAAGATTTCTACAAACTTTTTGATTAATAATATCACTAATTGGAATTCCGAAAGACTTTCTTTTAGAAAATTTAGATAAGTTCCTAAATTTAGTCAATTTTTACAATTATATATATAGGTTGCTAGTGAAAATCATAATAAAATTTAGATTTGCCTCTAATTTTGTTCTTAGCATGAATCCTGTCCAAATTTGTATCCCCTATAGCCATATTTGACCCGATTTTTTTCTGTTCTGGTTCATTAGATAAAGATTATAACAAAACTTGCAAATAAAACCTTCAGATTCACTCTCATTGATCAGCTGATAATCCCTGTCTATTAATGCCATAAAGTTTGTATTCAAAATGTGACTTCCAATCCTTTTTTATCCAGGTTCCATATACACTTCTCCTTGTCTTTGCATCATTTTCCCGAGGTTTATTTATTTTTGAATGTCCATGATCTGAATAAACGAAAGTAGCGTTATGAATCAGCTCCTTTTTTTCCAAAATTAAACGATCAGGTTGGCTTTGCAACTGCCCTCATGCTTCTTCTTTGAAGTTATCAATAATTATTTTTCTGAATTACTAGACTGTAGCAATGCGTGTTATGTATTCAGGAAAACAAAAAAAAATCGTGACAGTAATTCTATCAATACCCAGTTTCTCAAATTCAAAATCGGAAAGATCCGTAACATTACTGTAAAATAAGCATTTTATATATAACGATTACTTCAGTTTCAGACCTGCCTCAGAAAACTATTTTGTGAAAATATATGGACTCAAAAATTATACGAAAAGATTTACAATCAATTAAGAATCAATTTCAGTAAGTTTATCTCTAACTGACTGAAGACTCTTGTATTCTCTTTAAGAGCAAAATCAGTAAAATTTTGCATGAGTAAAAATTATTGTTAAGGGATTTAAACTCTTCAATACTCAAATGCATAGAAGTTTATATAAATTATCTGCAGATTGTGCCCTTATACAAAGTGAATATAAAATATGAATTAGTATCGCAGTGCTTTTAATCCACGGAAATTGAACGGAGTATCTTAGCTAGTTTACTGCCATAGCCGGATAAATCAGCAGTGGAGAAGTCCTACCTCCTCAAAAAACTAACCTGCAAATTAGCTATACATCAGCGCATTTAGAGTAATTTTCGGTTTTCATTTCAGGTCTAATTACAATAATTCTATTCTTCTATTCCGAGTACACACTTTCTTCCGGAACCCGAATTTGTTTTTCAAGCATAAATACGCTGAATAACTCTCAGCTGTTTAACATATCCAAAAACTAGAAAAATAATTGACATAATTTAGATAATTTGATATTTAGGTAAGAAATATTAGCAAAATCTGAAATAGCTTTAGGACTTATGCACTTGAGACCAGAATCAAGTACAATAGATCACATGGTTTTTTAAAGTTATTCATTGTACGATTTAAAGTCTAATGATATTGATTTTTCAATTCAGATTCGTAATTCCCAAGCTTAATGATAAAAGGTAACTTCAGAATTCCGGAAGGTAAATTCTCATGAAACGGCATTGCGTAAAGATTCCCAAAAAGAAAGGAGAATCTGCAAGGAAAATGCTACTTGATCTTGAAATCCTTGATAATTCACTAAAGATAGGCGTGGATGAAACATTTCTTTATATCCCCCTTTCTAGAGAACCTACAACCGATGAATTGAAAAGTCTTCCTGAAAAAACAGAACTTATTGAGTTTTACTTTGAATTCCAGAAAAAAAAACATCTCCTTAAAGATCTCTTAGATTTCAGTCCCTCATATGAAGTCATCGGAGATATTGCCCTTTTGGAAGAGGACCTTGATCAGCAGAAAGCTTCGAAAATCGCAAACTTTCTCATCCGGACCCAACCTAATATAAAAACTGTGCTCAAGCCCCTCACCCCCGTAATTGGGGAATTCAGGCTCCGGGAATTTAGAATTATAGCAGGCGAACCAAAAACAGAAACCGTTCATAGAGAATACGGATGTAGCTACAAAGTGGACCTGTCAAAGGCTTATTTCACTCCACGCCTTTCTACCGAGCGCTCTAGAATTCTCTCCTGGATTAAGGAAGGTGATGTCATTATAGACATGTTTGCTGGTGTGGGCCCTTACAGCATCCTACTCGCAAAAAGCAAGAAACCTTTAAATGTGCTAGCAATTGACAAAAATCCTGATGCGGTGTACTACCTTAAAGAAAATATAACCCTTAATTCGGCAAAAAATATCGAAGCAATAGAAGGCGATTCTAGAGAAGAAGCAAAAAAGTTTGCAAACACTGCGGACCATGTGATTATGAACCTCCCCCACCGTGCTCACGAGTTTCTTGATTCTGCCATACTCCTTACAAAGCCGGGAGGGATTATACATTACTATGGAATAGCTCATGAAGATGATCTCTTCGAAGGCTATATTAAACTCATAAGCGTAGCTGCTGAGAGAGCAGGAAGACATATAAAGATTCTGGAGAAAAGAGTGGTACGTTCTTATGCTCCTCACCAGTATAATATATGCATTGAAGTCAAAATAATTTAAGGCCATGAAATATAGAATGATTCTACAGAGCGAAATAATTAAATTCTTAATTGTTATTTTAAACTTGCTGATTCTCTCTTCTCCATATGTCGTCGTGGCTTAGTGGTATAGCGGCTGATTCGTAATCAGCAGGTCGAGGGTTCGAGTCCCTCCGGCGACTCTTACATATTTTTGTATAATGTATTCTTTTTCGTTGAGTGGATAAATAGAAATGATATAAACAAACCTTACTGAGCCGTTACCGCACACATGAAAAATAAAAAACTTTCAATATTTCTCGTATCCCCATTTTATACCAGATATGTTCGGTGAAGACTCTCCAGTTTTTAGAACATCGATCCAATTAAACAAACTAACCATTTTAACCTCGTAAATATTAATGCATCCTAGAAAGCATATATTGGAAATTATTCACTACGAAGATTTTACATCCACTTTATCAGGAGTAAAAAACGATAAAGATAAAAAAATAAAGAGGATTTAGATTTACCTCTAATTTTTTTTCGCGGAAATTCTATCCAAAATTTTTCTCACTTGTTTCTGTATTTGACCCGATTTTTTCTTTTCGGATCCACTATTCTTTGATTTTAAAGACAACTCTCTATCCTCAAAATACCACTCTTATTTCCAATGTAATCAATTGATAGAAGTTATAACAAAAAGCTGTATACGGCATCTTCAGATTCACTCTTTGAACAGAGTGACAAGAACTTTGCCTGCTTAGAATATCTTTAGTTACTGAAAAATTTGTTCCTATTGAGATCTTTTTGATCTAATTCTCTTGTTTCTTGAGATATCATTCATTCACATAATCTGTTCTTTTATTGTTCTTTTCATTGTTGAATCATATCCTTTTGATGTTGCTTCAAAGTATCCTCTATCTCCGTAAACCACTTCATTTTTTATGATAAATCTACCTGAAAATCATAAAGTGATGATCTCTTTATTTTGAATATTTTGATAAGCTCATAATCCCTGTCTATTATGCTCTGAAGCTTATATTCAAAATGTAAATCATTACTCTTTTTTAGCAGATCTAAACTCAGATCTTTTGTTCCCAAAAAAAGACCCTGAATCAGGTACCTCAATTTTATCTGGTTCTACAATAGAAATATATTCAAAACCATTATATCCAAGTTCCGACGTTTCGGAAGAAGACCTTAATGAAAAATTTTGCTTTTAACATGCCATTTTTCTTCTGGCCATTAAAATTTTTTTAGTTTTTATCTTCATCCATAATCCAGGTTCCACAGGATATTGGAGATTTTTTGATTATCCCTTCATCAAGAACTTTTCCAAGTATGGCAGGGTTCTGAGCATCCATAACAAGTGCATCGAGCTTGCAGCGTTCGAGGATTTTTGCAGCTACCAGATCTACAGGAGACTTGGAACCTGCTCTCATTTCGATTGCCATAACTATATTTACGAGTTTTTTAGGAGAGATTTTATCGTATTTTACTGCAGTTAGGTCACAGTCAGGATTTGAGGAATAAATTCCATTAATAGAGGTTGCAATTGTAAGCAGGTCTGCCTGCAAGTACTCCGCAAGGATTGCAGCAACAGCATCTGTAGTTTGGCCAGGAGTAACCCCTCCCATGACCACTACTTTCCCTAAATACAGAGCCTCTGCAGCTTCAATATAATTTGTAGGGATCTTTGGATGGGCATCGGATCCGATAGCTGCAATAAGCAGTCGTGCGTTTAGGCGAGTAATCTCAATGCCTATATAGTCACAGGTTACTTCATTGGCCCCCATAATCCGCGCAGCACCAATGTAACTCCTGGCTGCTTCTCCACCACCAGTTACTACAATTATATTATGTTTTTTTGAGAGGTTTCGAAGAATCACTGCATATTCTAAATAACGATTTGCATCGAGGTTTTTTGCGAGAATTGAACCGCCTAATGAGAGTACAATAAGCATGATAATATCTACACATTAATCTGATTTTTAAATGTATCGCTAGACTTCTCTTCTTAAATCACCAAAAATCCCATATAAAGAGAAATCCTAAAGATCCCCAAAATGATAAATAACTGCTCAAGGCAGATATTGTTTAAGTTGACTATTGCCTGAAGCAGGTAAATTTTTTAGGTGCAGGGTTTACATGGATCTTACTGACATACTAAGGGCTGTTAAAGAAGGAAAAATGGACATTAAGACTGCAGAACAGCAGACTCGGAGTCTGGGTTTTGTCTCATATGCAGACATCGCAAAACTTGATTCCCATCGAAAAAGCAGGACAGGAATAGTCGAAGCTATCCTTGCCGACTGCAAGGAACCTGAGGACTTGGTGGAGATTACAAGAGTAATGGTTTTAGAAAGCAGAAGAGCCCTTATTACCCGTGTTTCTGCAAAGCATCTTGAAGCTTTAAGGGCAGCATTTAATCATGATAACATTGAGTGGAATAGTCGAGCTCGTACAGTTGTCATCCATGACGGTACTCCCACATCCAAAACAGGTGGAATTGTAGGAATTATATCAGCAGGTACGGCAGACATCCCAGTTGCGGAGGAGGCACGGATCGTTGCCTCAGAGATGGGCTGCGAAACTATCACTGTATATGATGTAGGAATAGCGGGAATTCACAGGCTCGTTCCTGAGATCCAGAAACTAAAAGCCATGATGTTGGGAGCAATCGTTGTTGCAGCTGGAAGGGAAGGGACACTCCCTTCAATAGTTTCTGGACTTATCGATGTACCTGTGATCGGGCTTCCAGTATCTATAGGTTATGGGGCTGGAGGTGAGGGAAAAGCTGCCCTGCTGTCAATGCTCCAATCCTGCTCTACCATTGCAGTAGTGAATATTGACGCAGGTTTCGTTGCAGGAGCTTACGCAGCTAGAATCGCAAACATGGTTGCAGCTGCTGGTAAAAGAGAAAAAAAGGAACAGCAGAAAAAGAAGGCAATTAATGACGAATAAATTAAAACCAAAATCCAGGAGGTAGTATTTATGAGATCACTTGTATTCAATCCTTTTTCAGGGGCATCAGGGGACATGATATTGGGGTGCGCTATCGATATAGGAGCTGACAGAAAAGCGGTCAAAGAGCTGATAGAAGCTTCTATACCAGTCTCCTTAGATATTAGAGAAGTTATAAAAAATGGAATAAAAGCTCTAAACGTTCGGATAAATGTACCTGAAAAAGAGTCAGTTCGCACATATCCAGAACTCTTGGATACTATAAAAGCTGCGAAATTGCCCTGCCTTGTGGAGGCAAGTGCTATGGATATCTTTTTAAGAATGGCAGAAGCTGAAGCTTCAGTCCACGGACAGCCTGACCTTGAGAAACTTCATTTCCATGAGATGGGACAAAGTAATACCCTTGCCGATGTAATCGGTTCTTCGGTAGCTATCCATACCCTCAACTGCGATTCTATTTATTGCACTCCTATAAATGTTGGCAGCGGAACGATGGAATGTGCACATGGGACTCTGCCTGTGCCAGCCCCTGCCACACTTGAACTTCTAAGAAGAGGAAAACTCTATTTCAGAGGAGGTAGTGAAAAAAATGAACTTCTAAATCCTACAGGTGCTGCTATCCTAGCCCATTTTGCAATACCTATTGGAGCTTTTCCTGAGGGAAGGGTAATTTTAATAGGCTATGGGGCTGGAGATTCCGATTTAGATGGGCCCAATGTGCTCCAGGGAGTGCTGTCTGAACGTGATTCCTGCCTCACCCAGGATGTAATTGAGATGCTCGAAACCAATGTTGACGATGTTAGTGGAGAAATTCTGGGTAACCTTTTCGAGGAACTGTTCGAGATGGGGGCAAAAGATATTGTGATTATCCCGGCAATCATGAAAAAAGGCCGACCTGCTCATGTTATCAAGGTTATTGCAAAGCCTGAGGACACTGCAAAGCTTGCCCGAAAAATAATTACCGAAACAGGTTCTTTAGGAATAAGGGTCGTTCCAATCAGGCACAGGCTCATTGCTGCCCGAAAAATTGAAGTTATTAAATTTGAGGTAGAAGGGCAATTATATGAAGCTGCTGTCAAGATTGCCAGGGACTCTGATGGGATTTTACTCAATATCTCTGCTGAGTTTGAGGACTGTAAGAAAATCGCAAAAACTAGTGGTGTTCCTATAAAAGGGGTAATGAGAAAGGCAGAGGAAGCTGCAAAAATCCTTTTTTCTAGAATTATTGAGAAGTAATAAACAAAAAATTGTGCTGTTTTGATATCAGAAAATTTCGGATAATTGAAAAAATTCGAAAAAATTAAAGTGGGAAAGTAAAAATTTAAATATTGAAGATTTTAATTCCTTTTATTTCACTATATAATATTCAAAGTTTGCCCATAGAATGCAGCAGTTCTGCATTCAAGACACTTGCCCCTGCAGCTCCACGGATTGTATTATGCCCCATTGCAATGTAACGGATTCCCTCTCTTATTCGACCCACTGATACACTCATACCTTTTCCCATATTGCGGTCAAGGCGTGGCTGAGGTCTGTCTATTTCATCCCTTACGATGAGAACTTTTTTGGGTTCGGAAGGGAGTTTTTCCATTTTAGGGTCGAATTTCAGGAAAGCTTCCCTTACTTCTTCAGGCGCTGGTTTGTCTACCATCCCGGCCCATATAGCTTCTGTGTGCCCATCGACAACTGGAACTCTGTGACAGGAAGCACTGACTTTTATATCTGCAGGCACGATTGCTGAACCGTTAAACTCACCGAGGAGTTTCAATGTTTCAGTCTCCATTTTCTGTTCTTCGCTCTCGATGTAGGGAATTACGTTATCATAGATTGACATTGCAGGAACTCCGAAAAAACCTGCCCCTGATATTGCTTGCATTGTAGCTACCTGTATGGTCTCAAGTCCAAAATGCATCAGAGGTTTTAATGTCAGAGCCATGACGATAGTAGAACAATTGGGGTTTGTGATAATATATCCATCCCATCCCCGTGTATCCTGCTGGACTTCTAGAAGCCCCAGATGTTCTGGATTTACTTCGGGGATCACAAGGGGAAAATCCGCTTCCATCCTGAAAGATGACGCATTGCTTGCCACTACAAATCCGGCTTTGGCAAACTCTGGCTCGACTGTGAAAGCAAGATCTGCAGGAAGTGCAGAAAAAACCACGTCCGCATTCACAGCTGTCGGGTTTACAGGAGAAATTTCAATATTTTCAACGCTTTCTGGCAGAGCTGTATCTAATTTCCAGCCCACTGCCTCTTTATATTTTTTGCCGGCGCTTCTTTCTGACGCTGCAAGGGCTGTAATCTCAAACCATGGATGATTTGCCAATGCTTCTACAAATCTCTGCCCAACCGCACCTGTAGCGCCCAAAATACCGACTTTAATTGCTACCATCTAAAAGCTCCCTCCAACGAGAGAAGAAATAATCTGATAAAAGAGAAAACGAAAAAAATTGGATAAAAAATTATTTCAAATTAATTATCATTTACTCTTCTACCTTGATTGCCTGACTAGGACATGCCTCTTCGCATGCACCGCAATCTACACATTCATCCTGGTTGACAACTGCACAACCTTTTCCTTCATCAAGGGTAATTGCTTCAGAGGGACACTCATCGACGCAGCTTCCACATCCAGAACATTCATCTGCATTAACTATCGCTGGCATTTTTTTCACTCTCCTATTTTATTACTCGATATGTCCCTGGAAATCAGATATGCTGTTTTTGAAACTTCCATAGAATATCGAAAAGTTTGGTCATAACGCCATAGATAGATAAACATAAAAACTTATCGCTTTTTAGCAAAAGGCACCTTTAGAAATCAGGATGTAGGTCGGCATATACTATATATAGTTCATCTTTAGATGTATGTAGAACAGAAGAGAAATTGAAAAATATTTATTCAACATATAGAGTTGAGAATAGCAATTTAATTATTCTTAAGCCATAAATTTAATTTTCTAACTTTAAAAATCCTTCTTTGAGCGAAAAATCCATATGAAATTTAAAGAAGAAATCGTTTAATGACTATTTCTGTGATTTTTTCAGACTTCCAAAAGACCTCAACTATCCTAATAAATATTCTTTATGAGGATTTACAGATACCTTTTTAATTTGCATAATATGTTCTATTTTTACATCTTTACCTTCAAAGGTACACCTTTTTACTAAATAGGTGCCAATCTAGTCAATATTCTAATTCATATCAAAATTTCACATCTTTTTTGATGATTTAAGATGATTTTGAGAAACCCTAAGTTTCATCATATGTATATAAATGTAATATAAATGACTTGTGAAAATCAAAGGTTTATCGAAATCTTTTTAAATGGAACTTCTCCAATGTCCCGAAGATACTAACTGTAATTATTATTCATAATATTAAGTCATGAATCTTAATTCGCTTTAAGTATAGGTAATTCCATTCTTCAATCACTTTTACATTATAAATTAATTCGTTTTCAAATATATCAACAACCTATTTTCACTCAAAAAATGAACACATTGGTAATTTTTACCTTTGCATTTTTAATTTATCCATTTTCGTTTAATTTTCAATACCTTCATTGATTTTACTTTAATATTTTTGTCCCTCGAGCAAAATAGAACCTACCAGTAATAATATCATGAATCCAGTTTTTCTAATCAGAAAATTATTATGAACATTTCATTTTGCTCACTCTTGGCATCATTCTCAACTCATTATCTTAATTTAAAACTTTTACAATTTCCCAAGCATCAATTCTCTTCAACGAATTATAGTACTCCAGTATCTATATGTACCAAAAAGTAAAATCTCATACATCTTGTCGAATTCCATGTTTTATGACAGTAAAATCAATATCATAAGCATTATCTATGCCATATAATAGTGCCATGAATTCCAATTTTTCACCTTGTATTCTACCCTAAAATGATCTCTCAATCCAATACCTTGAACTCGGCATTTTTAAAAGATTATCGAAACGAAGCATCCTCAGAAGCATTACATAATGAAATTCAATTTCATCTGATTCCGAATCGTTGCTGATGATAACCCCATAACTACTCCTCAAGAAGCAAGCCATTATGAAGTCTCCAAACTTTTATATGTTTAAAATACATTTTTGAGACCTTCTTTCAGTTTTTCAAATTCTGTTAAATTTAGATCTTTCTACTGAAAAGAAAATCCATACTTATCAGAAACGCATTCAAAAAAACGTGTGAATTATGGATTGTATTCCTCTTATGCCTTTTTTTCAGGCATTCTATCACAGGTTTTTCGGCACAAACAAACTTATTGACAGCTATATTTGCAACAAAAATTAAGCCTCAATTTTCAAATACTGTTAATAATTTTGTATTTCCTTTATAGAATTCATCCATTGTAACATCGAAGAAAGAAATACATTCTTCCATTGCATTGTCAATCATTTCAAGACCAAATTCATCCTCGTCTCGGAACCCTATTTCCCCCAAAGGAACCTTAGCCTTTAAACAGCTTGTGTTGCCATTTATTAATTTTTGTGAACGATATAATTACTCATCAATCAACATTATCTTTTCTTTTTGTGACAATTCAATCTGAAAAAAATATAATAGCCATCTCCATTAAAATTCAATAAGCAAATTTTGTAGGCTGATTTCAGTTAACTATTAAGTATTGGTCATGTTTTTCCTTTGCATCAATTAGTAATCAGAAGTATCACATGACATAAAAATAGATATCTACCAATGGTATTGGATAGGCTGGATAGTTAACTTTTTTTAAAATATGCGAGGAAGACATCAACCTGGCAATTATTCTTTTTTCAGGTTCACTGCAATACTGATGAAAAGTTAGAATAGATTTGAGGAGATTTGTTGAAGAAAAAGGGAAGTTGGCGAGAAATAGCTTAAGGATTGGTTGTTAGAATACTTACAACAATAAATCTCATTTTTCTCATATCTTTTCTATATGGAAAGAGAACCAAGTCAGTAAGGTGATTAATACATCCTGAAACAGCCAACAGAGTTCATAAGATTCAAAACCTGAAATGCATTCTGTGGTGGTTACCAGAGATCACCCTGTAAGATCGCCTGGGTTTTATCGTTTGTACTTTTGTTCATTTTTTTAATCTTTATCAAATACTCTTCTTCGACAATTTGAGGCTCTTCAAAAATTACATCGACCCCAAGTCTTTTAAGATAATCTTCGAAATCTGTTACAGTTTTTAAGTCTCTTACACGGATCTTTGCCTCTTCATAGAGCCTCTGACCATCCTTTACACCCCTAATTGATTCTCTAAGTGGACTCAGTATGCTTTCCCCTAACTGCATACAGCGTTTTTTGAACTCTTTCTCATTTTCTTTCCACTCTACTGTCTGATAACCTTCTCTGACAATGCGGGAGAGCATATAGTCTCTGCCAGTATCATTGTAGAATTTAAAAGCATGCCTGAGATCCGAGCAATTGCTCTGGGAAGAAGTATATTTCAATTGAGAAAGAACCATTTCAGGATCTTTTATTACGACACCTTCATGCTCTTTTTCCCCAAGTTTCAGAATAATTTTTTTGATTTCTCTGGGAGCATTTTTTATGAGAATTTCCCCAAAAAATCTTACCTGGAAAAAACCATATTTTTCCAGAATTTTCTGCTTTTTGTATATCTTAAGAGGCTTACCACTGTTTTTCTCCCGAATGTCGAATATATAAAACTCTACAGATTCGACGTTATAGATCTCTTTTGAGATATAAGGATTATCAGGACCTATCATTTCTCCGTAAAGTACAAGTTCCGGAAAATCGTCAAAAAAATTCAGATTCAATTTCTCTTTCGCTTTTTGGGTTGTATAAGGGCAGATATATCCACTCCGGGTAATCGCAATTATCTCCCCATTTGCAGTTGCTATCCGAACATTGTATCCATTCATTTTTTCTTCTAAGACTATCTTCTGAAGGCCGATAAAGTGTCTTTTAATAGTAGAATCCAGTACCATAGCCCTCCGAATCTTTGGGAAGCCCATGATTATCTCGAAAGAATTGCCATTCTCATAAAGAACCGTACCCCTCTCGATATGGGAAATTTCCTTGTCGAAACGGAGCAAATGCTCGTATTTTCCCCAGTTCCAGGCAAGATAATTTTTCTCAAAAAGGTTTTGAACCTTCTCCTTATCAAATCCAAGACAATTGGCAAGTCGAGCTACAAATTCAGGATCATTTTTCTCATTAACCTCTCTACTCATATCTAATTATAGATATTCAGACCTGAAATAAGTTATCATTCACATATCAATTTGAATATAATTAATAATTATAATTAGCACATAACTAATCAAATAAAATTTTAAAATCGATCAACAACTTACAGATGCGACTAAAAAAAATAATAAAATAGGAATAAATAAAAAAACCTAAAAAATAAAAAATGAGTGGATTCCTGAGGAATCTTCTCAGAGCCGCATGGATCTCAGGCGTTTGACCCTATCTTCGGTTAGAGGGTGGGTTCTGAAAAAAGACTGGATAATTCCTCCCTTGAGGGGATTAACAATAAACATGTGTGCACTACTTTCCTTTGGCTGCACATCTGAGGTTCTTGGCTTGTAATTGGAATTCCCATATTCTAGCTTTTCCAGAGCATCAGCAAGTACCCAGGGTTTTTGACAAATTCGAGCTCCTTCAGAATCAGCTGCATATTCTCTTGACCTTGAGATTGCTAGCTGGATCATGGTTGCAGCAAGAGGTGCCAGGAATATCATCGCGATAAAACTTACTATTCCCCCTTTATCATCACTCTTGCCACCAAGACCACCGAAAATCGCAGCCCACTGCGCCATGCTAGCCATCATCATTATGACACCCGCAATTGTTGCAGCCACTGAACTGATAAGTGTATCTCTGTTCATTACGTGTGCAAGCTCATGTGCCAGCACGCCTTCGATCTCTTCATAAGAGAGTAGGTTAAGAATACCAGTCGTAACGGCTACAGCTGCATTTTTCGGATCCCTGCCTGTTGCAAATGCATTGGGCATCCCAGAATCTACAACATATACTTTGGGTTTTGGCAGTTTCGCTTTAATAGCTAATCCGTCGACGATCCTGTGCAGGTTTGGGGACTCTGCAGAGGAGACCTCTCTTGCCCTATACATCTTGAGTACTATCTTATCGCTGTACCAGTAGCTTCCGAAATTGATGATTACTGCAAATAGTAATGCAATAATCATTCCACCCCTACCACCAAAGTAATCCCCTATCAGAACCATGAGACCTGTAAGAGCAGCAAGCAAAATTGTAGTTTTTAACATGTTTTTCATGACTTCTCACATAACGTCCTCTCAGGCTAATTGCCAGGGTTTTCAGTCTTTGACTATTATTCCCAAACTTAGTTTAATAAATTAAAAATATTGAAATAGATATTATATTTTTCAACTACAAATATATTTTGTTATCTCTTATCATGAAGATTGACACAATTGTACTATTTATAGTTCCTTATTTGTCCAAAAATATTTCCAAATTCCATCAAAACAAAAAATCAATTCTCAAAATTTAAAATTTCATCTAAGCCATCTAACATTTTATATATTTTTTGATATACCCTGTATTCTAAATTTTTATAATAAGTAACACCTATGTTTGAACATATTTACATCCAGTGTATTTGAGTAACAGTTTTGTTTGAAAACGGGCTACTTGTTAAATTCATAATATAAATCTATACATTGAAAGAAATTAATCATTTGGTTGATTTATTCAATCAAAATCGAGGCTGCTTACCCTTCTGCAAGCAACTTGATATGTTCATCCCAATGCTCTGGGTATAAAGGAATTGTTCAGATTCAGATATTTTCACTTGCTCAAGTGCTTCTTTTTCGTCCTGGTTTTCCTGATTTTCAATATAGTTTTTAATTACCTCGGAAGTCGCACAATTATTCACAGTTTCAATGTAACTTCCATTACTCCATAGTTCACAACCAAATAACTGTTTTTAATCTCAGAGTATTCTTTAAAAACATTTCTTGCTGCATACTTTTTCTAATCCGCATAACTTAAAGTAGAATATTTTGGTTCACAACAACGAAAAGATGTCCATAATTACTATAATTACGTCACTATAAACTTAAAACAGTATATTTTACCAATTTCAAACCATACATGTCTCAAATAATTCATTATTTCGTTGTCTGAACGAAATTTTTATTATAGCTTGTAAAAAAACTATTTGATATCTTATTTGATATACACAATAGTTCGCATGTAATAGTTCCATTTTTATAGTGCAAAGGTAGTTTGAGATATAAATCAGTTAATCAATAACGTTTCTTGAACAAGTTTCCATCCTCAAAGCAAAATTTTGGTATTCGACTGAAATAAAGGAGAATAGGTCGTGATTTAGAGTTGTGATCATGATATTGATTTATTAATCTCTTAGAATATGTTATGGATTCTATTATGATTTGGAGGAAGTTAACTTACTTATGAAATAAGTTTTTCAAAATTTTGTTGCCATAATATAACTATTCAGCCAACTTAAAATCGGTTAGAAAATATCTATTTCAATTCAATATGATACTTTTGATTGCGGGCAGATGAACTAAAAAATACAAATTTTAGCCTACAGCTAAAGAAAATAAGCCCACTTAAATTGACTCAAATAATCTTATCAAATCTGGCTATTGACATTGTTTTATCCAGGCTGAAAAATTACGCTGGAATAAAGATTATCTGAATTTCAGTACTTCAATAACTGGCTCAGATGCTAAGTAAAATTTCATCCATTTAAACAATTTGGCAAAAAGTATATGACTAAAATGATTCCTCAAATGCTCTCTCAATCATTTTTATTTCAATAATAAAGTTAATCCACAAATTATTTTAATATATGTATCGAAATGCAAATATTTCAGTCTCATAAACTTCCTCTTTCGAAATTCTCCCTTTTGATATCCTGTTTCATCTGTCGTACATCTCTTCATTTTTAATAAAACACCTTATAATTTTGGTAATTTTTTTTTCTAGATCATAATTACCTTTGAGTGTCAAAATTATTTCTTTTTTTGGTTAAAAACTCTTTTAATTTGTTCCTTTTTTTCATGCTTCACTTTATGAGAAAATAAAAAATCAGAGAAATGATTTTCAACACAAGCTCTCTATTAAATTAACTATAACCAAGCAATAGCTGTTGAAACTCTGAATGTTAAAGGCATAAGTAAGAATCACCATTTAACACGGTCTATAGGTGATTTGGCATGGAGCAATTTTGTAACAAAATTAGAATATAAATCAGAATAATCAGGAAAAAAACCATTCTTATGATCGTTAAACTTGAACCATCATCTAAAATCTGTCATGTTTATAGACACCATAACTCTGAGCTAACACTAAAAGATAGAGAATGGAAATGTCCTGATTGCAAGACAAAACATGACAGAGACATTGAGGAGACACTAATACTGCAATTAACATCACAAAAATCTACACTCCTTGATCAAAATCTAATTGAAATCTGATACCCTTGGTTTACAAAAGATGGGCTTATGGACTTGTTTTCAAAAGAGAAAGGAATGAACCAAGAAGTTACTTAGTCTTCAGATGATTGGTAGTCCAGGAGTATCAATGCATGTTTCAAAAAATATAACAGTCCTTTAGATCCAAAAGTCTATATAGTTGTGATTATTAATCTATGTCCATAGGGTTTTGATAAATTATATGGCAAAAAAAATATATAGTTGTTAATGCCACTGCATGGCCAATTATAAATAAAGAAGATAGTTCCTAACTTATATATAAAACAGATAATGTTACCGACTTATTGAAAAAACATAGCCTCCTAAATTATACAAGAAACAGAAACTTTGACTAGAAAGGATTGATTGCAATTTAGGAAATTTTTTTACAAACGATTATCCCCGGTTGTTAAAGTGAATTTTGGGGCTATACTTCGCTTTAAAAATAAAATCTAGTGATGATCAGCGCTAGAATTTAATTATTGAACACAAAGAAATCTTATCAGATTTTTATTATTTTAGAAAATAAATCTGAAGAAGCACAAAACCCAAATTACGCATGATAGCAATGGAGCGTAACTTCCCCATTCAGTGTGCAGATTTTAATAGGTTAGTTATGGATGATTTAGAAGGGAATCGGGTAGAAGTTTCCAGCATGTCTGACCTTAGTGACCCCTGTCTGTATACGGATCGCGAATATAGCTGGCTTCAGTTCAATAACAGGGTGTTAGAAGAGGCTTTCAACAAGCATAATCCACTACTTGAGAGGGTCAAATTCCTTTCGATTTTTGGGAGCAATCTCGACGAGTTTTTCATGGTCAGGGTTTCAGGAGTTCACAAGAGAATAACAGAAAGAATAAAAGAAAATCTAAACGTTGAGCTCGCTCAACGGCAGCTTCATATCATCCGGGAAGAACTTATTAGGCAGCTTCCTCTCAATGACAGCTGCTGGAATGAAGTGCTTGAGCCCGCCCTTAGAGAAAATGGAATTAAATTTTTAAACTACTTTGAACTGCCTGAAAAGGACAGAGAATGTCTCAAAGATTATTTTGAAAAAAGCATCTTCCCTTTACTTACCCCTTTGGGCTTCGATTCAGGACACCCTTTTCCACACATCTCGAACCTGAGCCTTAACCTGGCAGTACTTATTGATGATCCTGAATATGGGGAGCGTTTTGCTAGGGTCAAAATACCTCCAATGTTCAAGAGGATGATTTTAGTTCCTGAAGATGGTGGGGAAGAAACAACTTCAAATTTTGAAAATATTAAAAACGGTCGTTTTGTGTGGATTGAACAACTCATTGCTGCAAATCTTGACATCCTATTTCCTGGGCAGCACATCCTGGGAGCTTATCCATTCAGAATCACACGAGATGCCGACCTCGGATTCGATGAAGATGGGGATAAAGATCTTTTGACTGCTGTAAAGCAGAGGATTGGGATAAACTACTTTGGGCCAGCTGTTAAACTTGAAATCGACTATACAATGCCCCCAAAAGTCTATGATATCCTCCTTAAGAACCTTGGCCTTACTATTTATCTCATGTTCAAATCGACCGCCCCTCTGGGCCTTTCAAGTCTCAATAACCTTACGCAGATCAACCGCCCTGAGCTCAAATACAAACCCTTCGAATCGAGGAAACATCCCCAATTGATTGATAAGAAAAATATTTTTGCGGTCCTTAAAAAGAGAGATGTTCTCCTCTATCACCCCTATGATAGTTTCGAATCGGTAATTGATTTCGTGGAAGAAGCTGCCGATGATCCAGATGTTGTTACAATCAAAATGACATTATACAGGGTAGATAACAACTCCAGAATCATCCAGGCACTGATGAAAGCTGCGGACAAAAAAAAACAAGTTGCAGTTCTAGTGGAACTTAAAGCCCGCTTTGACGAGGAGAACAATATAGGTTGGGCAAAAGAACTTGAGCGTAAAGGCGTTCACGTTGCCTATGGTTTCCCTGGGCGCAAGACTCATGCTAAGATGTGTTTAGTAGTCAGGATCGAAAAAGAAGGAATCAAGTACTATGTGCATATGAGTACAGGAAACTATAACGCTGTCACAGGAAAACTCTATACCGACTTTGGCTATTTGACAAGTGACTCATTTATAGGTAAGGATATTTCTGACCTTTTTAATGCTCTTACAGGTTATTCGAAAAAGGATCATTATATCAAGCTTCTTGTTGCCCCTCAGAACCTCAGGCACCAAATTCTTGAGCGAATCAGGCGCGAGATTGATATGCACGAAAAGCATGGAAATGGGCACATGATCTTCAAGATGAATTCTTTAGTGGATGATCAGTGTATCCGGGAACTTTACAGAGCTTCTCGCATCGGAGTAAAGATAGACCTTCTTATTAGAGGAATTTGCTGCCTCAGACCTGGTATATATGGACTCAGTGAACAAATAAGAGTTATTTCAATAGTTGGCCGCTTTCTTGAACACTCCAGAGCATATTATTTTAAGAACGGAGGAAAAGAAGAAATTTTTATGGGCAGCGCTGATCTAATGCCGCGTAATCTGGACAACAGAGTAGAAATTCTCTTCCCCGTATCAACTGCATACATTCCTATTGTAAGGGATGTGATACTTGGTATTCAACTAAAAGATAATATAAAAGCCCGTCTGTTGCTTCCTAACGGCAGGACTGAAAAGATTCACCCAAAGCCTGAAGAAGAACTGGATTCTCAGCTATGGATGCTTGAGAATAGTAAAAGCTGGGATCTGATTCCTCAGAAAGACTGAAAAATATATCCTGTTATCTATTTTTCCTTATTTATAACCCCACAGTAAAAATTCACATTCCAAAAACTTCGAAAAACATATTTATTTCAAGTGCATAAAACCTCCATTAATCATAAACGCAAAATTGAACGAAGGAAAGCATGAGAAAAAGGAAAATGTGATCCTTTACGTCCTTTCATTTGTATATTTTTGAGAATTATAATCAATTCATGAGTTTACTATAAATGAACAAACATGGACTTCCAACGAACTTTCATTATTTTTCTGCTGTTTCTTGCAGCTGTGTACGCAACCGAAATTTAGATTTTTTTCGATCTTAACCTCTCTCTTATTGTAAACCTCAGATGAGCAGAATTTTTTGAACTTACAAATTTACATAAATAGATAGTAGAAAACCAGGAGAAAATAAATCTGAAAAATAAATCTAAAATTGAGTAAAGTCTGAAAGAATATTATGAAACTGATTTTATAGTCTCTTGACCCCTTCAATGAAAACAAAAAACAGTACATTCAGGTGCTAGTCAATGGAACCTAATACAAATTCTGAAGGCCGGGTTGTTGCGTTTATAGACATCGGGACTAACTCAATCAGACTCCTCCTGGTCCGGATTAATCCAAATGGATCCTACCAGTCCCTGACCAAGCAGAAGGAGACCGTCCGACTTGGTGACAAGGAATTCATAGATAAAATTTTACAACCTGAGGCAATGGAACGCTCAGTTATTGTCTGCAAAAAATTAATGGAACTTTCAAGGGCTTACAGGACAGAAGAAGTTATAGCAGTAGCTACATCGGCTACTCGGGATGCAAGCAATAAGGTTCAATTTCTAGAAATGTTGAAAAAGGAGGCAAACCTTGAAGTCTGCACTATTTCAGGAGCTGAAGAAGCCCGTCTGATCTACTTAGGGGTTTCAAGCGAGCTACAGCTCGGAGATTCAAAGGCCCTTTTCATTGACATTGGGGGTGGGAGTACTGAAGTGTCTGTCGGGGACCAAAGGCAGTATTATTTTCTTGACTCCCTTAACCTTGGGGCTGTTCGTCTGACAAATATGTTCATCCCGGATGAGACTGGCCCTATTTCAGAAAAGCAGTATGAACAAATTAAGCTTTATGTCCGAAGCAAGGCTGCAAATGCAATAAAAGAGCTTTCCAAATACAGAACATGCTGCGCTGTTGGAAGTTCAGGAACCATAGAAAATCTTGCCAGAATCGCTTTTGTTTACCTCCACAAGACAACCTATGAAAATTATGAGAAGCTAGAGTATGAAGACTTGAAGAAGATTGTCAAAGATATGTGCTCCCTATCCCTTGAAGATAGACGCAACTTTCCTGGAATCAATTCGCAGAGAGCAGATATTATAATCTCGGGAGCTGCGATTATCGAGACTATGATGAGTGAGCTGGGGCTTTCCAAGATAATGATCAGTAAACTCGGATTAAGAGAAGGCCTACTCGTAGATTACATCTCAAAAAGCGAATTTTCCTACATGATTACTCACATGTCTGTAAGAAAGCGCAGTATTATGCAGCTTGGACTTGCCTGTAACTTTGATGAAGAACATGCTCATATTGTCACTAACCTGGCCCTTGAACTATATGACAGTATTCAGACACTAGGAATACATGAATTTGGGGATGGAGAAAGGGAGCTTCTTGAGTATGGTTCAATTCTGCACGATATCGGGAAATTTATCTCATATGACACTCATCAAGCCCATGCTTATCACCTAATAAAGGAGAGCAATCTTCCAGGTTTTCAGCCTGAAGAAATCGAAATAATTGCAAATCTCGCTTATTTTCACAGGAAAAACATTCCTAAAAAAAAACACTCAAATCTCACTGAGCTTAATAAAGATACAATAAAAAGTATTCGAATCCTTAGTGCCCTTCTCCGCATAGCAGAAAGTCTTGACCGTTCCAATGCAGGTATTATCTCTAATGTTCGATTTTACATTGCCTCTACTGACAGCCTTGTGCTTGAAATACATGCCAAGAGAGAGTGTCAGCTCGAGATATGGGAAGTAGAGAAGCATAAAAAGTATTTCAAGAAAGTTTTTGGATACAGCATCCAATCCAAAGTTATTATATAACAGGATGTTTAGATGCAGTTAATTACTGAAGTAAGTACATGACTGTGAAATCTAGAAGTTTAGATAGACCTAAAAAATTTATAATTTAATAAGGTTTTGATATACCCCTAAATTTCGTCATATACTTCTAAAGGACATATTATACATGACTCGCGAAACTCCGGGATTTATCGAAATTCTCTAAAATCTGAATTGGGGTCAAAAATATTTTGTCGGGATATATTTCTCTGTTCCTTCCCTATCTTTTTATACTTTTTGGATGTTTTTATGCACTTGTTATTACATTATATATACGAGTCAATGGTACATAATGATAACGGGATTTGGCGTAAAAGTACATGAGAGGGATCTTCCTTAGTGCACTCGTCTAATTCTCAATTTCGATTATTCCACTAATTGTTTTTGTCTGTCAGTAACTGGAAA
>OCZT010000174.1_pt1 | contig 59923 bp, 57 predicted proteins | sample 1539031 | NCBI WGS metagenome assembly OCZT01 (sample SAMEA3539308, study PRJEB22396) | soil metagenome | biome: tundra; feature: field; material: soil | place: USA | collected 2010-05 | depth 0.15 m
GACCAAGTGTCTACTATGTCTTGACACATCGTCTCCGATGTCTTGAGACAGCACACTCGAACCCTTTGACCACTTCGAACCCGCAAAGTTCGCAGGCCTAGGGTGAAGAGCTAGGGAGGTGCAGTGACCCAGCGAACGACGGAGTCGATGGCGGTTAGCGTGCCTCCCGAGGTGGTCTATCGAGTCGTCACCGACTTTGAGCACTACACCGACTGGGTGAGCGATTTGAAGAAGATCGAAGTCCTCGAGCGCGACACCACCGGGCGACCACTCGAAGTCGAGTTTCGCGCGGCGGCCTTTGGTCGCTCGACGACCTACGCGCTGCGCTACGACTACAGCCGTGCGCCCGAGATCCTGACGTGGCACCAGACGAGCGGCGACCTCACGGCGACGTTGAACGGTGAGTACCGATTCGAGCCCCGGGGGAGTGGAACGCAGGTCACGTACGACCTCGAGGTTGAACTCCTCGTGCCCATTCCTTCGTTCATCAAATCGAGGGCGGCCTATCGAATCCAGAGCCAGGCCCTACGCGAACTCAAAGCGCGAGCCGAGCGCGAGCGATGAGCGACGTCGCGGTCGGCATTGACGTCGGGGGCACCAAGGCGCTCGCTCTCTTGGTGGCGCGCGACGGCAGAGTCGTCGGAGAGATGAAGTCCCAAACGCCCCACGACGAGGGATTTGGCGCGGGTGAAGCAACGACCAAGGTTCTCGTGGAACAGGTCAGCGAACTCTGCGAACGCCAAGGTCTCGACCCGGCGCACGTGCCCGTCGGTCTCGGGCTGCCCGGCATGATGCGCCGGGATGGTCACCTCGCCTTCGCGCCGAATCTTCAAACGGCGTCGGGCGCCGACCTTGGCGCCCAGTTAAGTGCGGCGCTCGGTAATTCCAGCGTGTTCAGTGAGAACGACGCGAACTGCGCGGCGTTGGCCGAACACGAGTGGGGCGCCGGACGCTGGATTCGAGACTTCGTCATGGTGACCCTCGGCACCGGGATTGGCGGTGGGGTCGTGGCCGACGGCCAGCTGATTCGTGGGCGCAGTGGTTTCGCGGGCGAGATCGGCCACATGGTCGTGGCGGCGCGCGGCGCGGCGTGTCCCTGCGGGGGACGCGGGTGTTGGGAACGATACGCCTCGGGCGGGGGTCTGCACCGCATGACGCGAGAAGCCGCCCTCGAAGGACGACTCGCGACGCTCGTCGAGAGAAGCGGCGGCGATCCGAGGCACGTTCGCGCCGAAGACGTCACGGCCGCCGCGGCCGAAGGACTGGACGAAGCGGTGACGTTGATGCGCGAGGTGGGGTGGTGGCTCGCGCTCGGGCTGGCGAACCTCGCAGCGATACTCGACTGTGGGCACTTCGTCATCGGCGGCGGGTTCTCCAGTGCGTCCGACGTCGTCTTGCCGGCGGCGCGTGAGTATCTCGTCGAACTCGTCGAGGGCTACGACACTCGTCCGACCATTACCTTGACGACCTCGATGTTTGGACCGCGCTCGGGCGCGATGGGCGCGACGCTCGTGGCCTTCGAGGGCGCATGAAACTCGGCGTTCTGCTGCCGACCTTTCGTGACAACGCCAACGACGCCTTCGCCACGGCGAACGACGCCGAGCGCGCCGGACTCGACGGCGTCTTCGCCTTCGATCACCTCTGGCCCATGGGATCACCCCAACGTCCCGCGCTCGCGCCCTTTCCCGTGCTCGCGGCCATTTCGTCGCGCTGTCCTTCGCTCTTTCTCGGTCCGTTGGTGGCGCGCGTCGGACTCGTGGGAACGACGAAGCTCGTCGAACAGTTCGAAACCCTTAACGCGCTCGCCCCGGGCCGAGTGATCGCGGCCCTTGGCACCGGCGACAAACTCTCCGAAGCCGAACAGGTGGCCTACGGCCTCGGCTACCCCTCGGCGAGTGATCGTCGCCAACTGCTGCGCGACGCCATCGAGGCGCTGTCACCGTCCATGAAGGTGTGGTGCGGCGCCGGGTCAAGCCAGACCGATCAACTCGCGAGAGAGCTCGGGGTGGTGATCAATCTTTGGGGCAAGGAGACGTCGGTCGTTCGCGAGGCCGCAAGAACTGGTCCGGTCAGTTGGGCCGGACCCCTCAACGAGAACACCGCCGAAACGCTCGACGCGCTCGAAGGCGCGGGCGCGACGTGGGCGGTGGCGAGCGTGCCGCTACGAATTGATTTGCTCGAAGAGTGGCGTCGGGCTCACTGAGTTACTACGGTTTATAGATGGAGTTCCGCCGCGTTACGGGTCTGCCGCCCTACGTCTTTGCCCAGATCAATGGATTGAAGGCCGAGGCGCGCGCCCACGGCCGTGACGTCATCGACTTTGGCTTTGGCAACCCCGACCTGCCGAGCCCGGACGTCGCCGTCGCCAAACTCGCCGAGGCGGCCCGTAACCCGAAGAACCATCGCTACAGCGCCAGTCGAGGGATTCCGAACTTGCGACTCGCTATTTCCAGTCGTTACAAGATGCTCTTCGACGTGAACCTCGACCCGGACAGCGAAGTCGTCACGACCATTGGCGCCAAGGAGGGACTGACGCACTTGATGTGGGTCCTGCTCGGTCCGGGCGACTCGGCCATCGTGCCCACGCCGAGTTATCCGATTCACTTGGCCGGTCCGGGTTTCGCCGGTGCGAACGTCATCACCGTGCCGATGGTTGACCCCGGGGCGAGTACCAACGATCCCGGCGACGACTTCTTTGGTGGTCTGGTCGAAGCGTGGCAAAGAGCGAGCATCAAGCCGCGCGTCATCGTCGTCTCGTTTCCCCACAACCCGACGAGCGCCTGCGTCGACTTCGCGTTCATGGAACGTCTCGTCAACTTCGCCCTCGAACACGACGTGGTGATCTGTCACGACTTCGCTTACGCCGATCTCGGCTTTGACGGCTATCGTCCGCCGTCCATTCTCCAAGTGCCTCGCGCCAAGGAGTGCTGTGTCGAGCTCTACACGCTCACGAAGTCCTTTTCCATGGCGGGCTGGCGTGTGGGTTTTCTGGTCGGCAACGCCGAGATTGTGGCCGCACTGACGAAACTGAAGAGCTACCTCGACTACGGCACCTTTCAGCCCGTGCAGATCGCGGCGATCGTGGCGATGAACGAAGCGGTCGACTACCCCGAGCAACTGCGGATGATCTACCAGTCGCGCCGCAACACGCTAGTGGAAGGTCTCCATCGAATCGGGTGGGACGTGGTGTCGCCACGAGGGTCGATGTTCATCTGGTCGCCGATTCCCGAGCCGTACCGTGAGATGTCGTCACTCGAGTTTTCGAAGTTCTTGATCGAAGAGGCCGACGTCGCGACGAGTCCGGGCGTGGGCTTTGGCGAGGGCGGCGACGGACACGTTCGATTCGCCCTCATCGAAAACGAGTTGCGCACGCACCAGGCGGTGCGCAACTTGAAACGCGCGCTCACGAAACTCGGTTGAGCCCTAGGGCAGTCCCGCGCCGGGCACCGCGACGTCGGCGACTTCGATCGTTCCTCTCGTCGTACTAGCGATCTTGAAGCGATCACTCGTGGGGGCGCTCATCACGAAGAGGGTCGAACGATTCGCCCCGCCCAACATGCACGCGAACGCCGTCTGGGTCGTTTCGACGACGCCGGTAATCTCGCCGCCCTCTTGGACGCGAAGACACCGACGGGTGAGCGCGTTCGCGAGCCAGATCTGGCCCTCGGCGTCGAGGCACATCCCGTCGGTGGCGACGAAGTCCAACTGGGCCCAGACGCGGCGATTGGCGAGCGTGCCGTCGACCTTGATGTCAAAAGCGGTCAGACAATAGGTCATGGTCTCGCCGACGATCAGCGTCTTGCCGTCGGGCGTGATCACCGTGCCGTTGGGAAAGGCCAGGTCGGGAACGACTTGAAGGACCGCACCCTCGGGACTCAACACGACGAGGTTCGTCGTCGGCGGAGGCGAGGCGATCATTCCGGCAGCCCCGACGTCACGCAACATGACGTGGAGATCGAAGCCGAAGTTGCCCACGTAGCTCACGTCGTTCGCGGAGACGACCATGTCGTTGGCCCAGAAACCGCAGTAGGGCGAGATGTCGCACCAGAGCGACGCGACACCCTCGTGGAGGCGCAACACCTGGTGATCGGTCATCGAGACGCAGAGCAGGTCACCGTTCTTCGTCCAACCGAGGCCCGACGGCTGGCCCGGCACGACGTGTTCGAGGCGTTCGTCGGTGCCCGCTTCGTCGAGGGAGTAGACGCCGTGACGATAGAAGTCCGAGTACCAAAGTCGGCCTTCGTGCCAACGGGGCGCTTCGCCAAAGGCCAGGCCCTCACGCAGTACGCGCGCGACGTAGTTCTCCATCGTTCCCCGATTCGCTGGCTCGAACCTACTCGTTAGGCCCGTTCGAGCGCGCGAAGCCAGGTCTCGTAGCCGGCATCGACGACAACGGGATCCTCCGGACGAAATCGTGCCGCGCACTGCCAATGTTCCGCGAGATCGTCGAGCGACGACCAGAGTCCTACTTCGAGTCCGGCGACGCTGGCCGCGCCGCGCGCCGTGGCTTCGAGGGTGGAACTGCGCAGCACGTCGACTCTTGAGTTCGTGGCTTGGAGTTGAAGAAGTAAGTCCATCGCCGCCGCGCCGCCGTCAGCGCGAAGTTCCTGCAGTTCGAGCCCGCCGTCACGAAACGCGTCGGTCATCGCGCGAACTTGGTAGGCGAGCGCCTCAACGAGCGCTCTGGCGATCTCGCCCTTACCCACGCCACGGCTCAGTCCCGTGATCGCGCCGCGCGCGTCGGGGTTCCAAAAGGGCGAGCCGAGTCCCGTGAAGGCTGGCACGAACTGTACGCCCGCCGAGTCACTGACCGATCGCGCGAGCGACTCCAGGTCACTCGACGCGTTGATGAATCCAAGGTCGCGCAGCCACTGCACCGCGGCACCCGCGACGAAGGCCGAGCCCTCGAGCGCGTACGTCGTGGGTCCGAGGGCCCCGAGGGCCCACGCGACGGTGGTGAGCAGCCCGTCCACGACGCGGGGCACCGCGTCGCCGGCGTTCGCGAGCAGAAAGGCACCGGTGCCGTAGGTCGCCTTCACCAGCCCGGGCGAAAAACAGGCCTGGCCGAAGAGCGCCGACTGTTGGTCACCTAAGACCCCGGTGACGGGTACGCCCGCGAGTTCGGGCACGACGTCGCCACTGACGACGCAAAAGTTGCTGGCCGAAGGTCGAACGCGGGCGAGCATGGTCGGCGACACGCCAAAGAGCGTCATCATGGCCGGTGACCAGTCGAGCGTCACGAGGTCCATGAGCAGCGTTCGCGAGGCGTTCGAGGGCTCGGTCACGAAAACGCCACCCTCGACGCCGCCCGAGAGTGTCCACATAAGCCACGAGTCGATCGTCGCGAAACTCGGGCTCAGTGCGTCGTCGGCGAGGCCGCGATCGAGCATCCACTTCATCTTCGTCGCCGAAAAGTACGAGTCGAGCACGAGTCCGGTCGTCGTTCGAACAGCCTTGGCGTGTCCCTGTTCTTCGAGTTCTCGACAGAGCGACGCGGTGCGACGGTCTTGCCACACGATGGCTCGCTGGAAAACTTCGCCACGTTCGCGGTCGAAGCCGACCGTTGTCTCTCGTTGATTAGTGATACCGAGAGCCTTGATCTGGTGACCCGCGCCCAGCACCCGCGAGGCCACGTCGCGAAGGGTCGCCACGGCCAATCGGGCGATCTCGTCGGGGTCGTGTTCGACCTCGCCCGGCGCCGGAAAGTACTGGGAGAGCTCGAGGTAGGACTCATCGACGGCGCCGAGATGGGGGTCAAAGGCCACCGTTCGCACCCCCGACGTACCGGCGTCGAGGGCGAGGACCAGTTCCATTCGCGTCAGGTTATCGAGGGAACCGAGGGCGATATTGGGCCCTAGACTGGGTATCCGAGAAATCTGCAAAAGTTGTCAAAAATGTAGTTGACAAGTTGTAATTACAGTGCTGTAATAACACAGCATCTTGCGATGAGAAGTGGCGCAGCCACTACATCTTGTGGCTAGGGGAGATTGGGGACACTAACCTTGACTTCTCGACCTCACGTCGCCGGACGCGCGTTCTTAGTGTCGGTTAGCGGAAAGAAAAGAGAGAGAAATGGCCATCGCACCTCAGCGACTCGGGATTGGAATTCGTCGTTTTTTTACCACCGAGGATCGTCATCCCTACGACGAAGTCGTCTGGGATCGTCGCGACGCGCGTATCTCAAACTTTCGTGATGGATCGGTCGCTTTCGAACAGCTCGAGGTTGAAGTGCCGTCAACCTGGTCGTTCAACGCGACGAATATTCTCGCCCAGAAGTACTTCCGGGGCACGCTCGGCACGCCCGAGCGCGAGACCTCACTCAAGCAGGTCGTCGACCGCATCGTCGACACCGTGACGACCTGGGGCGTCGAGCGCGACTACTTCGTTGACGAAGAAGAGTCCGAGACGTTCCGCGCCGAACTGAAGCACCTACTCATTACCCAAAAGGCGGCCTTCAACTCGCCGGTCTGGTTCAACATTGGCGTGAAGGGCGTTCCCCAGCAGGGCAGTGCCTGTTTCATCCTCGCCGTCGAGGATTCGATGCGTTCGATCCTTAACTGGTACACCGAAGAGGGCATCATCTTTAAGGGTGGTTCGGGAGCGGGCGTGAACCTCTCCAAGATTCGTTCCAGTGCCGAAGCGCTTGAGGGTGGGGGCACCGCGAGCGGTCCGGTCTCGTTCATGCGCGGCGCGGACGCTTCGGCCGGCACCATCAAGTCGGGTGGCAAGACTCGCCGCGCGGCGAAGATGGTCATCCTCGACGCCAATCACCCCGACATCGAAGAGTTCATCTGGTGCAAGGCCAACGAAGAGGACAAGGCGCGCGTGCTGCGCGACGCCGGTTTCGACATGGACTTAGACGGCAAGGACATCAACTCGATTCAGTACCAAAACGCCAACAACTCCGTGCGGGTCTCCGATGAGTTCATGGAAGCCGTCCTCGCGGACGGTGAGTGGAACTTGACCGCGCGCCACGGCAACGCCACGATTCGCACGTTGAAGGCTCGCGACCTGTGGCGCCAGATCGCTCGCGCCGCGTGGGAGTGCGCGGACCCGGGCCTGCAGTTCGACACCACCATCAACAAGTGGCACACCTCGTCCAACACTGATCGCATTAACGGCTCGAACCCCTGCTCGGAGTACATGCACATCGACAACTCGGCGTGCAACTTGGCCAGCATCAACTTGATGAAGTTCCTCGGTAACGACGGTCACTTTGAGGTCGAGGCCTTCAAGAGTGCCGTCGAGGTGCTCTTCAGCGCGCAAGAGATCATCGTGGGCGCGGCCGACTACCCGACGGAGAAGATCGGCGAGAACTCTCGTAAGTTCCGCCAGCTGGGCCTCGGCTACGCCAACCTGGGCGCGTTGTTGATGGCCTCGGGACTGGCGTACGACTCCGACGCCGGACGGGCCTGGGCGGGCGCGATCACCGCGCTCATGACGGGCCACGCCTACGTCACGAGTGCTCGCACGGCCGGCCGTATGGGCCCGCACGAGGGCTACGCCGAAAACGCCGAGCCCATGATCAACGTGTTGCGCATGCACCGAGACGCGTCGTACCAGATCGACGCCGACTTAGCGCCGGCGGAGATTCTCCAAGCCGCGCAGGGCGCGTGGGAAGAGGCCGTGGACTTAGGCGTACGTCACGGCGTTCGCAACGCGCAGGCCACGGTGCTCGCCCCGACGGGCACCATTGGCCTCTTGATGGACTGTGACACGACGGGTATCGAGCCCGACCTCGGACTGGTGAAGTTCAAGAAGCTCGTCGGCGGGGGCAACATGTCGATCGTGAACCAGACCGTGCCGCGCGCGCTCGACGTGCTCGGCTACACCGAGGACGAGCGCGACGTCATCATCGCCTACATCGACGAGCACAAGACGATCGTGGGGGCCCCGGCCCTGAAGTCAGAGCACTTGCCGATCTTCGCGTGCTCGATGGGTGACAACACCATCCACTACTCGGGTCACGTGCGCATGATGGGCGCCGTGCAGCCCTTCATTTCCGGCGCGATCTCCAAGACGGTGAACATGCCCGAGGACGCGACGATCGAAGACGTGGAGAACCTCCACCTCGACGCGTGGCGCCTCGGTATCAAGGCCGTCGCGATCTACCGCGACAACTGCAAGGTCGGCCAGCCGCTCTCGACGGCGAAGAAGGACGGCGAGGGCCAACGCGCCCCGGTCAGCGAGTCCGACGTCGACGCCGCCGAGATGGTCGAGCTCTACGCCCAGGTCGCCCGACTCGAGGCCGCGCTCGAGCACGCCCGCGACGAGGGCGCGCACGTCGTCGTCGGCGCCGTTCGCGAACGACTGCCTCGCCGGCGCGTCTCGTCGACGTTCGCCTTTCGCGTGGCGGACTGCGAGGGCTTCGTCACCGTCGGTCAGTACGAGGACGGTCGACCCGGTGAGGTGTTCATCAAAGTCGCCAAGCAGGGCTCCACGCTCGCGGGCATCATGGACGCCTTTTCGATCTCCATCAGCCTCGGTCTACAACACGGAGTGCCACTGGCGACCTACGTGCGCAAGTATCAGAACATGAAGTTCGAGCCTTCGGGCATTACCGACGACGGCGACCTTCGCATCGCGACGTCGCTGGTGGACTACATCTTTCGCCGATTGGCGCTCGACTACTTAAGCCCCGTCGAGCGTGAAGAGCTCGGCGTCCTTTCGACGAGTGAGCGCATTCAACCCACGTTGCTCGACGTCGCCGAGCAAGCGACCCCCACGATCAACCTGCCCATCCAACAGTCCCTCATTGAAGCGAACGAGAAGCCCACGACGACCAACGAAGCGCCGAAACTGATCAGCCGCTCCGAGCAGCGTGACGCGCCCATGTGTTACCAGTGCGGCAACGCGATGCAGCGCGCAGGCTCGTGCTACGTCTGTTCGACCTGCGGCGCGACGAGTGGCTGTTCGTAATGTCACGTTGCATTCGAAATTCAGTGGAGATTGCCCGCGACCTTCAGTAGAGTTGCATCCGAACTTCAGTGGAAGCGCATGGAAGAGCAGTGGAGTCGCATCTCAAATTCACTGACTTCGCATTGACGATATTTCGGCGGCATCCGGCAGCGGTCCGCTTTGCGTATCGGCGCGTAAGCGTTCTACAGTGCGCCAGCGTTTTCGATCACTACCGACTCGATGTCACCCGCCGGCGTGAAGCCCAACACCTGTGCGTAGAAGGACAACTCCGCCTCGGCGGTGCGGATGATGTTCTTGGCTTGACGAAAACCGTGCTGCTCACCCTCGTAGGCCACGTAGGCAAAGGGGACACCCTTGTCGCGCAGAGCCTTGGTCATGGCTTCGGCCTGGGCGGGGGGCACGACGGCATCTTCGAGTCCCTGGAACAAGATCATCGGCGTTCGTAGCAACTCGGTATGGAAGATTGGCGAAAGTTTCTCGTAACGTGCACGGGCTTCGGGCCAGGGGCCGATGAGCCCATCAAGATATCGTGACTCAAACTTATGGGTGTCCTCGGCCAGCGCCCCCAGATCCCCCACACCGAAGTAGCTCGCTCCGGCGGCGAAGACATCGCGGAAAGTCAAGGCGCACAACGTGGTGTATCCCCCGGCACTGCCGCCGTGAATTAAGAGCGCCTCCGGATTCGCTCGACCGCTCCCAGCGAGGAAGAGCGCGGCGTTGACGCAGTCGTCGAGATCGACCACGCCCCAGGCGCCCTTGAGACGTTCACGATAAGAGCGCCCGTACCCGGTGCTACCGCCGTAATTGACGTCCACAACGGCAAACCCTCTGCTCGTCCAGTACTGGATCGAATAGTTCAACGCGGCACTGCAACTCGATGTTGGCCCGCCGTGGCTCGCCACGATGAGTGGGGGTGCTTCACCTTGGGGCCCATCGAAGTCACGATTAGTGGGGGCGTAGTAGAGCGCGTGCGCCGTCAGTCCATTCTCGGTCGCGAACTCAATGGGCTGGGGCACCGACAGATACGCCGGGTCGAGGGTATTCACGAAACTCGTCGCGAGAACCGTCTCAGCACCGCTTCTGAGGTCGACGCGCACCACCGCACCGGGCTTGTCAGGGGAGGCAACCAGGCCCACGAAGTCGACGCCGTCGGTGGCGACCGAACCGACGATGTTCCAGTCGATGGGTACCTCGCGCATGCCTGCTGAGTTCAAGACGCCGAGGTGACTACCGTCCGACGCTTGCCAGGTGGTGACGAGTGACCCGTCGACCAAGGGTGCGTAGTTCGTCAGCCCAAAGGTCCATGCGGGGCGTCCAAACTCGCTGTCGAGCGGATACAGCGCCACTGGCTCGGTGGGCGTGTCGCGGTAAAGGTTCCACCAGTCGGAGCGGTCGGACACGAAGACCAGTGAGCCGGTGGCGTCGTATCGGGGCTGAATGACGGACTCGTTCGGATTGCCGACAACCACTCGACGCGACGTCACCTGGCAATGCGCATCCAGTTCGACTTCGTACAACGCGGTCGTGTCCCAGGGCATGTTGGGGTGGTCCCACGCCACGTAGGCCAATCGGCGCCCGTCTAGCGAAAAGGAGGGTGAGCTGAAAAAGTCGTGTCCTTCGGCCACTACCGCTGGCTCGCCGGTGCCGTCGGTCGCTATGACCACGATGTCGTTGACGACCTTGCTCTCGTGACGCTCACGTACACACACCAGAAACTTTCCGTCGGGTCTAACCACGGGATCGGCGTATCGCCACGAGCGCGAGGAAGGTGGCTCGGCCGACGAGGCGACGGGCTCCCCACCAATTTCGATTCGGTAGAGACGTTGGTCGGAGTAGTTCGAGAAATAGACGGTCGAACCATGCACGGCGTAACAAAAGCCCCCGTACTCATGAGCCAAGGTTCGCGCCGCGAATGCAGAACCGAACACATCGGCCGTGACGCCATCGGAACCTCGGCGAACGAGGACATTGCGCCCCGCCTCGGTGGGACGTGACTCGATCCAGTAGTACGCGCCGGCCTCAACCAGTGGAAAACTCAAACCCACCACATCGCCCACCAAGAGTTGACTCGTGACCGGCGAGGTCCAAGATCCGAACGCGGAATGGTTTGCTGTCATGCTTTACGATAACCCTGGCGAAATCGAATTGCACCCCCAGCGGAATTCGAAGCCGTGCCGTCACCTTGGCGGTGTGGTGGCATACCCTCGTTGGTCAGTTGCGCGGAGTCCCGTGGGATTAGGGCCAAATTGCTCGAGGTCCTCGGACTGCAAATCGGACTGCATCTCAGATGCAACGGGACACGTTGTGGCTCGTATCTGCCAAGATCTCCACGGAACGCCGGGTCCTGAGTAATAATTGGCTTCACTCACCGGTCGTCAGGGTCGCCTTGCATCACGATTACGCAAGGACGGCGCGCGGCCGCTTCCCGATTGGTCCGGGCGCTTGCGGAGAGTCCGCCGACTTCCGACGTCGCGGTTCCCCGGCCCCTAACCCCGATTAGACCCCTTCGCCACACTTGTCAAGCGGCGAGTTAACGAGAAGCGCAAGGTCACAGAAGCCGGCGACGTGGGCCCTGGACGCTCCGCACGCCGACTCTGGTTGTGCGGTGCCACTTCGAATCAGGGCACGTTGCCCACGAGCACGGTCCGCTCGGTCTCGAGACGCAGTGGTCACTGTCGGCGCCGTCGTCACTGGGCTCATGCCGTTGTTTGTCGCCAGGAATCGAGGTTGGGACCAACGACCCTTGCATGGTGGTCGGCGACGCGAGAGAGTGGGTGGGGAGGTCGTTATGGCTTTTATCGATCGTGCCGACGCGGGACGTCGTCTTGCCGCGAGACTGCAGCACTTGCGAGGCGACCAGGTAGTGGTGCTGGGCCTGCCGCGGGGCGGCGTGCCGGTCGCCTACGAGGTTGCCAGAGCGCTGGACGCGCCACTTGACGTGATCGTTGTTCGTAAACTCGGCGTACCCTTCCAACCTGAACTCGCCATGGGTGCGATCGGCGAGGAAGGCGTGCGCATTATCAATGAGGAGGTCGTCAGCATCGCTGGCATCTCCGCCAGTCAGTTGGACGAAGTGGAAGCTCGCGAACGCACCGAGCTCGAGGTTCGGGTCCGGCGCTTTCGCGGTGGCCGACCGCCGATTGGGCTGGAGGGTCGCATCGTGGTGGTGGTCGACGACGGCATCGCGACTGGATCGACTGCGCGCGCCGCGTGTCAGGTTGCCCGTGCGCGCGGCGCGGCGCGCGTGGTGCTCGCGGTGCCGGTGGCCCCGCCGGATTGGCGAGGCCGACTTGGCAAGTTTGCCGATGAATTGGTGTGCCTGCACACGCCTGATCCGTTCTACGCGGTCGGGCAGTTCTATGACAACTTCACCCAGACCTCTGACGAAGAGGTCGTCGCCTGTCTCGAGCGTGCCGCTCGACCTGTCCCGCGGGCCGCCACGACGAGCGCGACAGGCAACGATCCTCTTTCGCGCGATGAAGAGGTCGAGGTCAGGGCTGGTCCGGTCCAGCTTGGCGGGCACCTCACTCTGCCCGAGGACGCCATCGGGGTGGTGGTGTTCGCTCATGGCAGCGGAAGCAGTCGCCGCAGCCCTCGCAACCGCTACGTCGCCACCGTGCTCAACGAGGAGGGACTCGCGACGCTGTTGTTCGATCTGCTCACCGTCGAAGAGGAGGCCGATCGGGCCAATGTCTTTGACATCTCGCTGCTGGCCCGCCGCCTGGTGGACGTCACCAACTGGTTGCGCGCCGAGACTGATCTGGCTCACCTGCCGGTCGGCTATTTCGGCGCCAGCACCGGCGCTGGCGCAGCTCTGTGGGCCGCGGCCGAACCGGATGCCGACATCGCAGCGGTGGTTTCGCGGGGCGGCCGCCCAGACCTCGCCGGTCCTCGCCTTGCCGAGGTTGCCGCTCCGACGTTGCTGATCGTGGGCGGTGACGACCACGTGGTCCTCGACCTCAACCGGCAGGCGCAGGCCCAACTTCGTTGTGAGAGCCGTCTGGTCGTCATTCCCGGAGCGACGCATCTGTTCGAAGAGCCCGGAACGCTGCAAGCCGCGGCTGAAGCGGCTCGAGACTGGTTCACGGGTCACATGGGAGCCGCGGCCAACGCTCTTGACGGACAATGAAGTTCGCGCTCGCGGGTGACACGATGCTCGGTCGCAAGGTGGCCGAGCGCCTGGTCGTAGACGCTCGCGGTGCGCTCTTTTCCAAGGAGGTCGTAGCCGTCGCTCACGAGGCGGATCTGTTCACCCTGAATCTCGAGTGCGCAATCTCGATCAGATAGCGTCACTCTCGCCCTGTTGCCGAGCTCTGGTTGAATCAACCAATTCGTAACTTGAATTGGCATCTGCGGACGGTTGTGCTCATGTCAATTGGACGCAGCTCGGATTGCATCTCGGATGCAACTTGACACGTAAGCGAAAAATGGCGAGTCGTCGAGAGGTCGCTCCGTAGTTTGAAGCCGACCAGTAACTAACTGAGCAGCTGGCGCACGGGCGCCGGTGTGGCGAATCGTGGCTAGCAAGGATCTAGCGCTGGTTGTAGCGAATCTGGCAGGACAGGCCGTCGGCCAAGGTGATGGTGAAGGTGAACACGCCGTTGCGTGATCGTGCGCGCACGTTCACTCTTACGATCAACACCTGACCGGTGTCGCGGGTCAAGACGGCCGTCGTTCCCGCGTGGCTCGTGACGCGAGGATTGCCGTAGAAGCCGGTGCCGTGAATGGTGAGCGTCACGGTTCTTCCCGCTACCGCGTGGCCAGTGATGGACGTCGCGGCCGGCACGATCAGTGGCGTCGTTACGACGAGCGTGATGGAGAACTTCCCGAAGTCACCAGAGGGGTCGCTGGTCGTGCCCGTCGCGACGTAGGAACCGGCCGTTAACGCACCGCTCGTCGTGACGAGACCGCTCGCGCTCACGATCAGCTGGGGAGCACCGTTCGTCTGGACGTAGGTCACGACGCCCAGATTGGCCCCGACGTCGAGTTGGTCACTGAACGTCGACGAGTTGGTCGTGAGAGCTGACCCCGTGGTGGGAGCGCGTTGCACGAGCGATCCCACTTTCAAGGTAAGGGTGAAGGTGCCCTTGTCGCCGACGGGATCGCTCGTGGTACCCGTCGCGACGTAGGAACCGGCCGTTAACGCACCGCTCGTCGTGACGAGGCCGCTCGCGCTCACGATGAGCTGAGGAGTACCGCTCGTCTGGACGTACGTCACGGCACTGTCGCTGCCGGTGACGCTCAGTTGGTCGCTGTAGGTCGTCGATCCACTCGCCTTGACCGAGGCGGTCGTGGGCACACTCTGGATTAACGCGCCGACCTCGAGGGTCAGACTGAACGTACCGGTGTCGCCGTGGGGATCGCTGGAGGTGCCCGTCGTGACGTACGAGCCCGGGATCAACGATCCACTCGTCGTGACGAGACCACTCGCGCTCACGACCAACTGGGGACTACCGGTCGTCTGGACGTAGGAAACCGCGCCGGCGTTGTTGGTGGAGACGATTTGGTCGCTGAAGGTGGCGGAGTTAGCCACCGACGTTGAGGTGACCGTTGGCGGGTTCAACAGTCCACAGAGGTAGTCGCCGTCGTAGCCGAGCGAACCGTACTGGATCATCGCCACGCGTCCGCCGGTGAACGAGGCCGAGCCGCAGCCCACCTCCGCCGACGCCACCGAGCCAAAACCCGGTATCCACACCGGCACCGGGGGGAACGTGGACTGGGAGCCGCCGGTGATGACCTTCCACTGTTGCGAAGTGGAGTAGACCCCGACTGAAGTAATGCCGATGTTCTCGAAGGACGCGAGCATGCCTTCGATCGATGCTTCGTCGTAGGTGCCCGTGGCCACGCTTCGGCCGTACTCGATGCTCTCCCACATGTTGCCGGTCTCGACGTCGAGCCACCACGGCGCCGTGCGGGCGTCCAAGGTCGGCGAACTCGACCCGTTCGCGTTTTCGGCGTTCACGGCGTTGGCATAGGCGAGCCGCGCCGCGTTCCAGCCGTAGTCGTAAGAGCAGGCGAAAGAGTTCGCGCCCGCGCAGACCTGGGGCGTCTGTTGGCCCGTCGGCCAGTTCGACGTGTTGGCCGGACCTGGATTGTCGGTGTTGGCGTAGAAGGCCGGCGCCGGGTTGGCGGCGCCCTGGGCCCAGGCCAGCTCTCTCGCGAGACACTTGTTGGCGCTGAACGTCGATCCGCCGTTCACGCCCACGACGCCAAAGCCCGGCGACGGGGGTAGCGCTTCAGCACATTGGGGAAAACTGATGTCGAAACCGATCGACGTCGGAGCGACTGGCGTGCTCGCCAGCGCGGTGGCCACGGTGGCCACGAGTACGACGGCAGCCATGACGGCAACGAACGAGGACTTCGTCAAGGGAGAGTGCACGCGACCTAAGCCTAGGAGCGTTCGGCGACTCGGTCGAAAGAAAGTCCTTATACCTTGCTGAGAGTGGCCAACCTCGAGCGGAACTCACGCGGCGCGAGCGTTGAATATGGCCCCTTCGGGGACAAAAAGAAGAAAGTCGACATTCAGTTTGTTTTATGACGAGCGGCGCGAGCGTGTAGCCACGTCGGCGATGCTCGGATCGACGTCGAGGGTGCCGCTCGTTCACGAGAGATTGTCGTCGCGCGTCACTTCGAGGGACCCGATCGCGACGGGACGTAGAACGTCTTGCCGTAGGAGAAGAGCTGGTGGTACGCGGGCGCGCCACTCGCTCGGGAGCCAGCCCCCTCGACCGTCGTCGTGTTTGAACTCGGATCGACGCAAGACCTCGAACCAGGCCATGAACTGGTCGTCGTTGGCGGGATTGACGCGAAAGAGTTTCACGACGCGAACCTAGCGAAGGGACGAGGTCTAGAGCGCGGGCTCGGCGCGACCGTCGGCGCTCGCACTGATGTGACGGCGCAGGTTCATCATCATGGCCCCTCCGAGAAGGGCCGTAAGGCCGGTGCCGATGGGCCACCAGTTGCCGAGGTGCACGCTGAAGTAGAGCGCCGTGATCGCGGGCGCCAACGTGCCCGAGATTCCCCACGAAAGTCCCGACGCGGCGTTGTAGCGACCGCGCAGGTGCTCGGGCGCGATGTCGTTCACGATGGCTGAGCCCACGGGCTGGAGCATGGTCTCGCCGATCGCGAAGACCACCATGGCCAGGCACAACATGGCAATCGACGCCGCGGCTGGCAGGGCCAGCGTCGTTTCGAGAATCAGCCAGAAGATGAACCAGAACGCCGCCACCACGCCCATGACGCGCGTTCGACTCTTGCCGTCAATTCGATTGAGCACCCAGAGTTGACAGAGCACGATGGTGGAGGTGTTAAAGAAGAAGATGACCCCGATGGCGTGAACGGAGAGTTTTAGATTGTTCACCACGAAGAGACTGAGTCCCGCGTCGAGGGATCCGTAGCCACCGATCATGAGAAAGATTGACGCCACAATGTAGCGAACGAGCCGGGTATCCTTCATGACTTCGCGCCAACCCTCGGCGTTCTTTACGGGATCGTCGTGGTGTTCCTTGATCGGTCCACCGAGCTTGCGAAGTGACAGGTAGTAGAGCGCGGCAACCACCGTCACGCCGGCGTTGAAGATGTAGAGCATCACGAAGGTGTCGGGGTGTTGGAGATTCACGGCACTGGCGGAGATGAGCCCGCCAAATCCAATGCCGAGGTTGACGAGCATGAAGTTAAAGCCAAAGGCCCGCTGGCGGTGGGCGGGTGACACGAGGCGCACCAACAACGTGCTCGATGGTCCCCAGCCCGCGCCCCCGAAGACCGCAATAAAGAGGGCGGCGAACACGGCCTCTTCGCGGGTGTGCGCGAGCGCCCAGAAGACCAGGGCGATCGCGTCAGCCCCGTACGCGAAGAGGATCACGCGAATTGGCCCCAAGCGATCGGTCATCGATCCCCACAGCGGAGCACTCGCTATACCCACGACCGCCGAGAGGGCGAGCAGCAACGTCGCGAAGCTCGTAGAGAATCCGCGCACGTTGTGCAGGTAGATGACGAAAAGCGAGAGCGTGAGGCCGTTGCCGATGCAGCCAATGAACGTGCAGAGGAAAAAACGACGTAGGGGACCGCGAATCGACGAGCGAAAGTCAGTAGGAACGAGGTTGTCAACGAGTTTCACGAGGTCATCAGGCTACATGAGTAACATTGTGCGACGAATCACAAGTGTTGTGAAGCGACTTCGGCGTCGAGAGTTAAGGTTGGGTCGTTAGCAGTGCGCTAAATGGAGAGGTATTACGACTTGAGCACCCGAGTGGCCAAGAGCCGAGTTGACCTTCTAGAAGAGATCACACCGGACGTCGTGCGCCTCTACGACCGACACATGGAAGCGCCGCGTCTGTGGTTTCCTCACGAACAGATCAACTGGGGTGAGGGCGAGAGTTTCGACACGCGTCCGTGGTCGCCCGAGGACTATCCCCTCAGCGAGGGCGTGCGGAGTTCGATCTTCGTAAATCTCTTGACCGAGGACAATCTTCCGTACTACACCGACTCAATTCTCGAGCACGCGCCCAAGGGCCACCCCATTCGCGACTGGACCTATCAGTGGACGATGGAAGAGAATCGCCACTCCATGGTAATGCGCGACTGGGTGCACATCAGTCGATGCATTAATCCCACGACCCTCGAAGAAGGCCGTCGGGTGCAGATGCAAAAGGGTGAAGTACCCCATCCGGCCACCTTCGCGGAACTGATCGCCTACGTCTCGTTTCAAGAGCGCGCCACGCAGATCGCGCACCGCAACACCGGCGCGAAACTGCCCAAGGACGACAAGATCGGAAGAAACGTCTTAGCGCTCATCGCCGGCGACGAGACCAAGCACTACCTCTTCTATCGAGACCTCACCCAGGCGGCCTTCGCGATCGATCCATCGGCGATGATGATCGCCGTGTCGAAACAGGTGAGCACCTTCGCCATGCCCGGTACCGGCATTCCCAGTTTCACCCGCCACGCGGTGCGTATCGCCAAAGAGGGAATCTACGGCCTCGGTCAGTACTTGGGCGACGTGTTGACGCCAGTGCTGAATCTTTGGGACATCGAACACTTAGAGGGCCTCAACAAAGAGGCCGAGATCGCGCGCGTCGACCTGGTGAACGTCAAGGCGAAAATTGCCGAGTCCGTTGAGCGCACGGCCCACAAGGCGTCTTTAATTAAGACGTCACTGGGCCCTTCGCGCTAACGCCGCGCGGAGAGTTCACTCTTTCGTGTTGGCGACGGCGCGAATGTAGTCCTCAAAGGCCTTCTGTTGAGCTTGGACCGCGTGAACTCGGCGTTCGTGCATCGAGCCTCCGCGCACGAGGACGTAGACGAGACATCCCGCCAAGGGGAGAAGAAAAATAAAGAGTATCCAGAGGGCCTTCGCCGGTCCGCTCAGGTCGTGGCTACTAAAGATGTCCCCCATAACGTGAAAGACGAGGATGATCCAAAAGATGAACACGACGAAGTACAGCGTCGAGATGAATACGTCGAGTAGGGGATAGTTCGAAGCCAACATGGCAGTCCTTTCAGTGATCTCTAGCGCGAAGTGTAGAGTCTGCGCGCAGTGCTGATCGGCGTTTCTTCTTAGTGGTGAGGGCTTCCTCGGCACCGTAGTGATCTGGCAGTGTGTCTAAGTAACGAACTTGATCTGTCTAGGATGTCGAGAACACGGGGGGCTTGGTGCGCAGTATCAGTGAAGCGATCGCGGATGTCTCCGCCGCGGGACAACCCTTTGAAATCATCGAGGTGGAGCACGACGGCGTAACGAATCGAGCCTTCAAGAACGCACCCGCGACACTGCGCCAGCTCTTTGATCTTGCCAGGGGCGTCGAGGAAACGTTCTTGGTCTACGAGGATGAGGAGTGGACGTTCGCCGAGGTGATGCGAGAAGTCGACGCCCTTAGTGACACGCTGGTGCACCACTTCGGAATCAAAAAGGGCGATCGGGTGGGCATCGCGATGCGCAACTTCCCCGAGTGGGTTATCTCCTTTGCCGCCATCATTTCCGTTGGTGCGATTTCGGTATCGCTGAACGCGTGGTGGACTGAAGACGAGCTCGACTTCGCCATCAACGATTCGGGATTAGCGCTCTTTATCGGTGACTCCGAACGCATTCTTCGAGCCAGCGGATCGTGCGCGCGCGCGGGCGCGCGGCTTCTTGGCGTTCGACTCAATGAGAACGCGACCTACGCGGACGGCGTCGAGCGCTGGAGCGACGTCGTGGTGACCGGCGTGGCGATGCCCGAGATTGACATAGACGCCAATAGCGACGCCACGATTCTCTACACCTCGGGCACGACGGGTTTTCCTAGGGGCGCGGTCTCGACGCACCGAGCCATCTGTCAGACGATCATGGCGTTCTCATCCGGCGCCGCAATTCAGGCCGCCCGTCGTGACGGCGACGAAGAGGGCAGCGGTCAAGCGCCGTGCTTCATCTTGATCGTGCCGCTCTTTCACGTCACCGGATGCATTCCCGTAATGCTGTCGTGCTTCACGTGGCACTTCAAACTCGTGATGATGTACAAGTGGGACCCCGAACGCGCGCTGGCCCTCATTGAACGCCACCACGTCACCAACTTCGTGGGCGTACCGACCCAGGCCTGGGACCTCATCGAGTCGCCCAGTTTTTCCAAGTACGACACCTCTTCACTGACGGCCGTGGGCGGCGGTGGCGCGCCGGCGCCGCCGACGTTGGTCGAGCGCGTGGAACACTCTTTTAAGAAGGGCCGGCCCAACTTGGGTTACGGCATGACCGAGACCAACGCGTACGGGCCGGGCAACTACGGCGACGACTACTTGAGTCATCCCACGTCAACTGGTCGGGTGCCCACGATCGTGATGGACGCCGACATCCGTGACGAAGCACTGAACTCACTGGCCACGGGCGAGAGGGGCGAGATTTGGCTGAAGTCCCCGACGTTGATTCGCGGTTACTGGCGTAACCCCGACGTCACCGCGGACACGATCCGTATGGGCTGGCTGCGAACCGGCGACCTCGGACACGTGAGTGAGGAGGGCTTCCTCTACGTGGATGACCGCGCGAAGGACATGATCATCCGCGCCGGCGAGAACGTCTACTCGGCCCAGGTCGAGTCGGCGATCTACGAGCATCCCGCCGTCTACGAAGCCGCCGTCTTTGGTCTTTACAATGAACGACTCGGCGAAGAGGTGGCCGCGGCGGTCATGGTGCGCGACGAGACGTCGCTCACCACCGGGGAGTTGCAGGCGTTTCTTTCGTCACGGCTCGCCGCGTACATGATTCCTTCGCGCGTCGCCTTTACCCGAGAGCCGTTGCCGCGCAATCCCGCGGGCAAACTCCTGAAGCGCGAGATGCCCGCGCTCTACTTTCCCAACGCCGTTTGAATCGCGCGACCGGCGTACTGGGCAACGTTGACCTCGTTGAGGTCTCCGGGTTTGAACCACTGGGCCTGGTCGGTGGTGCCCGTCGCTTCGTCGCGTAACTCTACGCCATCAAGCGAGACGGTGTAGAGCACGCGCACCGTGTGGATGCGGTCGCCGTTCGGGCGTCGACGAACGTCACTCGCGACGTCGAACAGAACGGGATCCTTCACGGTGAGGCCGGTCTCTTCTCGAAACTCGCGCAGGAGCGTCTGTTCGGGGGACTCGCCAAAGTCAATGCCCCCTCCGGGCAGCCACCAGATCGGTGGGTTGATCTGGGCGCTGCTCGAACGCACGAGAAGGACGCGGTCGTGGTGCACGAGGATGCCGTAGGCCCTCACGCTGGTGTGTTGTTTGCTCATCGGTCCTTTTTCGTCCTCACTCGAATTGCTGGTTCGCCGCGAGACGCGGACCCTCGAGGAAAGTTCGTTGACAGTCCTCGCTGCAGAAATAGTAGGCCAATCCATCAGCGCCAACAGCCCTTATCTCGTTGTTCGAAGCGACGTGCATCGAACAGACCGGATCAATCTGGTCCCCGTTCACGTCTTCGCGCATCGAGCGAGTGTTGAACTCGTGGTCGAACTTATCGCGGCAGCGAAGCGAGCAGAAGTAGAAGGTCTCGCCGTCACGTACGAGCGTCGCCGCGGGCGACGAGGTGTCGACGGTCATCCCACAGATGGGATCGGTCGCAGCCCGCGCGCTCCTCTTGGACGAGCGCACGAGCCACCACGCGCCCCGAGAGGCCAAAGCCGAGGACGAGGGGCCACCACGTCAACCAGATCATGGCGAGGGTCTCCGTGAATCCCACCGCGAGCCAGTGCACGAACGCGGGGGTGGCGCCGATCATCTCTTAACGCGTGGTCGGAAACCCGAGGTCGATCTGCGACTCCGGCGGCTGGGGCCAGCGAGTGGTAACCACTTTCGCGCGTGTGTAGAAGGCGAAGCCTTCGGGGCCGTAGATGTGGGCGTCGCCAAAGATCGAGTCCTTCCATCCCCCGAAGGAGTAGGCCGAGATGGGCACCGGGATTGGCACGTTGACGCCGATCATGCCGACGTGGACTTGGCGAGAAAAGAGGCGCGCCGCGTTGCCGTCACGGGTGAAGATCGCCACGCCGTTACCGTAAGGATTGCGGTTCACGAGTTCGATGGCGTCGTTGAACGTCGCCACGCGCGCGACACCGAGGACGGGTCCAAAGATTTCGTCGTCGTAGGCCTTGGTGCCAGGTCCTACGCCGTCCAAGAGACTCGGTCCGACGAAGAAGCCCTCGCGACTTTCCAACGTGGTGCCGTCTCGGACGACGGCGATGTCGTCGTCCGGAGCCGAGGTGACGTAGCTCACCACACGATCGAGGTGTTCCTTGGTGATGAGCGGACCAAAGTCACTGGCGGGGTCGTCGCCGGGTCCGACCTTTAAGCGATCGAGTCGTTCGGTGATCTTTTTGATCAATGGATCGGCGACGTCGCCCACCGTGACGACCACGCTGATCGCCATGCAACGTTCGCCGGCGGAGCCGTAACCGGCGTTGATCGCGGCGTCGGCCGCGACGTCGAGGTCCGCGTCGGGCAACACGACCATGTGGTTCTTGGCGCCCCCGAGGGCCTGGACTCGCTTGTGATGCCTACTGGCACTCTCGTGCACCGCTCGAGCGACGGGCGTGGAGCCTACGAAACTGACGGCGTCAACCCCGGGGTGTTCCAGCAACGCTTGGACCGTCGTGGCGTTGCCCTGGAGCACGTTGAAGACCCCGTGAGGCAGACCCGCTTCTTCAAAGAGTTCGGCCAACCGAACGGAGACCGACGGGTCACGCTCGGAGGGCTTCAAGATGACCACGTTGCCGCTCGCGATCGCGTTCGCGCTCATCCACAGGGGCACCATGATCGGAAAGTTAAAGGGCGTCACGGCCACGACGACGCCCACGGGTTCGCGCGTGGAGTGCACGTCGACGCCCTCGGCCACCTGATCGGAGAAGCCGCCCTTTAAGTGTTCGATGAGTCCGCAGGCGTACTCAACGTTTTCGAGTCCACGCGCGATCTCGCCCTTGGCGTCGGCGAGCGTCTTACCGTGCTCGGAAGTGATGAGTGCGGCCAGTTCGTCGGTGTGTTCGACGAGCAACTGTCGAAGCGAGAAGAGAATGTTCGTTCTCCTCGAGAGCGTCGACTGACCCCACTCATCGGCCGCCTTCGTGGCCACGTCGACCACGTTATTGATGAACGCGAGCGAGGGGATTGGAACGCGCGCGGTGACCTCTCCGGTGGCGGGATTAAAGACGTTCAAGTCGCCGGACTCTTCGACTCGCACGCCGTTAATGAAGTGGGGAACTGTTCTCATGGGAGACCTCTTTCGCAGTGCCAATCTACTGTTTGAAGCCTTTTGTTCGTTAAGGTTGCTCCATGGACCCTGCTGACGAGGGGCGAGCGCTGCGCGGCGCGGCGTCCGTAGAACCCTTGGGCGGCGGCCGTTTCGCCGCGACCCTCTCACCGGTTTACACCGTGGTCGGACACCTCCACGGCGGCTACTTGCAGTGCGTGATGGCCAGTGGCGCGCTCGCCGGAGCGAGCGACGAGGGTGCGACGCACCAGCACGTTACGGCGATTACGACCAACTTCGTGAACACGCCGAGTCTCGGTGCGGCCGAGCTTCGAGTGGAGGTCCGTCGCGTCGGACGCGGCGTGTCCTTCGCCAACGTCGGACTCTTTCAAGACGACGTGCTTTCCACGGAGTCGCTCGTGACTCTCGGCACGCTTCGTGACGACTCGTCCGTTCGCTACCAATCGGCCGTGATGCCCGTCATGGACGCCCTCGAAAAGTGTCGTCAGTCAACGGGAAGCGAAGAGATCAACATCATGAGAGTCGTGGACCTGCGGCTCGACCCGTCGTGCACGGGATGGTGGAGCGGCGAACTCTCCTCCCAAGGCGAGGTGCGCGGATGGCTTCGACTGAACGACGGTGAGGCGTCGTGGAATCCGTGGAGTCTGCTCTTCGCCGGTGACGCCCTGCCCCCGTCGACCTTGCCACTTGGCTCCTCGGGCTGGGTGCCCACGCTGCAACTCTCGTCGTTCGTGCACCGCGTGCCCGTGGGCGAGTGGCTGCGCGCGCGTCAGTGGGCAGTCGTCATCGCTGACGGTCTGCTCGACCAGCGATGTGAACTGTTCGACGATTCCGGTCAACTCGTCGCGTCGTCGTCGCAGATCGCCATGGTGCGTCTACCGGGTGGTCACTAGGCCGTGTCGGGCGGCCGGCGGGCCAACGATGACGGCTCCTTGTCGATTCAATCTCGTCTCACGATTCCCGCCGAGGAGATTGCAATTCGCGTGACCACTTCGGGTGGACCGGGCGGACAACACGCCAACCGGTCACTCACGCGCGTGGTGGCAACTTTTCACGTTACTGAGTCACACGTCTTGAGTGAAGCCGACAGGCAACGCGTGGGCGACACTCTGGGACCCGTCGTGCGCTCGAGCGCGAGCCGGTTTCGGTCCCAACGACAGAATCGCGCGGCCGCACTCGAACAACTGGCGGAGAAACTCGCGACGGCGCTGGCCCCGCGCACGCCGCGACGTGCCACGAAACCCACTAAGGGCGCGAAAATTCGTCGAGTCGATGAGAAGAAGGCTCGAGGCCGGCTCAAAGTGCAGCGTCGCCGTCCGCTCGAGGATTAGCGCAATCGTTCTAACTGGTACGTGATCGCTTTGAGCGCTTTGTGCATTAGTTCGTCGAGGCCGGGGTCATCGTCTTCGTGGGGACCACGAATGGGCGTCAGTGACGCGTAACCCGCCACGAGAAGCGCCCCGTCTTCGTCGGCGTCTTCATCGCTGACGTCGCCCAGTTCGGGAGTCGCCGCACCGAGACGAAGGGGCAGTTCGCCTTCGTCGCTCAGCGCCTCACCCCCGGCGAGGGGTCCGGCCGCCTTGATGAGACCAGCCATTGAGATGCGCCCGCGCCGCACGCCCTTCAGTTCCGAGGCCGGCAGGTTGGGCACGTTGAGGTTGAGTAGCGTGCGTGACGGCGCGTGAAAGAGTTCGTCGAGCACCTCAATGGCGACGGCCCCGGCCGTGTCGTAGTGCACGTTCTCACCCCACTGCACCGAGACCGCGAGTCCCGAGAGGCCGAGTTGCGCGCCCGTCAAGACCGCGCCCACCGTGCCCGAGTGCAGGACGCTTCGGCCCACGTTGGCCCCGGCGTTGATCCCGGAGACAATGACGTCGGGCTGGAAGTCGAAACTGCCCAGGGCGCCCAGGATGGCGCACAGTGCGGGTGGTGCTTCGAGCCCGTAGGCGACGATGGACTCGGCGCCCGCGATGTGGTGGCGACGGTACTTCACCGTCGGGCGTTCAAAGACGTCTTCGACGGCGGACGACATGCCCGAGTAGTTCCTATTGGGCGCGACGATGATCGCCTCACGCACCTCGCCCGAGGGTGTCTCGTCCATCCATCGAGCGACGCGTCGGGCCAACACCGCCATGCCCGGGGCCAGGACGCCGTCGTCGTTCGTGAGGAGAAGTCGCATACCTTGAACCCTAACTGTCCTAAGTTACGTACCAGTGAAAAGAAAGAAAACCAACTGATGCTGCCCTCGGGTGAACAGGTCGCGATCGCGCACGGTGATCAACGTGCCGTCATCACCGAAGTGGGTGCGACGCTTCGCACTTTTGTAAAGGGTGGCGTCAGTGTCATCGAGGGCTTCGCGGGCGAAGAAGTTCCCACGCACGCGCGCGGCCAAGTACTCTTCCCCTGGCCCAATCGCATCGGCGACGGTGAGTGGACGTTTTCCGGACGCGTCGCTCGGCCCACGATCGACGACGTCGAACACGCCACGGCCTCCCACGGTCTCGTTCGATGGCGACCTTTTCAAATCGAAGCCGTCAATCAAAACCGCTGCGTCCTCTCGCTCTTGCTCCATCCAACCCCAGATTTCCCCTTCTTGAGTGAGATCAGCGTCGCCTACCATCTCGGCTCGCTCGGTCTGACCGTCACGACGACTGTCACCAACCGCGACGGAGTTCCTATCCCCTTCGGCGTCGGATTTCATCCCTACCTTGCGGTCACGACGCCGACCATCGAGGGTTCGCAACTGGAAGTTCCCGCCAAGGCTTACGTCGCGGTGGACGATCGACAACTGCCGACCGGCGAAATTCTTCCGCTCGCGGGTCATCAACTCGACTTCTCCAAGCGCAAGTCACTCAGCGGTCACGAACTCGACGTGACGTACACCGAACTGGTGCGTGACGACACGGGGCTGGCTGTGGCCACGATCGAAGACGCCCACGGCGGCGAGATCGAACTCAGCGTCGATCGCAACTTTCCGTACTTTCAGGTGTACACCGGTGATCAACTGGAGAAGGGCCGTCGACGCACGTCGGTGGCGATAGAACCAATGACCTGTCCACCCGACGCCCTGCGCAGCGGTAAGGACGTCGTTGTCTTGGAACCGGGTCAGCACTGGGCCGGTTCGTGGCGTCTTAGGCGCAAGTAACCATGACCTCGCGTGTCGTTCTCGTTACCGGATCGACCAGCGGCATCGGGCTCGCGACGGCGAAGCGCTTTGCGGAGAGCGGCGACACCGTGGTCTTTAACTCCGCGCGCAGTGTCGAGGCGGGAGAACACCTCGCCGAAGCGACCCCCGGCTCCTACTACGTGCAAGGCGATATCGCCGTCGCGGAAGACTGCCAGCGTCTGATCCGTGAGGTGCTCGAGCGCTGCGGTCAGTTGGACGTGCTCATCAACAACGCGGGCGCGACCAAGGTCATTGCGCATCACGATCTCGTCGCCGCCAACGTTGACGTGTGGCGTGAGATCTTTGACGTCAACGTCTTTGGCACGTGGCAGCTCTGCGTCGCCGCGATGCCCGCGCTGAAGGAGAGCCGGGGATCGATTGTGAACGTCTCGTCTATCGCCGGCGTGCGACCGACGGGTTCGTCGATTCCCTACGCCGCGTCGAAGGCCGCGTTGAATCATCTAACGACATTGCTCGCCAAAGTCGTCGGGCCTGAAGTGCGGGTGAACGCCGTCGCGCCGGGACTCATTGACACTCCCTGGACCGAAGACTGGGACGCCATACGAGGTTACGTGCGTTCGGTGGCGCCGCTTCGACGAAGTGGCACGCCCGACGACGTGGCTGACGTCATCGTGGCGCTCGCGACGACCTCGTACGTCACGGGTCAGATCGTCGTGGTCGACGGAGGACTCACGATCGTGGCCTGACGCGGCGTCGGGGGCAGTGCCAGACGACAGAGGAACGACAGAAGTGAAGTGGCCGGGCGGTAGATGAGGCGGTCGATGAGCGCACTCGTGCGCACGCCGAGGAGCTCCTGTGCCCACGAGGGAAGTAACGACCAGGCGCTGCGTACGAGTAGTCGGTGGACGAAGCGCTGCGAGCGACTCTTCGCCACGCCGTGGGCAATGAAGTTACGCGCGACCACGCCGTCGGGACTTAGTCGAAGCTCGTGGCGAAACGTCAACAGCGCGGCGTTGAGTTCACCCACGGTGCGCGGCGGGTCCAGCACGCCGATGTCGAGCGCCACGTGAACCATCTCCGCGACGTAGTCATTGGCTTCGTCGTCGCTGAGACGCTGGGCGCCAAAGCGTTGGTACGAGTTGAGAAACATGAAGAGTTCGGTGCAGTGCACCCACAACAAAAGATGGGGATCGTTGGCGTCGTACGCCCGGCCGTCGTCCCCGACGCCGTGGACGAACTGGTGCACGTTCAACACGCGCTCAATGGCGACGTGAGCCGACTCTTTTGAGCCAAAGGTCGTCGCGCCAATGAAGTTGGCCGTCTGCAGTAGTCGTCCGAAAGGGTCGTCTTGGTAGCGAGAGTGTTGCGCGACACCGGCCATCGCGAGCGGGTGCAGCATCTGAAAGAAGAGCGAACCGACGCCGCCCACCAACATTGAAGGTAAGTCCCCGTGAACGATCCGCGTGACACCCTGGACGTCGCTGTACGCCACCTTCGGATCATCACAGCGCGCCGGGGGGTCCTTCGAGAGACCGGCGGCGCGACGGATCGAAACGTTCGCGCTTTGGCGTAGTCGCTGAAGCGAGTCGCGGTACCACGTGGCGATCAAGGTGTTCTCCTTAAAGTTTCCACTGACACTTTACGTTGCGCCTCTTTCAATCCGACCAGTCGTCTGCGACACTAGAGAGATGCCGCCGGTCACGCCCCTTCGTTCCTCTTCGACGGAGAGTGACGTTGAAACTGAGGTCTCAATCATTACCGAGCGACCGTGGAACGTCATTGTGTGGAACGATCCGGTAACCCCGATGACCGTTGTCGTCGTGGTGTTCAAGCGAATCTTTGGTTACTCGAACAATAAGTGCACGCACTTGATGATGACCGTCCATCACGAGGGTCGCGCCAACGTGTGGTCGGGTCAGCGCGAACGGGCCGAGTCGTACTGCGTGAAACTTCAGGTGGCGGGGTTGCAAGCCACCGTGGAGCAAGACGCCTAGTGCCCGGGAAACTCTTTACTCGACGACGAGACGGCCGGATCGAAGTCCGTCTCAACGACGCTGGACGAGGCGTCATCCGAGAGGTGTTCGCCCACGTACTGGCGGCCGAACGCGACCCCGGCCACGAGTGGCATCTCTCGCTGAACGCGCCCATTAATCCCAGCAGTGATGACGATGACCCACTCTCGTCGCTCGCTCGGCAGAACGAAATCGCGACGAACGCCGAGCTCTCGATCATGACGCTGAAGGAACTGTATTTGACCGACGCCGAGGCGTGGGCGTGGCTGAGTACTCTTCAAGTCGCGCTTCGTTCAACGGCCGTCGTGAATGGAATCTTGAGCGACGAAAAACTCGAATCGGCGACCCCGGAACTCTTGGAGGACATTCGAACGATGCAGCAGTTCCTCTTTGAACTGGCGGCCTGTTTCTAAGTCGTCACTAAGAAATCCTCCGTGGCGGGCGAGTCCTTGCTGAAGAAGGCGCGAGGTCAATCCCCCCTAAGATTTACGCCATGGTTATCTTTCGACGTACTGCTCTTCATCTGTCCTCGCTCGCGCTGCTCTCGGGCGCACTGGTGGTGGGCGCTCCGTTGGCGGCGCACGCGTCGGTGACGAATCCGACGGTCGCCTCAATCATTAAGGCGGCCAAGTCCGCGATCGTGAAGGAAAGCGGCGTGCACGTCGTGCTCTCCACCTTTTCTGGGAACGCCGAAAGTTCGGTCGTCGCCGACATTGGCAAGACGAGTGGCACCGAGACAGTGGTGTCGGGCAACGAGAACTTTACGATCACGGTGACCCCAAAGTACGCCTACTTGAGCGGAAGTAAGACGGGCCTCGTGACGTTGATGCAGATGACGGCGGCGGAACAGAAGAAGATCGGCAAGTCGTCCATGTCGATGAAAAAGGGGTCCACGTACTACAAAACCTTTAAGTCGAATTTGACGTCGGGAACGACGTTCGCGTCGTTACTACCCGCGCTGAAGGGCACCACCCTTCTCGCCAAGAGGGATAAGAAGACGAACGGCTATCAACTCAGCTGGTCCGTGAAGGCCACGAGCACCCAACCAAAGACCTCGAACGTCATGACGATCTCAGCGGGAACGAAGACACTCCCGCTGAAAGACGCCGTCACGACGTCATCCGGAAAGAGCAACACGACCTTTACCAAGTGGGGAGAGACCGTCCGCGTGAAGATTCCCACGTCGACAATTTCTTCCACCAAAGTCATTCCGGGGGGCTAAGGCTCGTTTCGACCATATGGCGTCCCAGTGGCGCTAAGAGAAGTGCGTCAATCGAGCTACCAGTTGGACTTTGGCAAGTTCGCGGCGACGGCTTCGGCGATCGCCATGTACCCCTCGTTGTTCGGGTGAGCATCAGGTCCGTAGGGCGGCGGTTGGCACATCCACGTTAACTGACAGATCTCGATGACGTTCTCAGGGATTGCGCCCACGTTGTCGATCGTGACGCGGGTGCTGTCATCGCTCTTAAACGCCGCCGGAATATTCGCCACGGACACGTTCGCGGCGGTGTACACCTCGTGCAGAGCAGCATTGAAACGATCCATGGCGAACAGTGTTTGGCTGGCAAGTTCTGGACCCGCGGTGCCGTCGAGGTAGTCAGAGAGGAAGGGATCCTCGTACTCGAGACCAATAAAGCGGACCCGCGGACCCGCCGCCTTGGCCAAGTCCTTCAAAACGATCGGAAGATCCTGAACCACGAGAGCGCTCTGTCGGGCGGCGCAAGCTTCGCCGACGGTCAGGTGTGAAATGCAAGGTCGAATGTTGTTAAGGCCTAGGTCGATCGTGACCACGCCAGGGAGACCGTGGTGGCGTTTGAGGTAGCGCAGAGACAAGGAGAGTTGCGTGGTGGGCGGGGTGTAACAGCGATCACCCTTGACGGTATCGAGCATTGACTGCACCGTCTCGCCCGGACAGCCCACGTGCCAGAGGTCCAACGAGACGCCTCTCGTCTTCTCAATCATCACGAGATCGTCGGCGTAGCCCACCAGTGTTCGGTGACCGTTGTGCGTCGCCACGCCAGTCGGTTGCGTCCCGGTCGACGCGGATCCACCGATATCAAGGTAGAAAGCTTCGTGCGCCGCCCCCGTCGACTTGACCGGTGTGATGGTCGACGCGGTTCGGCCAGCAAAGTACGCCGCCACGATCAAGGCGAGAATCAAGAGAGTAGAGAGAACTAAGTTTACGGCGCGGCGCATGTCCTGGGCTCTGTCGCCGAGCGCCCACGCGCCCGGCCCTACCTTCTTGCCATCGCTCGGCGAAACGAACGCGCGACGTCGTGTCGTTCTCATTCGCACTTCGCCAACTTAGTTTTTTCACCACGCCGCGCCCGACCATTCGATCCTCTCGCCGAGTGAATCAACGCGTCACCGGGACCATCCAGAGCCAAGAGTGAAGCCGCGTAGCACCGTCCCCGTCGACGACGAAGTGCGGAGAATTTTCGGTCTACGCTTCATATCGAGGACCAAAATGTGCCTAAAACATAGACCTGTGGGGATTAAGAGACGAAACAGTATCGTTCCGGAACGATATGGTATCGTATTTCGCATGGTTACCGAGAGTCCCGACCTAACGAGCGAAGTGGCGGTGACGGATCGCCACGCCGGCGGTCGCCATCTCGACGCTTCTCGTGCGGACGCGCTACGAAGTGCGGCGCTCCAACTGCTCGCCACTATTGGCTACGACCGGCTCACGGTCGACAAAATTGCCGCTTGCGCCGGCGCGGGAAAGGCGACGATCTATCGGCGTTGGTCCGGGAAGGCGGAGTTGGTCGTTGACGCGCTGATGTGTGAGAAGGCGAGCGTTCCCACGCCGAACACGGGCACGCTGCGGGGCGACCTCGCCGCGCTCGCCCAACACGCCACCGAGCGGGATCGTCAGATGGACACCCAAGTGATGATCGGACTCGTAAGTGCGTTGCCACACGACGCGGAGCTTCGAGAGGTGTTTCGTGAACGGCTGGTGGAGCCACACGTTGCCACGTTGACCCTCATCTTCGAACGAGCCGTTGAGCGCGGGGAGATTGCGCCAATTGAAAATCTGGACACCATCGTGTCGATCTTCCCGGCGCTCGTACTTCACCGACTCCTCATCCATGGCACGGCGCCTGATCAGGGGTTCATCGAATCCGTCATCGAAGGGGTGATCCTGCCGCTCGTGCTCGTTGGGTCCCAGGTGACGTTGCCCATTGAATCACCACTCTCGCAGTACTACGAATAGAAAGCGAAAGATTCAATGTCGACAACCGATGTCTCGGAACTCTCTCGCAGCAACACCGAAGGAAAGCACCTCGGCCTCGCACTGGCGGTGATCTCGGGTGCGCAACTCATGATCGTGCTCGACGCCACGGTCGTGAACGTGGCGATTCCCACGATTCACCACGCTCTTAATTTCTCGCCCACGAACCTTGAGTGGCTCATCACCGCCTACTCGCTGACCTTCGGTGGCCTCTTGCTCTTTGGTGGGCGAACGGGCGACCTCTACGGCAAGCGACGGATGTTCATGATCGGCATTGCCATCTTTGCGGTGTCGTCGCTTCTGGGCGGACTCGCGACGAACGACCTCTGGCTGATCATTACTCGTGGCTTGCAGGGCATCGGCGGCGCGATTGCCGCGCCTACGGCGTTGTCACTCATAGCGACCAACTTCGCCGAAGGTCGTGAGCGCAATCGCGCCATGGGTGTCTACGCCGCGATGTCCGGCGGGGGCGGCGCGGTGGGCCTTCTGCTCGGTGGCATTCTTACCAGTTACGTGTCGTGGCGTTGGATCTTCTTCGTGAACGTCCCCATCGCGGCGGTGGTCTTACTCCTTACGCCACGGGCGCTCAACGAATCACAGTCGACCTCGGGTCACCTCGACGTGCCCGGAGCCGTCACCGTCACGGCCGGCATGCTCGCGCTGGTCTACGGACTGTCGAACGCGTCGAGCCACAGTTGGGGGAGTACCTCGACGCTTATCTCGCTGGTCTCGGCGGTCGTACTGCTCACGGCCTTTGGGTTCATCGAACGGCGAAGCAAGGAGCCGTTGATGCCGCTGAGCATCTTGAAGAACCGAAATCGTTCGGGAAGCTTCGCGATGATGCTCTGTATTGGCATCGCGCTCTTCTCGATGTTCTACTTCTTGACCCAGTATCTCCAGAATGTGTTGGGTTGGAGTCCGATACGAACGGGCGTGGGCTTCTTGCCAATGACCGCAGGCATCATCGTGGCGGCGGGACTCGCGTCGCGCTACGTCGGCAAGATCGGGATTCGCGTTCCGCTGCTCGTGGGCCCGGCGGCCGCGACGATCGGCATGTTATGGATCACTCGAATCACGGTCACGAGCAGTTACCTCGACATTCTCGGCCCGCTCGTCGTCATCGCCCTCGGGATGGGTTTCTCCTTCGTTCCCCTGACGCTCACCGCCGTCTCTGGCGTTGAGTCGAACGAGGCGGGACTGGCGTCGGCACTGTTGAACACCATGCAGCAAGTGGGTGGCGCACTGGGACTCGCGGTGCTGGCCACGGTCGCGATCGACGCCGCCAAAGCCAAGTTCCAGTCGCTGCATCAGACAACCATCGTCGCGAGGAACGTGGCCACGACGCACGGTTACACCACGGCCTTTCTCTTCGCCGCCGGCATCTCCTTCCTCGGTTTCTTGATCTCGCTGATCGTCATTCGGGTGCCCACGCAGGCTCCCGAAGCCGCGAACGTTGCGACCACCGCAGTGAGCCATTAGGCGAAATCGTCTTCGCGACGAGGGTAGTCACCGCGCGGGATGACTACCACTTTCGATGAACGTACGAATCACTCGATACGAGCGGCGCGCCAGTTTGAACTACTGGCTATCTTGCGCAGGCAACGATGGCTTCCGCCACGGCCTTCGAACTTTTTGCGAAGTTCGCGTGGTGTGCGAAAATGTACGTCTCCAAGCGCTTAATGCTCGTCGAACTCGCCTCGGCCTTCAAAATCGTGACGATCTCCTTGACGATCACTTTCGTCTTTGCGTTGGGTGCCTCTGATGCCAACTTCTCATAAAACGGCAGGAGCGACTTGGCCCACTTTCGGTAACTCGTGGTGGTCACCGCTGAGGGGGGAGCGACTGTTTTGTAGGTGAACATCGTTTTGCAAAAGGCGCTGGTACCTAAAGCCGAACTACTCGGCACCGAGACGCCGAGCGAAACGACCAACGTGGCCATGACCACGCCAGTAGCCAGTGCCGTTCTTGAAGTAGCGACCAGACGCCTGGCTCGAGTGAACACGGTAACCCTCTCTTGTAAAGAACGTCACGGCGAACTCCTCCGCGTTGCTCTCTTCGTTGGAGCCATCCCTATGGCGCCAACACCGCCTGTCTAGCAGGTTGTCCCCACCAAAGCCAGCCATGCCGTAGCGCCAATCGAGCCCTAGAACTACCCGTTCACGAGAGTGCTCCAGAAGTTCGTGGAGATGCTCCGTTGGCGGTCGTCACCTCGACGGTGCGCTGATTGGCGTTCTCGGAGAGGCGAAGCAAAATAGGTATGAGTGGTACGCTCGCGGTTCTATGCCGACGATACGGGTGGTCTTAGCGGAAGACAACGCGTTGCTGCGCGAGGGGATCTCGCACATGATCGAGGTCGAAGAGGAACTCGATCTCGTGGGCGTCGCTGCGGATCTCCCCGAGCTGCTCGCACTCGTGGTCGAGCACGAACCCGACGTGGTGGTGACCGACATACGGATGCCCCCCACGGGCACCGATGAAGGCATCCAGGCCGCGTCGTGGATTCGCGAGAACCGGCCAACGATGGGCGTGGTGGTTCTCAGTCAGTACACGGCTCCGGCCTACGCGCTGGCGCTCCTCGAGGACGGCTCGGCCGGGCGAGCCTACCTACTGAAAGAGCGCGTCGCGGGGGCCAACGAACTGTCGCGAACGATCCAGGTGGTGGCCTCGGGTGGGTCGGTCATCGATCCCAACGTGGTCGATGAGTTGGTTCGAGCCCGAGCGAAACACCCCAAGTCCGATCTGGAGTGGCTCACGCCGAGAGAGTCCGAAATTCTCGCCGAGATGGCCCAGGGTAAGTCCAACGGCGCCATCGCGAAGAGTCTCAGCGTCTCAGAACGGGCCGTCGAGAAGCACTCGAACGCAATTTTTTCGAAGTTGGGTCTCTCCGAAGAACGTGATCTCAATCGCCGGGTGAAGGCCGTACTGGTCTATCTCGGCGCGCAGTCGGGAGGCTAACCCCACCTTGGATTTGGTGGCACCCCTCCGTTGTTCACCTGCTTCACGTGAAAGAATTGACATAGTGGCTCCCTCACTCTCCGTCGTTGTGGTCGATGACCAGGCTCCGTTTCGCCTCGCCGCGCGCGCGGTCCTTGGTCGTAGCAAGGGTTTCGAGCTAGTGGGCGAAGCCGAAAACGGCGTCGAGGCCATTTCACTGGTGAGTGAGCTGCGTCCGGACCTCGTGTTGATGGACATCAATATGCCCCAGATGGGGGGCATCGAGGCGACGAGACGGATCGTCGCCGACTACGCCGATACGTTCGTCATTTTGTGCTCGACCTACGACGTAAGCGACCTACCGCCCGACGCCGCGACCAGCGGAGCGCGGGCCTACGTCAACAAAGAGCGCCTAGACGCAAAAACGCTGCGCCGACTCTGGGACGATCGCGATTCGGACGGTTCGTCGAGCTTTACTGCGCTCAGTTGAGCGGTACGGAACCTCGGATGGTGGTGCCGTGACCGACTTGAGACTCCCATCGCACCAAACCGCCGATGGCGCCGAGTCGGTCGGACATGTTGACGTAGCCGTGGCCTTGGCGAGCGAGTCGAATATCGAAGCCCGGCCCGTCGTCGCTGACTTCGAAGAGTAGCCCTCCCGACTCTTCCCAGATCCGCAGATTCACGTGGGACTCGAGCGCGTGCTTTCCCGCGTTCTGCAACGCCTCGAGACAACAGAAGTAGACGGCGGCCTCGACGTCGCTCCCGTAGCGCCCGATTCCCTCAGTGGCCAACTCAATGTCGAGCGGGCTGCGATTGCACACCGCGCGCAACGCTTCGCCAAGACCACTGTCCACCAGCAGGGGCGGATAGATGCCGTGGGCGAGTTCGCGCAGTTCCTTGATGGTGTCTTGCACGGCGACACCGAGATCTTCGAGCATCTTCACCGCGGCTTGGGGGTCTTCGACGACGACGTCCTTCGTGAGCCGGAGGTTCACCGCGAGGGCCACGAGGTGCTGTTGAGCGCCGTCGTGCAGGTTTCGCTCGACCCGGCGGCGTTCGGCGTCACCACTGGCGACGACTCGCGCTCTCGAAGCGCGCAGTTCGTCGGCCTGTCGGCGCAGTTCGTCGAGCGAACTCTGCAGTGCCGTATCCAACTGGGCGTTGTGCAACGCGAGGGCCACCTGGCGAGCCAGTTCGGTGAGGACCCGATCGTCTTCTTCCCTAAAGGTCACGGCCCCTTCCACTCGCGTTACGACGATGATCCCGAGGAGTTCACCGCCGTGGCTGATCGGTGCCACGCGCAGGGGCGCGTTCGGTCGCCCGGCGCTCACTGACGGGATCCACACCGACGCCCACGCGTTGCCCGAAACGCCGGCGCGCGCGATGACCGTTCGTTCGTCGCCCGACACGGCGAAGGAACGCTTGGCGACGTCGGGCGCCGAAACCGCAAGCTCGAGAATCTCGCCCGTGCCAGTGTAGATCTGCGCCGACGCGAGGGTGAGCGTTTTACGCAGTGATTCAACGAGCTGAAGCAGCAGCTCGTCCATCGGAATGGCTCGCGTTAATCGGGTCCCGAACGTTCGAACGACCTCGTCGGGCGCTTCGCGCGCGCCGTAGGTCAAGGTGTTGGCCACGCGCTCGAAGCGACGTCGAAGCGAGAGGTAGGCCACGACCGCGATCGCGGCCGCCAGCATCGACCACCAGAGGACGGCGCGTGCGCTGGAAACAGTGGGAGCCTTGCCGAATCCCCGCAGGGCCACCAGGTACGACGCCGCCATGACGAGGACCATCCCGAGAACCACTAACAGATGAACGAGGAAGCGGTCGAGGCGCGAAGCAAACTGACGCGAGCCCATCACGAGGCCGAGTGGCACGATCGCGAACGCTCCGATCAACGTCACTGCCACTTGAGTGGGCCACGCGACGAGCAAGTGGAGCGTGCCAATGACCATCGCGACGATGGTCGCCAGTACGACGCCGGCGGCGAGACCCTGAACTCGTTGACGCCCGGCCGCCGACGCGCCCGCGTAGCGAACGTGCACGGAAGGCAGCGTGGAGAATATCGCTAACGTCCACACGATGGCCACCGGCCACAGGGTCAGCGCGCGTCCCGTCGCGGCGAGGAAGGTCCCCACGACCAACGCGGCCGCGTACCACAGCGCCGCGGTGATCTGACGCGACCGTATCTCGAGCACACCGTCGGGCAGCGAGAGTAGGACGTGCATCGACACCGCAATGGTGACCAGCGCGATGATGGTGGCCATATTGCGAGCTATTCCGTGCGAACCGGGGCCATTGGCGTCAGCGAAGCGGTTCGCCGTCATGGCGCCCGACGCGAAGAGCGCTCCGAGCGAGACGAGCCAGCCCAGGTGACGCGCCCTAGCGAGCGTCGCGAGTCCCGCCCCGGCCCCGCAGATAATCACCAACGCGCTCACGATCCACAGTGTGCGGTGGCCGACGTGCGACGCGGCGACCAGTGAGACGACGATGAGCGCCAACGTGCCCAGGGCCACGATCACGCCCAAGACCATGGGTCGATCGTCGGCACTCGTCACGGTGACGACCGGACCGGCTTCGAGGCCGCTGACGTGGATCGCTCCTTCTCCGGCGCGCACGCTCAGAGCGATCCAATCGTTGTTGCCGGTCCGACTGGCCCCATCGCGGCGTCACTGTCCGCGACGATTCGCCCGTCTCGCATCGCGAGCACGGTGTCGGCGGCGGCGGCGACGTCCGCGTCGTGGGTCACGAGGATTATGGTCTGACCCGCGGCGTGCAGGCGGTTCAGCAACTCGATGACTTCACTACCACCGGCGGAGTCGAGGGCGCCCGTTGGTTCGTCGGCGAGCAGCAGCGTGGGCTCGTTGGCGAGCGCGCGCGAGATGGCGAGGCGTTGGCGCTGACCACCCGAGAGTACGCCGGGCATTACCGACGCCTTGTCGGCAATTCCGAGTAGATCCAGTAGATCTCGAGCTCGCGTCTCCGCCGCTTTGCGACTGCGTCCCGCGATGATCGCGGGCAGGGCGACGTTTTCCAGCACGGTCATGCCTTCGAGCAGATTGAAGAACTGAAAGACAATACCGATGTGGCGTCGGCGAATGAGGGCGTGATCGTCTTCGGTCCCGCCTGTCATGGACTCGCCGGCCACTTGGATCGTTCCTTCGTCCGCCTCCTCGAGACCGGCGATCAAATTAAGGAGCGTTGACTTGCCACATCCGGACGGTCCCATGAGCGCGACGAACGTGCCGCGCGAGATCGTGAGGTCAACTCCTCGCAGCGCGCGCACGGGCGCAATCTCCGCTTCGAAGGTCTTTCGTACGCCGTGCACTTCGAGCGCGGGCGCGCTGGTGTCTTCGGGGTGTGTCGTGGCGTCGGTTTTGGTCATGGTCAAGATTCCTGTCTCTCGTTTGTTACGTTTTGGTTCACATCGGTATCGAGGCTGGGTGCTACGTGCACGAAGGAGAGCACCTTATAGGCCACGACGGGCGTGTCGCGGCCCTTGACCAATTGTTCGTCGAGTTTCACGGTGGAGACCTCGCAGGTCATTGCTCGCACGGTGGCTTCTGACAGCACCGTCTCACCACTCGAGGCGAGTTGCTGAAGACGTTGCGACAGGTTCACCGTGTCGCCGACCAAGGTGTACTCCAGGCGCTCTTCGGAGCCGAGCAGGGCCGCCGCGGCGATGCCGGTCGACAGCCCGAGGCCCAGTCCGAACGCGGGTAGTCCTTCGACGAGCCAGCGCTCATTGATCGCCGCTTGCAGCGCGTGCATACTTTCGGCGGCGGCGACCGCGCGGTCGGCGTGGTCGATCTGGGGGAACGGTGCACCAAAGACCGCCATCACCGCGTCCCCGACGAACTGCATCACCGTTCCCTCTTCACCGAGGATGGCCTGATTCATCGCCGCTCGGTGCGTGTTGAGCTGGCCGGCCAGTTGACTCGGGTCGGCGTGCTCGGCGATGCTCGAGTAGGAACGAATGTCGCTCATGACGACGGTCACCTCCACCCGCTCAGTCTCACCGATGTGGCGACCTTCGAGACGAAGTTTCTCCGCCAATCTTCCGGGCAAGAGCCGCGACAGCGACTCGCCTTGTTCTTCGCGGTCGACGATCGCCTGGTGCAACAGTCGTAGACGGTGCAGCGCACCTTGGTTTCCGGCGCTGACCCCTTGGGCCAGTTTCAAAAAGACGGCTTCCACTTCGGCGTCGACGGCTTCGGGCGGAAGCCCGCGTTGGGCCGCGATGGCCTTGATCGGTTTACCTTCCGCGACGAGTGACAACAGGGCCTCCTCCGAAGGCGCGAGCTCACCCTTGGACGTGACCGGACGAACGAGGGCCTCGACGATGGCGGGATCGAGTGCGGTCCCTCCGGTCGCTACGACGCGAATCGCGTCGATCAGTTGGTTGCCCTCGGCGAGGTGGTCCTTCAGGAGATAGCCGTAGCCGGCAGACCCCTCGGCGAGCAACGACACGGCGTACTCGGGATCGTCGTACTGCGAGAGGATCACGACGCCGGTACCGGGGTGACGCTTACGAACTTCCTTCGCCGCGTCGATGCCCTCGCGGTTGAACGATGGGGGCATCCGGATGTCGGTAACGAGCACGTGAGGCTCGGTCGCGCTGGCGCCCGCGACCGTCTCGTCGTAGTCCGCGGCGACACCAACCACCGTGAGGTCGGGATGACGATCAATGAGTGATCGTACGCCTTCGCGCACGATCAGATTGTCGTCGGCGAGAAATACTTTGATCGTCCCCGCGTGCGTGTCGTCGTGGTCAGCCATCTCAGGTACAGTTCTCCCACGAAATGGTCGTTGACAACAGGGGGCAACCCTCCTCGCCAGTAGGGGTGCTAGAACCACCCCCGGTCGTCGGGTCAGCACCCTTTCCGCCCTTTCCGCGACTGACGAGCATTGCCCCATGAAAATAGAGAGTTCAGTTACGTCACTGTCGTGGATCCCCTCGGAGGCAATTGTGGGTGGCACGCGACTTCCCTTCGACGCGGGAGTAACGCACTACGACGAACCGCCGCCCGATGAGTTAGGGGACCTTGGCGCGTTACGCGACGCCGATCGCTTTCGCTTCGCTAACTACCTCGGTGCCTGGATAGAGGTGCGTGCTTCGGGCGAGATCGCCAACGCTGGCTACAGCGGCGCGGGCATGATGGGCAGCACCACCATTCGTGTTGCTGGTCTGCGCTACGTGTTCCAAGCGGTCGCCCTGCCGGACCTGCAACACGAGATCGAGTACGGCGACGGTTGGGTTCGCTTCACCCAGACCGCCGGTGGTCGTACCGGAATGCCGGCGCCGCGACACGTACGACGCGCACCCTTCGTTCAGTGGCAGGCACCGCTCGCGTGGACGACCCTGACGCTCACCATCCACACCAACGGTGAGACCGAGGGCGCACTCGTCGGGGCCAGCCGGTTTCCTCGCCACTGGGTCTACGACCACGCCGGTCAACTGACGTCGAAGTCGGGACTCATTGACTTCAAGGACTGGTACGGCAAGTCCTTCGGCAAGAAAACGCCGTGGGGTAGCCAAGACTCCGAGGCCTTCGTCACGGTGGTTGAATCCGCGCTCGAGCGTTCGCTCTCGAAACAAGTGATGTCGGGTGCGGCGAAAGTTAGGATTATGAACGTGGGTCCGGGCACTTCTATCGTTCGCCAAGGTGAATCGGGCTCGGACGTGTACTTGATACTCGACGGCGTCGTGCGCGTAGAAGTGGACGACGTGCGTGTAGCCGAGTACGGACCGGGCGCACTACTCGGGGAGCGGGCACTGCTCGAAAGTGGAACCCGCACGTCCACGCTCGTGGCCGTCACCAAATGTCGGGTGGCCTCGGTGCCGGCGAGCGCCCTCGATCGCACGGCGCTGGAGCAACTTTCCACTGGGCACCGCCGAGAAGATACGGACGCGGGCTGATCGGGTGCGGGTTCACTTCCTCGGCGTGCGAGGTTCCACGCCCGCCTCGGGTATCGACTTCGTGCGTTACGGCGGTCACACGTCGTGCGTCGCCCTCGCGCTGGACGACGACGAGGCCCCGACACTCATCCTGGATGCGGGGACGGGAATAAGGCGCTGTACCTCGCTCTTGGACGGCGAAGCATTTCGCGGCACCATCTTGTTGAGTCATCTGCACTGGGATCACCTTCACGGACTTCCGTTTTTCTCGGCCGCCGACAACGTTGACGCGCGCGTGACGGTGGTGGTGCCCGACCAAGAAAGCGGCGATAGCGCGCTCGACGTCATCGCTCGAGGCATGTCCCCTCCGCACTTTCCGGTCTACCCCGACGAACTTCGTGGTGTGTGGAGTTTCTCGAATCTCTCGCCAGGAGAAGAAGAGATCGAGGGCTTTCGCGTGACGACGAGGGAGATCCCTCACAAGGGCGGGCGAACCTTCGGTTACCGCGTGAGCGACGGACACTCGACGCTCACCTACATGCCCGATCACTGCCCGAGTGAGTTGGGAGATGGCCCCGATGGCTGGGGTGAGTACCACGCCGAGGCGCTCACCCTTGCCCGGGACACGGACGTTCTCATCCACGACGCGCAACTCCTGAAAGAAGAACTCGCGGCGGAGGCGTACTTCGGTCACGCGGCCGCGGAGTACGCGGTGGGACTCGGGCGAATTTCTGGCGCGGGAAACGTCGTGCTCTTTCACCACAAGCCGGACCGCGTCGACGACGCCCTCGACCAGATAGAGGAGCGCTTCGCGTCGGAGAAAGAGGTCGTCGTCGCTTCGGAGTCGATGGTGCTCGAACTTTGAGTTCGAGGGGCGCAAAGGGATTGGACGCGGTCGTCGTCGGTTCCGGTCCGAACGGACTAGCTGCCGCGTTGGTGTTGGCCCGAGCTGGCCTCAGCGTCGAGGTGTTCGAAGGGGCGCCGACGCCCGGTGGGGGATGTCGCACCGAAGAGTTGACGCTGCCCGGTTTTCACCACGACGTCTGCTCGACTATTCAGTCGATGGCGCCGCTGTCGCCCTTTTTCATCGAACTCGGTCTCGAACGACGCGGCGTACGTCTACTCTCACCCGAGGTGGCGTTCGCCCATCCCTTCGACGGGGGACGAGCGGCGAGCGTGCACGGCACCGTTGACGAAACGGCCGCCACGTTGGGTGCGGACGGTGACGCGTACGCGCGGCTCATGGGTCCGCTCGTTGACGCGACGTCTACCCTCGTGCCAACGGTGCTCTCGCCGCTGCGATCAGTCCCTCGTCGTCCAATTCCGATGGCGCGCTTCGCCCTGGCCGGCGTCCCGTCAGCCGCCCACCTCGTTCGACGATTTTCCGCGGACGCGAAGGGCCTCTTCGCCGGCGTGTCGTCGCACGCCATGATGCCGCTCGATACGCCACTCACCGCGGCCTTTGGAATTTTTCTCACCGTGACGGCCCACTCCGGGGGGTGGCCACTCGTCGAAGGGGGCAGTAGCGTTCTCGTGGACGCTCTCGTGAGCGAGCTGGAAGACGCCGGTGGAACGCTGCGCACCGGTCAGTGGATTCGAAGTATGAACGAACTCCCCGCGTCTCGAGTAACGCTCTTTGACACGTCGCCCCAAACGCTCGTTGCCGTCGCCGGTGCGCGACTCCCCGCGCACTACGTCAACGCCGTCAGTCGATTTCGTAACGGTCCCGGCGTCTGCAAAGTTGACTGGGCTCTGTCGGGTCCGGTTCCGTGGCTGGCTCCCGAGTGTCGACGAGCGGCCACGCTCCACCTCGGAGGAACGTTCGAGGAAGTGGCGTTGGCGGAAGCCGACGTGGCGGCCGGTCGCCACGCCGAGAGACCGTTTTGCATTGTCGTGCAGCCGAGCATCGTGGATGCGTCGAGGGCCCCCGCGGGTCACACCACGTTGTGGGCGTACTGCCACGTGCCGAATGGTTCCACCGTCGATATGACGTCGCGCATTGAAGCGCAGATCGAGAGATTCGCGCCTGGTTTCGGAGATCTCGTGCTCGCTCGCAGCACCATCACCGCCGCGCAGTCCGAAGAACACAACCCGAACTACGTTGGCGGCGACATCAACGGCGGCGCGGGCACGCTTCGCCAGACGATTTTTCGACCGACGATGAGATGGAATCCCTATCGCACTGGTGCCCGGGGACTTTATCTCTGTTCCTCGTCGACGCCACCCGGTGGCGGAGTGCACGGGATGTGCGGGGTCGGCGCCGCGCGCGCCGTCCTCCATGATTTGAAAGACGATCCGATTCGATAGCGCGTTCGTGACGCTCATGGCGTTACTTCAAATGGTTGTGCGAAAGCGAAGCGTTACGAGTTCAAAAGCGCAGTTACTCGGTTCGAAACAGTGGGACCTCGTTAGGACGCTGTGAACGAGCCCCCACAGTTCACTTACCCGGCAACTTAGCGTCACTCCGGCTTCGTGTCGGCCTCAAGAGTTAACTTGAAAACAGCTGCGGCGATCACTAGTGCGAGACGTGAGGTGGCGAAACGAGCCGCGCCGTGCGCCTGTGCTCGATAGGTTCTGATTGTCTGACCCAATCGAGAGGACGATTCATATGGCTGGTTGCGCTTCCTGCGGAGGATGTTGCGCTCACTGCGCGACCACTTGTGGTGTTATGGGGGGAGCGTCGTTTGGCGCCATGGGTTCCCCCTTCATCGGAGGCTTTGGCGGTTTTGGCTTCTTCCCCTTTTTTGGCGGTCACCATGCGTCGCAGAGTAACGACGACAACGCCACACCAGTGGACGGCGACGCACTTGTCGACCCTAACCACCCCGGTCATCGTGAAGCCATCAAGACAATTTCACACGTCGACGATGACAAGCACGAGAAGATTACCCAATGGCTCAAAGACGAACTCCACCAGATCGAACATGGGAGTGACCCGCAGAAGTGACGTTCGCGGCTTCAATCAAGGCAGCCAAGGGTTGATTCTTCAGTCGGATATTGTGCAGGTCGGCCCTCCGACACTAGGCAGTTAGAGGGATGGTCGAGATTGACTTGGGTTTAGCTGTTTTTGCTTGAAGTGCATAACAGTACGTCTTCGACTTGCCGGAGCGAACACCAAGGTTCGAAAACGCTCCCTGCATCGGTGATCAAGCGCCTTTCGGGCACAGTCTCTTCAGACTTCTTTGAAGTAGCATGAAACGCTACAGGAACCAGTGGAGGCCCGCCGAGATGCGCACGCTTCGTATTGAGCATGCAGTGCCGAATTTCGACCTTTGGAAGCAGGCGTTCGACAGCGATCCGGCCGATCGCAAGGGTTCCGGAGTCCGTTGCTTCCGAATCTCTCAGGCGATCGACGACCCCAACTACGTCACCATAGATTTGGACTTTGACACGGTCGCAGAAGCCCGGAGACTGCTCGCAACCATGGAGCAAGTATGGGCCGGTCCTGGTAAGGCCTTCATGGTGGATCCCAGGGCCCACATAGTGGAGACCATCGAGAACGTGCAACTCTGACCAAAACGTCCCGAACCTGGCCAATAGTCTCCGAGACCGCATTGTCTCTTTGATCACGTCCGGAACCTGATCGGTCTCGGGCGCAATTAGGACTCTCAGACGCCAGTGCAGGGTGGCAGAACAGTTGCGTCGGGCCTGCGACACCAGACGAATATTGGGACGCGTCGTGAGAAGCGGTTGCTTTCGCAATCCTCACTTGTCGGACTACGGCTGGACGACGGCGTGTAGTTGGACGTACTCCGTCGACATGGCAACAGGATCTGGGAGGTTTGGCTTGACGTGCTCGTTAAACCACGCCTCTTGCTGGGCTTGACTCTCCCAAACTTCGCCTACGCCGAATCCGCCGGGCGTCGGATACGCGATGTGAATGACGAAACCGGGCTGCTTCTTCACCTGTTCGTGGAGTCCGGGGGACATCTGGTCATAGGTCGCTTGATCCATTCCGGTGGCTGAAATCCTAACGAGCACGGTCATTGGGTCTCCATTCGTGGTGGATAATTTGGAGGGAAGGCTACACCTATTCCATGCACGTCTCAGCAGAGGAATGGGGAGGTGATCCTCGCGGTATCAATGCATTTCCCTAGCGCTCGTTCGGCTGCCTACAACGACAGGTCTCGGTTGATTCTCGACAGCCTTCGGCGCGAGGTTGCGTAACGGTCAGATCGCCCCAGCGAACAGACTCGCACTCAGCCCAATGCCGCGGAAGATCCCCTTAAGACCTTCGGACTCTTGAGGCGATCGTGCATGAGGCGCCAGTGAAGGGTTGCAGATCTGTTGCGTCGGGCCTCGGACACCAGTCAGTGGGCAGGCTTCCACACATCCGAGACCAATCAATCCCGGCCAGGGTCGAGCATTCCGGACGAGGTTCACTCGTCCGTCCAGTATCGACAGTGCGGACCTGAATTCCTAGTCGCCCTCGGGCGCCTCGGCGGCGGTCCGGCCGGTCGTCAGTGCGTCCTCCAGATCGAGTTCGATCTCGTCGCCGTGCGCTACGCCGTTGGTCTCGCCGGTGACCTCGAACTCGCTCAGCAACTCCTCGCCGCTGGCTTCTACCGCCTCGTCTCCCTGGATGTCTTCATCCACGTCGATCTCCCTCGTCGGGATCGTGGCGTTAAACCCCGCCGCCAGGTCCTCGGCGTCGACCGACCCCTGGACGAACTCGTCCTCCGCCTCGTCCTCGTTGAGTAGCGCCGCATCCAAGGAGGTCTCATCCTCTTCTTCCTCGCTGATCTCCTCGAAGATCTCATCTTCCAGTTCCAGTTCTTGTTCGTCCTTGTCCATGACTCCTCCTTTCGTATTCTCGACGGTCCCGGATACGGACTACGTGCACGCACCGTCGCACGATTCGAAAGGGACGGTCTCCCCATAACTCTGGGCCCGCCTCCGATACCTATCAAGCCATGCCTAGTTCAAGCCGCCGATGCAAGGTGGCATCTCAGTTGCGTCGGGCCTCCGCCACCGGTCAAGACCAAGCTCGAGAACCAAGTCTCGATTACTTACTGTCGCTGCTGATTACGGTGGCGTCAGATCCAGGGAAGTAGAGGTCTTGCCGCTCGCTGTCGTCCCACTGGACGACGTAGGGCGGTTCCCCATCTTCATGGTCAATCTTGAGAATGACGCAACGACGATCAGGCTGCCCCATCCGATGCCCCCGAACCAAGATTCGATCACCGACTTTTGCGAACATGATGCCTCCGATCCACCACTCATCACCCTCATTTCTATGTCGCCAGCTCCGCGTGCGCTAGGGACGAAAGTCCCGGCTTGGGACACCGGTTAGGCCTTGACCGGGTTAAGCCGCCAGTGGACGGTGGCATCTCAGTTGCGTCGGGCCTCCGACATCACGGGTTTGCAGCCTTGCGTAGGTCTCACTTAATGAATGTCAATGATCAAGGCAGGTGCACCGGCCATCTAGGCGGTGGCAAATTCAATGAAACTAGCGCCTTGCCTGAGGTCGCTGCGAAGCCCGACCGCCGCGACATACCGCCCGCGTCGCCCACATCGTTACTCTTCGACGTTTACTGCGGCACTCGGCATCGACGAACCGCGCGGCAGGAGTCGCAGGGGCGCCGGCGCCAGCGCCTGGTGGGCGAAGAAGACGAACGCCGTCGCACCGACTATGTACACCGAATCGATGATCGACGACAGCGTGTCGACACGTGATCCGGTCGCCCCGAAGACGCCCGGCGCCACGAGCTGGAAGATCAGGTACCCGAGGACCATGGCCGAGATGAGGGCGATGAGCACCGAGATGAAGCTGACTGCGGCCACGTAACTCCGCATCACCCGCTTGGTCGGACTGGATGGATCTGTTTCCGAATCGGAGAGGGCCAATCCCCGCTGCCGGTGGATGATGTGGGCGACCCCGCCGACCAGAACCATGAGGAAACCCACTACGACGATTCGCGCAACAGTGTTGGTACTGGGGGCGTTGGAGCGCATCAGGCTCACTAACGTCTCGACGACGATGATCGAGCCCAGGTAGGCGATCCACAGCGAGAGGAACGAGCCGCCGAACAGGTACGCCGCCATCGGCCGCTTGCCCGAAGGGTCCGGGTCTGCTCGGTTGGCGATCACGATGATGACGTACGTCATAATCGATCCCGCGCTTGAAATGAGCAGCAGAAACATGATCACGATGAGTACCGCGCCGCTTGCGAGGATTCCACTTGAAATCGAAGACACGAAGCCCCCTTCAATGAAGACGCGAATGGCCTTCTCGCTATGACCTTAAGCCCTTATCTTGTTTCAGGGGCGACCAATCTGGAATTTCTCCGAGTCGCCAGTGAAGGGTTGCAGATCGATCACGTCGGGCCTTCGACACCATTCAGTGGGAGGGTTCCCACACTTCTGGGATTGAGAAATCCAAAGGAACATCGAGCGCGCAATTCGCAGCGTGGGGGAGTCAATTCACGGCAAGCCCGCAAGTGCACCGTAGGGTGTGTACGAGATCGTCTCGTCGATTGGAGGACTATGGGCATCGTGCAACGAGAAACTGGACAGGGCCAAGCTCACCACCACGCGCCGGTGCGCGATTACGCGGCCGACGCCAGTGAGGTAGATCGCACCGCGGACAGCCGCGATCACTGGAAGTGCCTAGGTGTGGGGTGCGCCGCGCAGTGGGCGCTGCCACCCGGAGAGAAGCCACTGGGGTAAGACGTGGCCCCGACGCAAGTGCGTTGGACTTAGACAGTCAGTCGCCAGTGCAAGGTGGCATTTCTGTCACGTCGGGCCTTCGACGCCGATAGCGGCAGTTCGAGCCAACTGCCAGTATTGGCTTGTGAGTCTACCTAGGCAACATCGAGCCTCACACCTGCTTCGTGTGATCGTTTTTCCCGTTCTGGTGGCGATTTCTCTGTCGCCCATAACTGGCGCAACTGTGTCAGAGGCAAGCGCCGGCGAGAAGCCAGTGACGCCCTTAGTAATCTCTCGGGTGCGCTCGTCTGGTGAGCAAGCCGGCTCCGGCGCTCGCCATGATCTGCCAAGCTTCGTCGTCGTCAACCGCATGCTGGGGGGCGAACACTTCCTCATTGTGGCACGGAGAATACGCCCGTTTAAGTTTTTCCACCAGAACATGAAATTTCGCTCGGTGAGACAAACTGCACTCGGCGCGCTCGGACTCGCTTGAATGGGACAGCGCCCGCCCGCTATTTCTCTTTGCCGTCGCCGACGAGTCTGGCAATGAAGAGACGAGTCCTGTCGGATTTTGGGTTGAGGAGTACTTCCTCCGGTCGGCCCCGTTCGACGACGACTCCGTCATCCATGAACACCACCGTATTGGCGACCTCTCGAGCAAACTGTAACTCATGCGTTACCACGACCATGGTCATGCCCTCCTCCGCGAGATCGCGCATTACCTTTAGTACCTCTCCAACGAGTTCTGGATCAAGAGCCGAAGTCGGCTCGTCAAAGAGTATGAGTTTCGGGCTCATCGCCAGCGCGCGTGCGATGGCGACTCTCTGTTGTTGTCCGCCCGAGAGTTCGCGCGCGAACGAGTCCCTACGATTGGAAAGACCCACACTCGCCAACATCTTCATCCCAATTTCATCCGCCTCTCTCCTTTCGACGCCTCGCGCCAAACGAGGCGCCAGCGTTACGTTGTCGAGGACTGTGAGGTGAGGGAACAGATTAAAACGTTGGAAAACCATCCCGATGTCGCGACGTTGGCGTGCCGTGTCGCGATCCTTTAGTGCGACCAAGTGTCCTCGACGAGGCTCGTAGCCGATCAGTTGATCGGCTACGACGATGGTGCCCGAGTCGGGCGCTTCGAGGTGGTTAATGCAGTGCAGCAACGTACTCTTCCCCGATCCCGAGGGGCCGATTACGCATACGACCTCGGCCTTCTCACACGACAAACTCACGCCACGGAGCACTTCGTTATCGCCAAAAGACTTGCGAAGGTCCTCAACAACGAGCAGAGGGCGATCACTCACTTGTTAACACCTCCTTCGTCCTCATCTTCTTCTTCGACAAGAGCGCACGCAGTACTCGATCAGCCAATGAGCGTCGTCGCACCTGGGAACGCCCAAAGTGCCGCTCGACGTAGTACTGGCCAACGCTGGTGACCGACGTGGCCACGAGATACCAGAACGAGGCAACGAACAAGAGTTCCATGACCCGCGCGTTGACGTAGTAAATGGATTCAGCGCTCTCGAGCAACTCCATGTAACCAATCACGGCCGCCAACGACGACATCTTCAGCATTCCAATCGCTTCGTTACCGATGGTCGGGAGAATCGCGGGCATGGCCTGGGGCAGAATTATTTTCGCCAGCGTTTGGCGCGACGATAATCCGTGAGCTTTGGCCGCTAACGTCTGTCCGCTGTCGACCGAAAGAATTCCTCCGCGAATGATTTCCGTAAGATACGCCCCCTCATTAATGCCAAGTCCCAGCAAGGCTGCCAAAAACGGCGTAATGAATTGGACGGTCTGAACGTGAAAGAGCCCGGGAATGCCGATGCTGGGAAACACCAGTGGGAGATTGAACCAAATCAACAACTGGACGAGGACTGGCGTTCCGCGAAAAGCCCACACGTACAGCCACGCCACCGCGGACATGACGGGATTATTCGATAGCCGCATTACTGCGAAGCACGTCCCCAAGACGAGCCCGAGGATCATTGCGAGCGCCGCGATCAAAAGTGTCTTTTCGAAACCTTCGATAATCACGCCCGAGACGATGTAGTGAGGGACAATTCCCCAGTCGATGTTGCCGCGAGCGAAGCCCCACACCAGAGCACCGAGAAGCGCCAAGACGATGACGCCGCTCACCCAGTAACCCGGGTGTCGACGCGCGACGAGTTTCAGGGGCGCACTGTTCCCCGTACTGACGAGGTCGCTCGAGGAGCTGTCGCGCCCTCGGTTCACTTCGGAAACTTTAGATGAGCAATGACGAGACTTGCGGCGCGAGGCCACAACGACATCAATCTAACGCGGGGAGCGCGTTCGATCATCGAATATCGTCGTGGTGCTCGCCGGCGCAGACCGAACAAGACCGCGTGGGAGGTCAAAAGGTCCGATGCACGGCGAACGAAATAAAAGTCGACACGGTCCGACATGGGCCAAGGCGCTCTCAGCCTTCGGATGAGAACTGAGTTGCCGGTAACTCACTAACCATTCCCACCCTTGTCAATGGTTGCGGCTTTCACTCCGTCACCCGAAAGGTGCCACTTAACGAGAATCTTGTTGTAGGTACCATTCTTTATCAAAACGTTTAACCCGGCCTGGATGGCCTTACCGAGTTGAGTGTCGTTCTTATTGAACATGATGCCGTAGTCGAGGACATTGAATGTCTTACCGATAACGTGCCACTTACCTTTCTGTGAAAGTTCCAGCGCGCCGTTGATTTCGGGCCCCTGCGCCAGCGCGACGGCGCGGCCAATCTGAACTTGCGTCTGCTGCTCGGGAGGCGACGTCACCGAGATTGTGCTGATCGGTTTCTTCGAAGGGCAAATTGACTTCGAAAGGGTGGCGATTTGTGCGGCGTAGGACGTTCCTGATTGAAGCGCCACGGTTTTTCCGCATAGCGACGAGTTCGACTTCAACGTGGAAGAACTGCTGTTTAGCCCCAAGAACTGCGTTCCCGTGACGAAATCATCAACAAAGTGAATCGAACCATGTCGGCTCGTGAGGTCAATGACACTCGAGTCAACGATGTCCGTACGCGACGATTCCACCGCTGGAATGAGTTCGGCGAAGTTCGGCGTGTTCGTCACGACCAACTTCAACTTCAGTTCTTTCGCGAGCGCGGTGGCAACATCGATGTCAAACCCCACGATCGCTCCGCCCGCCGCGGCCTGGTACTCCATGGGAGTGTAGGGCGAGTTCACCATGTCGCTCAAGTTACCGGTGGCTCGAATCTTTGCGGGCACCATTGAACTAGGAGAGGCTTTGGACGATGCCGACGCCGACGTGCCCAGCGAGAACAGTGCGCCTCCTGTGACTAGGCTCATCACAACCAATGACGCTCCGCTGCGACGTACCAGGGATACGTCCCCGCGTCCGCGTACTCCACGTTGCGAATTACTCATAACACCCCCTACACTTCCACGTGCTCCGTGAACAACCACATCAATTGTGTTAGTGCGCACATCGAATGTTTTTTTCTTAAGATTAACGGCTCCCTTCTTGTAAGTCAACCGCGCTCGAGCCCAAGTAGCCTCTCAATGAGAACCACGGCGACATCGGATCACAATCCGCTCGCATGTGAAGGTAGCCTCGTGACATCGTGATACGTCAGAAGCGCGCCGGAAGTCCGACGGGAAACCGATGAGTAACGAATACTCCGCGCGCTCGGGAGGTGACGTCCTCATGGAGACGTTAACGAGCCTGGGCGTGACGACCATCTTTGGCATTCCGGGTCAACACGCGCTGGGCGCTTTTGACGCACTTCGTCGCTCGGATCTCGTCTTCGTTGGCCTTCGGAACGAACTAAACGCGGGATTCGCCGCCGATGGGTACGCGCGCGCCACGAGTTCGCCGGGGGTGCTGCTGGTTTCGTCTGGTCCTGGTGCATTGGCGACGCTCGCTGCACTCCAAGAAGCTGCAGCTTCGTCCTCACCGATCGTAGCCATCGGAAGTCAGATTCCTCGCGCTGGACTCGGCGGACGCAGAAGAGGATACCTGCACGAGTTGCGCGATCAAAGTGGTAGCTTTCGAGACGTCGTAAAATCGGTGTCGACCGTCAATCAGATTTCGCAGATCCCGAGCGCGATCGTTGGCGCATGGGAGATGGCCCTGACCCCGCCGTACGGACCAGTCTGGGTAGAGATTCCACAGGACGTTCTCTTAGAGTCGGCATCGATACCATCCGTCGATCCGATTAGCGTTCTCGTGACGCTTCCGCGGGCACGAGCCGAGTTGCTGAGTGAGGCCGTGCGCCAATTAGATCAATCTCGCCGCCCGGTCATCGTCGCCGGTGGCGGAGTGTCGCGCTCTAGGGCCGAGGACGCATTACTCGTGCTCGCCGAGAAACTGAGAGCTCCCGTCGTGACCACTTTTGGTGGTAAAGGGTCCTTCCCGTGGACTCATCCACTTTCGATGCAGTCGTGGATGGAGGATAAATTCACCACTGAGTTTCTCGAAGACGCCGATCTGCTCCTGGTGGTTGGTTCGGGTCTCGGAGAGCTTTCGAGCAACTATCGAACGATGTTGCCTCGTGGCGCGGTCATTCAAGTCGAGGCCGATGTGGGTAAGCTCGAGGCCAACTACCGTGGCCTCGGCATCCACGCAGACGCTCGGCTGACACTTGAGGCGCTGGCGAGCGCGGTAAGTTCTCGACCAAGAGACGGCGTCGCGGAATCGAAGGTTGCCAATCTCCTAACTCGAATTCGTGAGCGCTTGGAACTTCAGCATCTCAATCTTGAATTCGACCTCTTGCGAACGCTTCGCGGTGCGGTATCTAGCCACACCAAAACCTTCTGGGACATGACGATTCTCAGCTACTGGGCGTGGTCGGCGTGGGATCCACGCACCAGCGACTCGATGCACTCGGCCCAAGGAGCGGGCGGACTGGGTTTCGCCTACCCCGGGGCAATCGGCGCCGCCGTTTCTATGAAGGGAACGGAGCGGGTGTTGGCGGTTTCGGGGGACGGAGGTGCGATGTACGGGATCGCCGAGCTCGCCGTCGCGCGACAACACTCGCTCCCGGTGACATGGCTCATCGTCGACGACGGCGGATACGGGATTCTTCGCGAGTACATGACTGATGCATTCGGTGAAGCCTTCGGTACCGAGCTCGACCGACCGGACTTCAGCGCACTCGCCAGCGCGTTCGGTGTTCCGGCTCAAAGTACGTCACCCGAAGCGCTCGAGCATGATCTCGCAATAGCGCTCGGTGCCCGCGGACCTAACGTCTTGGTCCTACCAGCCGTCCTACGGATGTTCGCTCCCACGCACCTTGGTATATCGTAGGGGCCGAAGCAGCCCTGGTTTCTAGGACCGGAACGTCCAATGGCAAGACGACGTTCACTAAGAACAGAATGGGAACCGCATGCGTGTAGTTATAGCTGATCCCGACATTGATATCGACCTCGCGCGAGCCATTCTCGAACCAACTGGCGCCACGACTGTGTTCGAATACGACCACTGGTCTGGCGAGGATGTCGTGGCAATCGTGGTGTCGCCGTTCGGAGAAGTTCGCGCTCGGGAGTTGGAGAACTGTCCCAATCTAAAGATCGTGGCGACGACGAGCAAGGGGGTCGACAATATAGATGTGGAGTTCTGTCAGCTCCGCGATGTCGCGGTGTGGCATCCCATGGACTACTGCTCCGACGAGGTCGCCGATACCGCCGTGGCCCTTCTGCTTGCCCTCTTACGAGGTACCGTATTTCTCGACCGCTCGGTGAGAGATGGTCAGTGGCACTACGCGGCGTCTGGCTCACTCAAGCGGATCGATGAGACACGTCTGGGAGTCCTCGGCTACGGGATAATCGGTCGGAAGGTCGCCGCGCGTGCACGTGGACTCAACATTGCTGTGAGCGCGTACGATCCGTACGTTGTCGCCGATGACCCTGGCGCGATCGGCGCGGGCGTCAAGATCGTCGACCTCGAGGAATTGTTCACCACCTCCAGCGCTATCAGCGTCCACGCCCCCCTCGACGAGTCGACGCGAAAGCTGATTTCCGCAGAGCTCCTGGCGCTGATGCCTCAAGGCTCGGTCTTAATCAACCTCGCTCGAGGAGAGATTGTCGACATCAGCGCCGTACTCGACGCGCTAAACAGCGGTCGACTCTACGGCGCTGCGCTCGACGTGCTGGACGTGGAACCGCCCAGCCCCGAATTTCCCGCACCAAAGCACTCGCGGCTCGTCGTGACGCCACACGCCGGCTGGTATAGCGAACGCTCCGCGCGGGCCCTTTTTCGTGAACCTCTCGAAGTGATACGCGACGTACTCCTCTTTGGCAGCGCCGATCACGTTGATGTAATCCGAGCTTCAGAGTAGGAAACGCTCTGTCGAGATCGACGAGGACGCCTTGCGGTATCTCAGCTCACGAGAACGAGAAGTGAGCGCTTCCTCATAATGAATGCGCTCGTAGAGTTAGACTTATCTACTTCGGGATTGGAGACTCAACGCATGAAAGCCACCGCCACAACGCAGCTAGAAAACGATCGCGTGACGGTCACCGAGTGGCGATTCGCCCCCGGCGACGAAACCAGCTTTCACGTGCACGCGTTCGACTACGTGGTGGTCCCCTTGACGACGGGAACGTTGCGGCTCGAATCGCCGACGGCAACGAAGGAGTCTCATCTCGAGGTCGGGATCTCGTACGCCAACGTGGCAGGCACTGCCCATAAAGTCGTCAACACCAACGACTATGAATTCTCCTTCATCGAGATTGAACTCAAGTGACGCTCATTTCGACCCCTCTCCTTCGTGAGTCCTAACATTCGCGAGCGTCGCGTGGTTGTTCGTTCTACATCGCGCCCAGGAGTTCGTAGATTATGTGTGCCGCGGCGATACCTGTGATCTCCGCATGGTCGTAGACCGGCGATACCTCGACGACATCCGCGCCAACGAAGTTTCGTTGGCGTAGTGAACGAAGAATCGCGAGTAGTTCACGGCTGGTGAGCCCACCGGCCTCTGGGGTTCCCGTACCTGGCGCGTGCGCGGGATCGAGCACGTCGATGTCAACCGACACGTACATCGGGCGATCTCCGACACGCTCGGCAATCTTCTCTATTGCACCCTTCACGCCAATGTCGTCGAGTTCGATGGTGGAGAAGATCTCGAAACCGAGGTCGGCGTCATCTTCTAAGTCCTTTGTTGAGTACAACGGACCGCGAACTCCGACGTGCATCGAACCCTCGCGATCGATCAAACCCTCCTCCGACGCACGGCGAAACGGTGTGCCGTGGGTGTACCGCGCGCCAAAATAAGTATTCCAGGTATCGAGGTGAGCGTCAAAGTGCACGACGCTGATCGGCCCGTGCTTGGCCGCCATCGCGCGCAGTAGCGGCAGGGCGATGGTGTGGTCACCGCCAATGGAGATGACGCGCCCGGCCCGTTCGTGAAGTTCTCGACTGGCCCGCTCAATATCCGCTAGGGCTTCACCGATATCGAAAGGGTTGACCGCCATATCACCTGCGTCGGCGACTTGGTATCTCTCAAAGGACGAGACGTCGGCGGCGGGGTTGTATGGGCGCAGAAGCCGCGAAGATTGACGAACGTGCGCGGGGCCAAACCGCGCCCCGGGTCGATAACTCGCGCCCGCGTCAAACGGTATACCGACGATGGCCACGTTCACGTCGCTGACGTCGTCTATTTGTGGTAGGCGAGCGAAGGTTGCCAGGCCGGCGTAGCGAGGGACCAGCGTCGCGTCGACCTGACCAACTTTGCCATTCTCTACGATGCGCGGGGTCTTCTTTTCGATGGTCGCCTCCTTGATCAGTTCCTGAGAACCAATTTAACCCGTTGGAGAATGATGCCGATCGACGCGACTTCGCGACGGCACGTCAACGTATGTGTGACTGACGTAGACGATTCTTTCGCCGCCGGACGTGAACGACAAGGTAAAGAAGTAAAAGGAGGCACGACAGTCCGTGCCATCCGACGAAGTGGATGTTGAGTCCGTGACCCGTCGTAGCGGGAACCGAAGACTGCGTCTGGCGATCAAGTCTGCGACGCCCAACATTAGGGGCGCGGGTCACCCGTTACTAAGTCACAGGTCTCCCGTTACTGAATTGATGCAGATCAGCCGGGACATTACACCTGCTTGGCGCGCCGACCGGGACTTGAACCCGGAACCTGTTGATTAAGAGGAAGTTCTTGATGGTTGCGTCGTGTCGGTCTAGTCGAGAAAACGCCATGTTTCAAGGGAAACCGTGTTGTCTCATGTCGGTCTGGTCGTGTGGTGTTGCAGAAATATGAGGCCTACTATGAGGCCTGTTTGGACCGTTGTCGTCGCCCGGTGACTAGCTGTCCGCGACGCCTTGAAGTCGCAACCGTTTTGAGAGACATCTGTTTGACTTGGAAGCTCTCGTTAGCGGCGAAAGGCCGTCATAAATTTATGATTGATTCAAACGGGAGCTCGGATGTACCGGGCTGGGAGGGTGGCTGGCCAGCACTGGCTGGAGCGCCACCGACCAGGCCGACGCGAAGGCGGCCTGGTCGGTGGCATCCACTCTTAATGCAGGGCGAATGGCTTTGGGGCAGCGGAGTGTTACCGGGTCGTGGTGATTCGGTCAACTATTCGACACGGGATCACTTCGTCCTCGTTGAGGTGGTAGCTAGCGCAGATGCGGTGGTAGCCGTCGGCAACCCAGAGAGGTGTATTTCGCACCAACAGTACGGGGGAGAGCTTCTCGCCGGATTTCACCTTGTGCAGATCCTTGACCACTTCGTGGTCATCAGCCGCCAAAAGGGACAGACCACTGGCTCGCAAGATGTCGTTGGCCATGTAGTGCTCGAGCCGCGATCTCTGCTTCATTGCCTTGGTGAGTTTTTTTGCCTCGCGGGGATCTATCAGGAGTGATAAGTAGTTGAACGCAGCGGGAATATCCTGCTCCTCCGGCTCATCCTTCCAGTGCTCCGTCGCCATAGTGGACTCCTGTTCTTCCAGCAAAAAAGTTGCCGAATCACCATCCCTGGCCGAGCCTAGTTTTGATTTTCATAATGACACTTTTTGGAAAAGCAGACGTCGCGTTGCCAATCTCCCCGGCTCGACGCCAGTTCACGATGGCGGTGTGAGGGTCGTAGTTCAAATCACGCATCGCCGTATTCCAAAGTCTTTGGTACTACTGGTGGGCCGCCCGGGTCTCGATCCCGACGCTTTGGGATTAGAAGGAGGTGCGCGTCTAGCAGCTCGGACGCTCTGAAGACAAAGGAGTCAACATGACGTAACCGAGCGACAAGGTCGCGATAGTTTGCCGGTGCAAGTCCGGTCCGAGGAGGCGCCGAGGCCCTCGGTAGTGCAGTCCCCGGCGTTGGTCGAGATGTCAGCGTCGAAGCGGGGTGATATCGAATTCGTAGTCCGCAGCGTCAAGTGAAGGGGCCTCGATTCGAGAGGAGGGACGTGGGGCCCGCGTCCGCTGGCGTTGCGTCGGTGCGAGGCGGCGCAACCAGGAGGTTTAAGCCGCTCGTCGACTATGGTTCAACGACCATCATTGAGGGCCTCTCGGTGGGCGTGTTGGCGGTGCAGTATCCGGCCGAAATCGAAAACTACCGCTCGATCGGCGCCGTCCCGGCCGTGTTGGCTCTCGCGCTGGCGGTGAGCGCCGTCGTGGCACTCGGTCTTACACTGGCGGCCTCGGTACGCCGAAAGCGCCGTGACCTGGCGTTACTGCGCGCGCTTGGTTTCGTTAGTCACCAACTCGTAGCCACCATCGCTTGGCAGGCATCGGTGGATGGTGCCATCGGAGTGGTGATTGGTCTGCCACTCGGAGTTCTGTTCGGACGTTGGTTGTGGACGCTGTTCGCTCGAAATATCTATGCCGTTCCAGAACCGACCGTGCCAGTGATCTCGCTCGTCATTGCCGCGGTGAGCGCGCTCTTGCTGGTCAACATCGTGGCGGCAGTGCCTGGAAGGATTGCGGCTCGAACATCGACGGCCCAAGTGTTCCATGATGAGTGAATTCAACTGATACGAGTTCGCGATCGTATCACCGAGAAAGATTTCCAATGAGAAGACGACCGCGACTTCGCCGATTTTCACTTACGCTGGTGCGCCGGCCGGGACTTGAACCCGGAAGCTGTTGATTAAGAGGAAGTTTTCGTTGGTTGCTTCTTGTCATTCTGGTCTCGCATGTCGATGTTTTTCAAGAAAACGTGTTGTTCCGGGTCGGTCTGGTTGCGTGGTATTGCAGAAATATGAGGCCTACAATGGGGCCCGTTGGGACCTAGTTGTTCACAATCTCTCCGACTATCTTCAAGTTCGGATCGCTGTTGTTCGCGTGCGGGTTCACGTCGGGCCTCCGACACCAACAATCTCCGGTACCTTGAGTCCCACTTCTCCGTAAAGGACATTCAGAGGTGGCGCGCCGGTCACTTTGACTTCCAGAAGGTCTGGCAGAACTGTTATGGACTCCACCAGCTCCTCGACCAGGACTCGGCGTTCCTCGTCCTCCGCCGAAGCCCACACGCGGTCGATGTCGAGATCCCTCAAGATGCTCGCCACTTGCTCGAAGCGAAGCTCCAGATCGTTCTGAGCGCTCACTTCGGCTTGAACAAGTGCTGCTTGTTCTCTCGCCGCTTCAATGGCCACCAGTAGCCTTTCCTCTTCCTCCTTGCATCCCTCGGCGCTGATGTTGCCCGCGTGGAACAGTTCGAGCAACCGTCGTCGTTTCTCGGAGAGCGTGCCAAGGGCTTTCGCGGGAGCCGGCCGGCGGCCTCGTCGCGCCCTCCGGGGCGCGGCCCGAGTCCCCCCGGCCAACCTTCGGCGAATCGCCGCCTGGAGTCGCTCGTCGCGTCCGAGCAGCGAGATACCGAACACGGCGGCGCGAGCTAGTCCCTTCGTACTACGGGCGGGCTGGTCGCAGCCTTCGCCGCGATGACGGCATTTGTAAGTGACCGAGCCTTTGCCGTTTTGAAGGACCGCCATTCGCCGCCCACACAAGCCACACGTGACGCGACCCGCGAGCACGTCCCTGGAGGGTTGCACGCCCTTACTAAGTCGACGGTGCGCGGCGTGCCACTCTTCTTCGCTGATGATCGCTTCGTGATTGCCGGGGTACCACTTTTTGTTGTGGAGAACTTCGCCCAGGTAGATACGAGAGTTCAGAATCGCGCAGACCGTTGAGTATTTGATGCCGGTGTGATCCTCGATCATCCGGTAACTCGTGCCCTTGCCGCGTAGGCGAAAGACCTCTTGCACGCGCGCAGCGTCTTCGTTGGGAGCCAGAACACGGTGGTTGAGGTCGTAGCCGGTCTTGGGTCGATTGATCCACCGACCCTCTTTAACCGCGCGTTCGTTACCCATCTTGACGTTCTCGGAGAGTTGCTCGCGGAAGTACTGCGCGAACGACCCCAGCACGTTGTAGAACATCCGACCTGACGCCGAGGAGAGGTCGAGGTTCTCCGACACCGAGTGGAGGCCCACGCCGCACTCGCCGAAGAGATCAGCCAAGAGAATCAAGTCGCCGAGATTGCGTGAAAGTCGATCGAGCCGCCACAGGATGACGTGCGAGACGTGGCCCGCTTCTACGGCCGCGAGTAATTGTTGCAGTCCCGGACGCTTAAGGTTCTTCCCCGAGAGTCCCGGGTCCGTAATGACGGTGACCTCACCGAGGTCACGTAGCGAAGCGTACAAACGGAGCTTGTCCGTCTGGCCCTCGATCGAGAAGCCTTCGTCGGCTTGTTCCTCGGTCGAGACGCGGCAGTACGCCACTGTTAGCACCTAACCCTCCTTTCGGTTCTCCGTCACCATGCACCACAATGCGCAAGACGATTCGAATGAGCACGTTGGCCACGCGGTCGAAGTCTGGACCCTCGCTCATAAGAGTTCCAGACTTCGCCGCTTTTGCCAGATGCGATGGTCCATCGAGACGTGCGTCTCTTTGCCGTAGCGCTTCAAAAGACCTCCAGGACTTCGAGCATCTCAGTATCGGACCGTGAATCGCTGAGCGCGCCGAAGCGCGCCAGGTAACCAACCAGGGCGGGCATCATCTTGCCTAGCTCGCCGCGTTGCTTGCCTCGGTACGTTCGTTCGATGCCGAAGGCGCCCTCGCCGATCTGAGCGTGACGGACGTCCTCCCACTCCGGTGCCACTGGCCACCTCGAGCGCGTGTGGTCGCCCGTGGGTACGCGATACGAGAGCCACGTCGTGAGGTACGCCCAGAGTGCGCCGGTTGCGTCGAGTACGTCGTCAGGGTCGTCGAGACCAAATTCGCGCAGCGCGCTTCGAAGAACTTCGAACTCCACACGCAGCACGTCTCGACTCGGGTCGTACCTATCTCCCCAAATATCTTTCCAGTACTTCGCGCCCGATGAGAGAATCTCGATGGTCTTGTTGTACAAGCGCGCGTCCACCGTGCCCGATGTGCGCTTGCCGAACTGCAGTCCGGTCAAGGTGCCGTTGTCTTCGAACGTTCCGAGGCCCGACGCACGACACACGAACGCGCTTCGATCGTCGCCCGAGAGTTCCCAACCCTGAAAGTCCGCGAAGAGATCGATCCGACTGACCTGCAGCTTCACGAAGCCGCACTCGTCCTCGATGAGGTCGCGGAAACCTTGCGCAACGGCGCGCGGTCCGACGCCGTGTAAAAACTCCGCGCGAGGTTGGATGCGAAACGTTGGCAGGTTCGGGCTTGGTGTGATGCCAATGCGTCCGTAAGGGTGGCTAAGGGAGTAGTGGTATTTGCCGAAAGCGTGAGGTGCCATCAGCATTTTCAAGGCTCCAAATTGGAAGGGGGGGCGAGCGTCAAGCGCGACGGCCTCGGTGCGCGCGTTCTCCAGACGTTCGACCAGCGAGGGCGGCAACGCGGCGCGGCCGGACAAGTAAAGGGCGTCTACTCCGGACGCGACCTCTCGAACTCTCGGCTCTCCCAAGTGTTCGACTTTCAATACCGCCACTGTCATAATGTGGCAGTACAGTTGCTCCTGCCAGTCTTTGGCAGTAAGGTTTAACTCGCTGGACACTGGACAGGAGCAGACATGCCCAAGAGTCGGGAACCGCGTCGAGTGACGTGGATGGAGGTCGCCGTTCGCAACGCGGGACTTCGAAAGGGCCAGACAGCCTTGGTCTGGGCTCTTTCTTGGGCAGTTACACGGAAATCACTGGGCAGAGACCCCTCAGCTGAAGAAGTAGCCGCCTGGTGGAAGGAGTCAGTCAGAACGGCATACCGGGAGCAGTCCGCCTTCCGTGATGCGTTTCCAACGTTGGACACCCCCGCGAAAATTTTTGAGGATCCGGCGGCCCGGGTCAAGGTTGCCAAGGTCGCACGCGCGGGTGACGAGTTGCAAGTTCAGAAGAAGGCCCGCAAGATGGTTCCTGACTTGACGATTCTTGAACTCGGTCTCCGAACGGCAACTCTCTAGCCCCAGGATTGACCTTCCGAAGGTGCCCATGCAGTTTGCAGGTGCTGTTATACCGGGCACGCACCACGCGGACCAGCGAGCTCTCGCGAAGCGACCAGGGCGTGACCAGGGGCA
>OCZT010000175.1_pt1 | contig 59701 bp, 43 predicted proteins | sample 1539031 | NCBI WGS metagenome assembly OCZT01 (sample SAMEA3539308, study PRJEB22396) | soil metagenome | biome: tundra; feature: field; material: soil | place: USA | collected 2010-05 | depth 0.15 m
TAAAAGGAATTGAAGCTATGAATATGATCAAAAAAGGACAAGTAAATGATCTAAATTACTCTGTTCTTAATGAAGTCAAATACATTAATCAATTATTTGGCATAGTTTTATAATATTAGTACATTTTCCTTGAATATTTTGATTTTTATTCATTACCTATAAATTTACATATTTTTTAAATTTTTTGCAACGGAACCCAATAAACTATATGCACGGAAACTTTGCACTTTAGAGAATTTCAATAAACTTTCAATTTTAATAAATTGCCTATATCTACATTATAAACAACTATCCAAAAATTGGATTTATCAAAATTTTCTTTAATGTAGTGATTATCCCTTTCCCACGTTTTTTGTATATTGGATTTTAGGAATTCGTCCTGCAGTGTTTACTGAAAGACGTTGGGTGAGACTTTATAATATGTTGCATCTTCCTTAAACAGTTGGCTGTTATCATCTTCCATAACCCATAAGTGACCATCCTTATGTCTTATATAACGATTAGGATAATTGTATGATTCAAACGAAAAAGCACTTGAATCTGCAAGCTCTGGAACAATTTTGAATGTTGCATCTTCTTTAAATAACTGCTCCATATATATTTTGTTTAATTTAAGTCGATAATCTTGATGTCTTAAGAAATATCCAGGATAATTATATGACTCCAAAGACACATCGTTTTTATCGGCTAATCCCACTCGAAGGGCGAAGGTAGAATCCATTGTATCTAATTTATTATTAATAGGTGTTCTTTCACCAAGGTAATTGGTATGTCGTATAAATTTTCTCGGATAGTTGTAGGATTCAAAAGAAAAATATGATCCATCACTACTATCTCAATCCATTGGCTATATCAGACGACTTAGAAGTTAAATCCAACAACCAACCAAATACATTTGACGAACTGTCCCCAGTCTCAGGTGATCTATATGTTGATCCAAAGGGTTGTTCTTCTACCCCGGATTGTTCAATGACGGACTGTTCTTCAACTATGGGTTGTTCTTCGACAATGGGCTATTCTACTATTACAGGTTGTGTTTCTACTTTTGGATAGTAAACATCTGTGTTGAAATGTTCATGGTAGTGATGATGGTGGTCTTGCCATCTGTTGGAGTAGTATTTATCTGGATGTGGTCCGCCTGGATGGACAATACCGGAATTGCTTGGATGAAGACTACCTGAACCGCTTGGATGGAAAATACCGAAACCTCTTGGATGTGGCCCACCTGAACTGTTTGGATGGAAAATACCGGAACCTTTTGGGGATGGGTGCCACCTGAACTACCATGGTATGAGTGGGGTCTTACATCTGTAGCACTTACTGCTGTAGCTATAATTAAAGTTAATACAAGAAATAATACTAAAATAGTTAGTGTATTTTTTCTTATATTAAATGCTTTTTTCTCATCTAATATTCTCCATATCGCATAAAAATTAGATTGATTTTTAGAATGTCCTTTTGATAAAAATATATTCTATATAATGCTCTATACTGATAAACTTATAATGTTGTAAAGTATGAAATATACTTATTGAATAAAATATCAATGTTATAATTACATTTAGTTTACACAGTATTAGTTGGTGTATATTAAAATATAAATAATAGCTCTTCAATTAATTGATAAAGTGTTGTCACTATAAAAAATATTGGACAATAGGATCTGCTTAAATTCTTAAACCATGGGAAAAGTGGGAAGTATGGACAGATGTCATATGTTCTTCATTTCCGATATTCTCTCCCATCTTGTGCTCTATCTTTTCGTTAGGATTACAATCAACTCAACATTCATTTGCACTTTTCAATGTATTAACTACGATCATTGTTTTTTATATATGTGAATATTCCTGCTTTGACCATAATTGCAATCAATTCAAAATCAAATAATAATAAAAAAGTCTCAAATTAGTAGGAAAAAGTTCATAACTTTTATCCACATTTGAAGCATGAAAAAATAGTACTACTGCCAAGTAGTTCATTTAATTATGTTCAATAAGTTTTAAAGTAGTTTACATATTCGGTTACTCATACAATGGAAATCCACAGGATGCATAAACCCATTTTTCGCGGATGTACCAAGAATGTTATATATTTCTCAATAAACTAGTAACTTAAAAACTATTTTAATTTTAAATGAATAATAGTGGATAAATAGAAACAGAATATGCATCTGCATATATATGAAGGATGGCGGATAAAAATAATTAAGGAGTTAATATGATCCCAAAAAAAGCATTTGTGACAAAAGGTAGCGGGGTGCATAAAGATAGATTAGCATCTTTTGAACTTGCGTTGAGAGCTGCTGGAATAGAAAAGTATAACCTTGTAAGTGTTTCAAGTATTCTACCTCCAAATTGCAAAATTGTACATAAAGATGAAGGACTTTTACGGCTAAAACCTGGTGACATTGTCCATTGTGTACTTGCAAGGAATGATACCAACGAACCACATCGTTTGATGGCTTCAGCTATAGGAACTGCTCTTCCGGTAAATGGAGAAAATTACGGTTATATTTCTGAACATCATTCTTTTGGAGAAGAAGAGATTATTGCAGGAGAATATGCAGAAGACCTGGCAGCAACAATGCTTGCAACAACTTTAGGGATAGAGTTTGATGCTGAAATGGCCTGGTATGCGAGAGAACAGGTATATAAAGCCAGTGGCCACATATTTGATTCGTTCCACATTTGTCAGACTGCAAAAGGCGACAAAGATGGAAAATGGACAACAGTTGTAGCTGCAATGGTCTTTGTTACGACAGACTAAAAGTTGAGACTGTAGGCATTGTGCCTAATTTTCGATAAACTAAAAAAATTTAAAGAATTTGTTGAATGGATAAATCTAATTTTTAAAGCCAAATTACACAAATAATGTTAAAATTTAACTTTTAATTTACAGAAAATCCAATAAAATACCAACATAAAGGAATTAAAGAGAACACAAGTGGGTTGATAGTAACAGGCTTTACACACTGTTTTCCCTTCAACTTTTTCAATATCACAATCCTAATTTCAATGTTTCATCAAGCTGCAAGCAGCTAAGTATGTTCACACCCCAAATCTAAATATTAAGAAATTGTTCAAAGTCAAATTACTTCATTTGCATATATACTTTTTTGCTTCATTTTCTCAAGATTTATCCTCTTTTGTGTGCACCGGATTTGAATGGACAAAAGTAGTAGTTAGGAACCATTGCATTTTTTATTTTCAAATCAAGGCAACAAGTTGGTTTTGCAATTGTTCCTATATTTATTCTTCTTTGAAATATTAATAATTCTTTTTCTGAATGATCAGAATATGCTATTATCTGGTATGTACAAAGGAAAATCAATAAATTTTCTAAAAGAAATTTGATCAATACATTGTTTCTCAATTTCAAAATCTTAAAGACCATCCCATGATATAAAACGAACATTTTAAACATAATGATTGCTTCAGTTTTATGTCTGCCTAAGAGTTTTTTAACAATGGTCTGGATTGAAAAATTATACGAAAATATTTCCAATCAATTAACGGAGCCAATTTCAGCAAGTTAGTCTCCAACTAACTGAGGATGTTTGTATTCTTCTTTAAGATCAAAATCAGTATAGGTTTTCATGAGTAAAAATTATTGTCAAGAGGTTTAAGCTCTCCAATACTCAAATCATAACAGTTTATAGAGATTCATCTAATGAAATTTAATCGAGAAAGAGATCTAGCGCTTCGACCTCGATTAATGGTCATATAAACTCTAAAATATGCCTCAAAAAATCACAACAGCGTTTAGTGAAGACTATGCATAATTTATACCTCATAATTTCAAAATGTTGAATCTTCTAGAAGCAATTAAACAAAATTGAATTAATATTTATGGATGATTTTTTTTGTGAACTATTGAGGAAAAATTGTAGCTGAATGAGAATAATCTTTCTGGAATAAGCAAATCGAAACTACAGTTTCAACATTAAAATCAAACTATTAAATTAGGGTTGAATCAAATTTCCCATAAGTATGAGATAAAATTGATTAGCTTTCAAAAGAGTACTTGAATGGTTACATTTTTACTATTCTCCGAAATCAGTGAAAACTTCACAGATAAACAAAAAAATAATATTATGGTAATATATTTGTTTTGTGAAATAAAGTAAAATGGATTTCCAAAATGAAAGTTTTCACAATCAAACAATTGTAAAGCAAATAAAGGAAAGTTTGCACTGCTTAATATAATAAGTAACTTAATATACATGATTTACACTAATATTTTAGATCACCGTGTCAAAGCAAAGAAGTGTACCTCTAAAAGAGCATCTACTAACCCTGAAATCCTGTAGGCATGGAGGGCTAATCCAAGAAACTTCTGAGACTTACGGGATTCCTGAAAGCGAAATTCTTGACTTCAGTACGAACTTAAATCCCCTGGGAAATCCCTTTGAGAATAAAGACAGTGGATTAAACTTTGAAAATATTCTCAAAAAAAGTGTCGAAAAACTTATGAAGTATCCAGATAATCGGTATCTGGAGTTCAGAGAGGCTGCAGCAAGATTTGTAGGGCACGGAGTAACTCAACAAAATATTATTTCTGGTAATGGTTCCACGGAAATTATTCGGCTTGTAGTCGAATGTGTGGTTGAAAAAGGTAATATTGTTCTTTTCCCATGGCCCACTTTCGGGGAATATGAATTACAATGCCAAATCATGGGAGCAAGACCCGAATATTCCAAAGAGGAAGATGTAGAAACACTTCCTAATGAGATTCTTGAGAGAGCAAAAATCCTTTTTATTTGCAATCCGAATAATCCAACCGGAAAGCTCCGCACCAAAGAAGAAATCAAAGCTCTTGCGGAACGTTGTAGGGATCATGAAACCCTCCTTTTCGTGGATGAGGCTTTTATAGAACTCTCGGATCCTTCCCAGAGTGTTGTAGATCTAGCAGCAATAAATAACTACGTTTTTGTCCTTCGTTCTCTTACGAAAGATTTTGCAATGCCAGGAATAAGGATGGGCTTCGGGGTAGCTACCCCTGAAATGGCTGAAATCCTAAATGCCTCCAGACTCTCCTGGAACCTTGGTAGCATGGCAAATGTTATAGGAACTGCACTTCTTAATATCGAAGGCGGTATAAACAATCCGTATCTTGGAAAAGCAAGAGCTTTAATCAGAGAAGAAGGAGAAAAGCTCAAAGCTAAACTCGACAAAATTAGGGGATTCAAAACAGGGGAAGTAAATGTAAATTTTATTTTAGTTGATATCAGCAAATTCATTCTTAATTCCAGCGAATTGAGCGCATGCCTTGCAGCTCGTGGAGTTCTTATCCGGGACTGTGTCTCTTTCCGTGGCCTTGAAAAAAAATACATAAGAGTTGCAGTCCGGAACACAGAAGAAAATGACAAGCTTGTTGATGTAATAGGAGATGTTATTTCCCAATGGGGCAAAGAGCAGGCAAAGAATGAACTACATAATGTAATTGAAAACGCCTCTGAAATAGAAATCGAAGGTCGGAAGACCTGTGAATACTATCCCTGTCATTTTGGAGGTCAAAACTGTACATTCTGCTTCTGCCCTTTTTATCCATGTGAGAACGAATGCACAAAGGGAAAATGGGTAACGAGTTCAGGGGGCAGTAAAGTATGGAGTTGTATCGACTGCCATATTGTTCACAATAGAGAAATAGCCCGAAAAATCCTTGACACCCTCATGCAGAAAGGAGATGCTGATGAACTTGTGAAAATGGCCTGGGAAAAAGTAGTGGAGCTGAGTCTATGATCATGCCAGATGGAAGTCACCTGGCTATGGTACTTTTGCTGGCAATAACCATAGACATCGTTTTCGGGGAGCCGCCAGCTGCTGTGCATCCGGTTGTATGGATGGGAAAATTAATTAATTTTCTGAAAAATATAGCTCCTAAAATCCATAGAAAATTTTATGGATTTATAATGGTTCTCTGCTGTGTTTTTTTCGCAGCTACACTTGGTTATTTCGTTCTATACATTGCAGCTCTTCCCGGAATGCCAAGTATTCTTGCACTCCTTATAGAAGCTTATTTCCTGAAAGCTACATTTGCTATTAAATGTCTCCTGAGTCCGGCAAGGGAGATTTACAAGTACCTTGAAGAAAACAGGCTTGAAAAAGTCAGAGAATTGCTACCTATATATGTAAGCCGGAACACTTCCAAACTGACAAAGACTCAGATGTCTTCTGCAGTTATTGAATCCGTATCCGAGAATTACGTAGACTGCATACTAAGCCCCATTTTATATTATGTTCTATTTGGGGAATTAGGACTTGTCGCCGCATATGCATTCAAAGCTATAAGTACCCTAGATTCCATGGTCGGGTATACTACCAAACAGTATAAGGAACTAGGATACTTTTCTGCGAAATCCGATGATGCATTGAACTGGATCCCAGCTCGAATATCTGTCATATTTATTCTCGCAGCAGCTCTTATAGTAGCTATGCTCCCGAAAAAACAAGGAAAAATGAATCCATTTAATAGTATCAAGAGTGCCCTGGAAGATGGCATGAAGACTCCATCTCCCAATTCCGGATATCCTATGGCTGCCACTGCAGGAGCTCTCGGAGTCAAACTCGAAAAGCCTGATTGTTACGTTTTGGGAGCATTATACCCTCCTACTGAAATAAAGGATATAAACAGAGTATCACAATTAATAGCAATTGCTTCAGGATTCTCACTTGCTGCTTTTATGGCAGTAATCCAGATAGTAGGAATTCATTCGTGCCTATGATCCATTCCTTATTTGTCAGAATCTAGTATTATCACAATAAGGATTTTATTCTAAAATAAAACTTTAAAGAAAGTGGAACAAGCCAAAGAATATTACTCCACAGAAGCAGTAAAATCTAGCTATAAAAAATAAATCCACTTACTATAAATGTACACAAGAGTGCCATCCATTTTCTCAATATGACAATAGATTAAAAATTAATCTAACTTTCAATGAATATATGGTGGTCAAATAGGCAAACAAATTATACAGCTGTGTACAATATACAAAATGTAGGACAAACCAGTATGAAGTTAAACTCTAATTATAGAATTAATAACTTACTAAAGTTGACCTAGCCAGGATAAAAATCGTAACGTGATCTTATGAAGTTATCAGATATTGATGAAAGGAACCTTAAAAAAGGGAAACCTGAAAAATTAGAGGGTAGAGCTATCATTGATATACTCGATGTCCTTTCTGAAGAGGGCATTAGTACCCAGGATCTTGTAGATACAGCTCTCGAAATGTATATCCCACATCCTGGGCTCGAGACAAGGAAAAAAGCCGAATATTTGTTTAAAAGAGAACTCAAGTACGCTCTTTCAGACCCAAACCTATGCATTTTGATTTATTCCGGGATTCTGCTTGAGAGGGAAGGCAGGGCGGGAAATCTTCCGAACATTAGCAAAAGTTCCTATGAAAAAGACCTAAGTTTCATAATTGCAGATGAGGTTCTTGGCACAAGTATTGCAACCTATATTAGCGGCTCCAAAGGAGCATTCGAGTTTGTAAGATATGACAAACAAAAGCCAGGAATCCTTTCAAACCTGGGACCATTTATTGATGATGTGATAGGTGGGCTTATAGGAGGAGTATCCTCCAGTATGTATTCAAGAGGTCTGGCAGAATTCGAAACAAAGGATTGGGAAACAGGCGAAATCCTATGAATTCATTTTTACTTGCTTTTAAATCCAGTTTGGGGTTCCTTTCCACTATCCCTGTGGGGATCAGCATGGAAGGGATCAATGAGCTTATGGGGAAAATATACTTATACCCAATTGCAGGAGCCGTGCTGGGTATTATCATAGGGACAATAGCATACATAGGGCAGATAATTATGCCGGAAGCTGTTCTTGCAGCCCTTATCATGGGATTCATATATTATATAACGGGTTTTAATCATCTTGACGGAGTCACTGATATAGGGGATGGTTTTATGGCTCACGGATCACTTGAAAAAAAAATACGGGCCCTGAAGGACACGAACCTCGGAACAGGCGGAGTCTCCTTCTGCATCCTGCTGTTGCTTATTTTGTATGGTTCAATAAGAGCAGTACAAGAAGAAGGCTCAGTTGTTGGATATAAACTTCCAATGTTGATGTTCGCATCAATGTTTATCGCAGAGGTTAGTGCAAAGCAATCCATGCTTACAATCGCTGCTTTTGGAAAGCCTATACCTCTCCAAGGAAAACAGGTTTATCCTAGCCTTGGAACAATGACTATAAACGGAGCAACCAAACAGAATTTCCTTATAGGATTTGTGTTAGGAGCTATTTTATGTTCTCTGCCTTTTGGGTGGATAGGGCTATTACCCTATATGGGAGCATGCGTCTCTGCTCTGTTAATTCTTAACAGGAGCTATGCACATTTTGGCGGGTTAAATGGAGACGGAATAGGTGTTGCTAACGAAATAGGAAGGGTGACTGCACTAAGTGTTATCGCAGTTATCCTGAAATTTCATTAAATGAATACATGAGAGATTTGGAATGGATGCTATTGTAATGGCAGGAGGGTTCGGACAACGGCTTGGAATGGGGGAAAAGCCGTGTGTTGAATTACTTGGAAAATCGCTCATAAGCTATGTGATAGATACCCTCATAACCACAAAGAATATAGATCGTGTCTTTGTAGCAGTATCTCCTGCAACCCCTAAGACTGAAATTATGATTCGGGAATATTATAAAGGAGAGATTCAAGTAATCAGGACCTTTGGAGGGAACTACGTAGAGGATATGATTTATGCAGTAGAAATTTCGCAAACAACTGGTTCAGTAATGATTATTATGTCAGATATTCCCCTGATAGATTCAGAGCTTATAGATTCGATAATTGAGAAATACTGGGAAGCAGAAAAACCGGCACTTTCAGTATATGTCCCAATAAATATCTGCAAGGGTGCTGGAATCAGACCTGAAACAGTTTTCAACAAGGATGGTAAATTAATTGTACCTACCGGGATTAATATTCTGGACAGTTCTCAAATCAGAAACGAACAGGAAGACTTTAATCTTATACTTGAGAATCCCAAGTTAGCAATAAACGTGAATACTATACAGGACCTCCAGCGCTGTAGGAATTTACTGCAGTGCAAAAACTAAAATTTGCTAGACATATCATGTATTCTATCTTTCGAAAACCTAAAATTGAGTCATTATGGGAAGTAATTATTCATGGAGTTAAACCTTGAAATAGTGGGAGGAAATCCAAAACATAATCTGTACAAGAGATGCAGGAACAAGTAAACTCGCTTACATCATGATGGGATTCAATACTATGAATATGAAGAAAGGAGGAGGAATTGGAGAAGAACTGGTTTGGGTGAAATATTTAAAATAGACTTTTTTTATGTAAAGACATCTGTATTACCAAATAGAGTCGTTTGCATTTTTTTATGAAATCAGATCCTAATTAACAAATTTTATAAACAAAGATTATGAAGACACAATTCCATAAGCCAGTGAGTTTCATTATTTGTTTCACATACTTCTGATATTCATCTAAGTTAGTTTAATCAGTTTATTATCTTCATTCTTCGCCCACGTCTTTGTTTAAGAGGGAGATCGTTTGTATGAAATTTGCAAAAGTTCGCCTTGAATTAGCTCTTTTTAATGAGTTTTAGGGGATTGGTATGGAGCTATTAGAATTCTATTCCAAACAAAGGGGAAACAGGCAGATAAATCAAACTTTGTACTGCATAGAGTTTCATGATCCCTGAAATTCTTAAAATTCAAAAAACGGATTTGAGAATAATAGTCCGAGTATACTGATAAGATATTAAAGAAATTGTAAAAAATATTTTAGGTCATAAATAGCCAGGATAAGATTGTGGGGCTGCATTTATTATATAAAACCTATTCCTTCCATCAGACGTTTTAAGACAAAATTCAGAATCTATTCAATTGCAATAAACAAGAATTTTAGAAGTAAGAGTTTTGGTGAGAAGCTGTTAAGAGAAAGCATTAAAGAAATGAGGTTAAATGTGCTAACCTCGATTCTCTTATATATAATAGTAAAAAATCTTTATGCTATAAATTCATACAAGAAAATTCGTTTTTGAGTAATTAAAGAAATAAATGATGTCTGTGACAATTGTGAGAAATGTTATGAAATGGTATTGAAACTTGTTTCTTTACTAACATCAGCATTCTTACAAACTCTAATCATTACAAGTTTTTTAGATAATAATGTCATAATGACAACAAAGTTGATTTTATTAAACTTATCTTGTGGCTATAAGAATATTTATCTTCGCTTCCTTGAGCGTCGCACGAATGCCCTCTATAAACGGCAAACCATTATTTTCTGATGTTAGAAAAATAAAAATAATGGCAGTAGTACTCTTCAGCTGCCACCGCCAAATTTTGTAAGAGAATATAGTAACTTTTTGCAAACCTACCCACTACATGGGATATGTAAGCTGGCACAAGTCCAGTTTCATATTTTACACTCAACAAGCCTGGCGTCCTGAATATCTATCCTTATCCAAGCTATAGACTTGGCCCTTGTCTGTGGCCTCTAGTAATAAATGCCAAAGAAGCGCGTGGGGCCTACCCCCTACAGATTTATTCCAGAAAATAACCTTTTTTTGCGATCTTTTTTGAAGATTTGCTCAATAATTTGCAATTATTATCTCAACTGAAGCTCCGGAAATAGAGGTTAGAGGCTTTCAATGAAGGCGCAAAATTGAAAGGATATCTATGGAAAGTGGGATAAATTTCTTTTTTGATTATTTTTTAGAGCCATCAATATCATTATTTTTAAGTAATCATGAGTAAAGAACTTAAAAACAACTTATTTAGATCGGCTCGGAATATGTGATACAAAAAGTTCATCAGGGTTCATTACATATTTCAAAGTATAAATGTCCTCTACAACTATTTTTGCAATTAAATTACCTTGCTGCAAAATAAGATAGCTAGCAAATCTGCAAAAGAATAAAAGTTTAGATTTTTTTTAGAGGTGTATAGCAGTGTCTCAGGAAACTAAACAGCAAATTGAAGACTTGATTTCAGAATCCAATATCCTGATGGAGTCTGTACGTAAATTTTTTCATTTAGTACCCATTCAGTACGACCCTTTTCTTAGCATTGGGTCCTTTAACATATCTGACCTGCCTAAAATATGGGATTACGACCTTGAAGTCGATATCAACCCTTATAGGGGAGAGCCAACCCTTCTCCATTATAGATGGTTCAAATTAACTAACGACCAGTTTCTTGAGCAAGATGAATTATTTGGAAGATACATAACCTGGGCTGCTTCTGCCAGAAACCTGATCGAGAAATTTTTGCCTGAAAAATTGGTTTTTTTTGATGAAAAGTCCGAAATCGTCAGAAAATGGATCGAAATGAGCGAACGTTTACCTTCGGATGACAGTGCAGAAATGTTTTTGAGATTTAGGAAACACTTTATAAGCCAGCAAAATATTGTTTCCGCCTTATTTGAGCAGATCAAATAATAAATATTTTCCAAACTAAAATAACGAATAAGCACCTCTCAGAAACTGTCAGTTTTGTTTCATTGACATGTTCACCTCCAATTTATTTTTAAAAGTCATAAATATCCTATTAATTGGGGTGACTGTTTTCTATGAAAGTGAAAACCTGTCAATAGAATTATTTTTCCATTTAAGTTATCCGAAGCTGGACCACTGAATACGATATGAAAGTTTTCCTTTCCCCGTTAATTCAACCCAAATTTTATAGAAGCATACATTTTAGAATGCATCATGAGCTTCATGCTTATATTTTATAATTATATTATGGAACTGAGTAGTATTTATAATCAATTATAATTATAATTAATGTTAGGGTAGAATATGTTAATATAATATAGTTATATACTATCATCTGTATAGAATTTGGTTCGAATATATATTTAAGATCAAAATTTGATAGTTTTAAAATATTGATCTAAAAGTTGGGGTCTAAAAGTTCCGAATTTATGAAAAAAAGTAAGAGGCAATTAATTATAGAATTTTTGTATAGGAGTGAAAAATTTATGGTTGAAGATCGTTTTTGTTATATAAAGCAAAACTCAAGTGATAGATATAGAGTACTTGAAGAATTCAATAAGTTGTTTGATGATTTCATAGAAAAAAGTAGTGATGTTCAGGATTTAGAGCATTTTAAAATATTTGAAACTGAAAAAATTGCATTCAACAACATAGTTACTGCAGAAAGTGGTGCTTGCACCGAAAAGTCACAAGGACAGTATACTCATAACCAACTTGATCAGAGAGTTACAACAGTCTCTCAACTGAAGGGACCAGGAAAAGAAGAATTTTTAGAAAAAGCCCTTGACTTTGCTTGTAATATCCAATATGGAGATTTACGGGCCAAGACGCTTGCACTACTTCTTCCGATTTTAGAGGGGCCAAAAAAAGTAGAATTTATAGAAAATGTTATTTATTCTTGCTCCAATATTCAAGATGAAAACGAAAGAGCCCTTGTTCTTTCTTCACTCGTCTGTCATCTTGGAGGACACGACAAAGAAGAACTTATTGAACATATTTTTGACTTCTCTTCCCACCTACAATACGGAGATGCAAAATCCCAGATTCTTTCTTTGCTAGTTCCGAATCTTTACGGATCAAAAAATGAAGCGATTATGGAAAAAGCCCTTGAACTAGTATCGGGGCTTATATCTGAATATCAAAGAATAAAGTCTTTGTCTCTTCTTCTTCCATATATGGATGAGCAAAGAAAAGAAGAAATTATAGAACAAGCACTTGAGTTAGCTTTCAATCTTAAAGACAACGGAATGAAGGCACGGGCCTTCTTACTCATTATTCCACATATGGATGAATCCCGGCAAAAAGGAATTAGTGAGAGAGCCGTTTATTTTAAACACGAGGTTCAATCTGAATATCTTCGTAGGGGAGCAGCTGCTCTTCTACGAAGAGTAGAGACTCTTTCATCTCTGGCTCCATATATTGGTTTCTCTGCCCCCATAGCTAGATGAGCCAAGAAAAAAAACCATTAATAGCTTAGTTTACTGACTACCCAGTTCACTATCCAATAAATGGTTTTACTGCTTTCACTTACACGATTTTCCATTTCGGTTTTTAAGTCGGATAAATTTAAGTACGAATCTTGGATTTATTATATTTAATGAGAATTGATTAAATTTAGCTACATTCTTCGAATACTTTTTTTGCATTTACTGGCCCATGTAATCGGTCAAATACTCTATATCCATATAAACTATAGAACGTCCACATTTTAAAACACATAGACAGAAAAAACGAAAATTTTTAAAAATATTAGGACTTATGCATTTGAGGTATCAAGTCAAGGTTAAAGGGATTAAATTAAATAGTGCGTTGGTACAATGATTGGCTTTCGAAATCAACTTTAATCATGCTATTTTTTGGTCTATTTTACCCACAAAATTAATGTGTTCTTATCCTTCAAAACCGAGGTTATTAGGATTTTTTTTGTTTTTGACTATTCAATAACTCACATTTTCTAGATGCCATATTCCCAAGGGTCACATTTATTCATTTTCTATAAAGTTGAATAACCTGATCTCATATACTAACTGAAGATATCTGCTAAATTAATCTTTTTCAAAAATATATTTGTGATTAAATCAAATGGAATTGATTTTGGTACTAATCCACAACTGCAATGATTTCTTGCAGTTCGTATGAATGAAAACGAAAAATGTTCTGAGCAGTTAATTCTTTTGAATTAACTTAAATTTCAACTAATTTATAATCTCGGCTTCCAAGACCTATTTTTTCCCCATACTTAAGTTGGTGAGTCCCATCTACCATAGGCCAAACGCCCCTGAACTTGTCTGCCCCTTTTTTATGGTTTGAATGTAGAGAGGAATTGACAAGTCCTTTCTGCTTATTCACAAGATCGTAGCTCGCCTGATCGAGAGCAACTGGATCTTTTGAGGCAAGAATCCCTACATCTGGAACAATCGGAGCATCACTCCAGGGAACACAGTCACAGTCAGGAGTAATCCTAAGAAGGAAATTAATATAACCTACTCGGTCTTCTTTTCCTATTACGGCACCATACGCATATTCTGTAAGGCATTCAAGGAATTCCGGGATATCATGTTCCCAATCTATATCAATGGCATTTGTAGGGCAGAGTTCCATGCATTGTCCACAGCTGATACATATATTAGGTTCGATCCTCGAAACATCCCCTAAAAGGAAAGTAGCTCCCACAGAACATACCTCGACGCATTTGCCACAGCCTATACATTTTTCTTCAACAACATGCGGGCTTGTACTGAAGTGCTGGGCCTTCTTGCCGGCTGCAGTGGCACAGCCCATTGCCAGATTCTTGATAGCTCCACCAAAGCCAGCTACAATGTGACCTTTGAAATGGGACATTACAATCATGGAATCTGCTGCAGCAATGTCAGCTCCTATTTTTACTGACTTAAAATTTTTTTGTCCGATCTCAATTTCAGATATATTCTGGCTCTTCAAACCATCCGAAATGATAAGCGGAGCCCTGACAACGGAATAATCAAAACCATGTTCTATCGCTGTTGTCAGGTGATCAACTGCATTATGCCGGCTTCCGGAGTACAAGGTATTCGTATCTGTGATAAATGGCTTTGATCCGGCTGCCCTGATCATTTCTACAATCTGCCTGACAAAAACAGGATTAAGGTAGCCATCATTTCCATACTCCCCAAAATGAATCTTGATCGCAGTTAGGTCGTCTACTCCCAGAAGCTCGACAAAACCTGCTTTTTCAAAGAGCTTTTGAATTTTGCTTATTGTATTTTCCTGAGGACTTCTTGCCCGAAAATCTGTGAAATAGACTTTACTTGTCGTTTAAGTTCCTCCTTGTGAGATCGAATTAGGTTAATGCTATTATCCATAAAAATAGCATAGTTGATAAACTATTTTTTATTTTTTTTCATTGCATTTTATAAAGTAATTATCAGAGTAAGACTGATGTCTTAGGCTAGCCAGATAGTTACTCTAAGAACAATAAAAGAAAATTTTATTATACGAGTGATATAATAATCATTAAATATGCTATAAAGTTTTAAATTGGCCAATTAAGCTGATCAGAAGATAATATATATAAATATAATATATAATCTTAATGCTATGAATATATTAACTCAGATGATCTTGATTCACAAATTTTATTTTATCAATCTATAGGAGATATATAATGATATAAGGAAATATACTCATTCCTTATTATTAAAATCACATTTAAATAATTATCTTCGAACCTTTATGAAATAAATCTTTGATTTTGTGCAAAACACTTGTTTCATTATTCAATTCAGGAGGAAAGTTCAGCTAAATATGGAGTTAATAATTCATAGATTTGGAATAACGATGCAATCTACTTTTGATAGATTATGCGAATCTATATAGAATTTTATTACGAAAGATATATTTCATCGATGCAATATTTTAGAAAAAATAAGAAAGATCAGGAATAAAAAATACGAAATATAACTTTGAATAATAATAAGAAAACAGAAGTTTGGAGCTTATTTAAGATATATATACTTATTTTAAATTTTGGATAAATGAATTTTCAATTTGGAAAAATCTTTATTTAATAATATTTACTGAACTTCGCTTTTCGATATAGTATAGATTTTTGGGAATACACTTTCTAAATAATAGTATAAAAATTATAATTTTCAATTTACGGTTTAGGATTTGCAATTTATATAGTAAACACATCTAAATCATATTATTTGATTGTTGTTAACATTACATACAGGTACATGGAGTAACTAATATGCGGATCGGAGTATATATTTGCCACTGCGGCCTGAATGTTGCGGGAGTTATAGACGTTGTGGCCTTGCAGGAAATGGTAGCTAAACTGGAAGACGTAGTAATTGCTCGGGAAATTCAATTTTTATGTTCCGATTCAGGACAAGAAGGCATCATTAAGGATATAAAGGAAAACAAAATAGATAGGATGGTAATAGCCGCTTGTTCCCCCAGGCTGCACGAAAAGACCTTCAGACATGTAATTGAAAAGGCAGGTTTGAATCCTTATCTTATGGAAATGGTGAACATAAGGGAACAGTGTTCCTGGGTACATGCCGGAGATCCACAGATGGCAACTCAGAAAGCCCTTGATCTAATTAGAATGGGAGTTGCAAAGGCCAGGTTCCTGAAGGAACTGACCGCGACAAGCTCTAAAGTCAGCAGAAATGTCCTTATTATAGGTGGAGGTGTTGCCGGGATTGAGGCCGCTCTGAACCTCGCAGAGGCCGGTTTTCCTGTAACCATGGTGGAAAAGGATTCTACAATTGGGGGTAAAATGGCCCTTATGAATGAAGTATTTCCCACAAATGATTGTTCAATCTGCGTACTTGCTCCTAAAATGACCGAAGTTCAGAATCATCCGAACATCACTCTTTATACATATTCCGAAATAACCGACATTTCAGGGTCTGTTGGGAAATTCCACGTAAAAATTAAACGCAAACCTAGGTTCGTACTTGAAAAAAAATGTAAAGGTTGTGTAGATCTCTGTTCAACTGTCTGTCCTGTGGAAATCGAAAATCCTATGGACTACGGGGTAGGAAAGACCAAAGCAATATATATGCCAATTCCTCAAGCCGTTCCTCAGGTGGTGCTTATTGACCCTGATCATTGTGTGGGCTGTGGACTCTGTTCACAGGCTTGTCCCGCAGATGCTATTGATTATGAGCAAAAAGCCGAAAACATTGAGTTAAAAGTCGGAGCTGTCATTGTTGCAACTGGGTATCAACTCTTTGACGCATCTAGGAAAAAGGAATATGGATTCGGGAAGTATCCGGATGTTATAACAAATATGCAGCTTGAGCGCATGCTGAATTCTTCAGGACCTACAGGTGGAAGAGTGCTTGTGCCTTCCACTGGCAAGCCTCCGGAAAGAGTGGCATTCATTCAGTGTGTGGGATCTAGGGACAAAACTGTTGGAAATGAATATTGTTCAAGGGTCTGCTGCATGTCAGCACTCAAGAACGCCCAAATGATCAAGGAACGTTATCCTGATACGGATATCACAATTCATTATATAGATATCAGGGCTGCGGGGGAAATGTATGAAGAATATTATGTAAGGACTCAAGAAATGGGCGTGGACTTCATCCGCGGGAAGGTTGCAGAAATTTACGTAGGAGAAGACGGTAAGCCTGTAATCCGTTATGAAAATACCCTGGAATGCCGGCCCGAGGAAGAAGCCTATGATCTTGTTGTGCTTTCAACAGGTTCTGAACCAAGCAAATCCGCAGAAGGCATCGGAAGGATGTTAAACCTTTCACGGCGTCAGGATAGATTCTTTGCGAGTGCACATCCTAAAATGCGTCCTGTTGATGCGCCTGTTAGTGGGGTTTTCTTGGCAGGCTGTGCATCTGGACCCAAGGAAATTCAGGTTTCGATTGCTCAAGGCAGTGCATGCGCTTCCAAAGTTATGCAGTTGCTTGGAACAGGCGAACTTGAAGCAGATCCAATGGGAGCTCATGTTGATTCAGAGAAATGTATCGGTTGCAAGACCTGTTTAGAAGTTTGCAAGTTCGGAAAAATTAGCATTGAAGACAAAAAAGCTATAGTAGACGAGATCTCATGCCATGGTTGCGGAGATTGCAGTGCCGCTTGTCCTGTCGGGGCAATTCAGATGAGAAACTTCGAAAATGAACAAATTCTAGCTCAGGTTCGGGAGGCAACTGCGAATAAGTCCCAGAGTCCTTTTATTGTGGCATTTCTATGCAACTGGTGCAGTTATGCTTGTGCAGACCTTGCCGGGATGTCCAGGCTCAGTTATCCAACAAATATCAGAATAATCCGCACAATGTGTTCCGCAAGGGTAAGCCCGGAATTTGTGCTTGAAGCTTTCAGAGGCGGAGCGGATGGGGTGCTTGTTGCGGGTTGCAGGTTGGATGAATGCCATTATATTTACGGTAATTTTGATGCAAAGCATCGTTTGGACGTCCTGAAAGAAATTCTAACAGAAATAGGGCTTGATCCTAGAAGGCTCAGAACCCTCTGGATCTCAGCTGCAGAGGGGGAACGTTTCGCAAGCACTATAACCGAGTTTGTAGAAGAACTCAAAGAAATCGGGTCAATAGGGACTGAATTCCAGAAGGGCGAACCAATATCTACATCTGAGGAAGTGGCACAATGAACGAAGAATGCGACGAACGAAAGACTCATAAACTTGATGGATGCGATAGACTCAGAAAAATCGAAACTGAAGAACCCAAAAAAGGGGTAAATGAAAATGAAAAATCTGAAGCTTGGAGCTACAAGCCTGAAGAAGTGGGGGCAGAGGAGCTTGAATCTGAGGGGTTAAAATATGTAGTGCCCGAAAACAAGGAATGTGAACAACAGGAAAAAATTACTGTTACAAATAACATGGATATACAGGGTACACATTTTTGCTATAACCAGGTAACAGAACAGTCCATAAAAACTTTAGATTACGATTACAAGCGATGCAACGGCTGTGGAATCTGCGTAGAAGTGTGCCCAACAAAAGCCCTTGAACTCGGACCAGTGCATGAAATTGCCACCGGTCTCGATGCTCCTCCGGTGATTATGGACCTTGAGAAGTGTACCTTCTGCAGGATGTGTGCAAATCTCTGCCCCGTGCATGCTATCACTTTTGATGCCGTAGGGGAGGTTCCGGATGAAAAACAATATCCAAAGTACGATGCACACGTTAATATGAACGAAAAATGTCTTCCATGCGCTCTCTGTGAAGGGGCTTGCCCCCAGGATGCAATCGAAGTCGAGTTTACCTTCCCGAAAAAAGAAGAAATTACATCTTTTAAAGAAGGGGCAAAAGGAGAGATAGTAATTGACACTGATAAATGCAATTTCTGCGGAATATGTGCCCGTTTCTGTGACGCTGTTATCATGCTTGAGCGCGAACCTACGCCTGAGAATCCTTTGCCTTTCGAACAGATTCTTGTGGATGAGGATAAATGCGACTACTGTGTACTCTGCCAGGACATCTGTCCGGAAGGAGCTATAAAAGTCAAAGGGGAGCGTTCAGTTGAGGCCTCTAAAGTTGAAGGAAAAATTAAGGTGGACAAGGTTAAGTGTACACAATGTGGTCGGTGCAAGGTTGTCTGTCCTTATGATGCAGTAGAGCTGCAAAAACCTATGGAGGGGACACTAAACCTCATATCTGTTAACTTAGATAAATGTGACCCCCAGGGTTGTCATGGCTGCTTTAATGTTTGCCCCTCTAGACTCTGGTACGTGCCAAAGGACCCTGAGGATCTGCGAAAAATTGCTTTTGTTGAAGATTTCTGTACTTACTGTGGAGCTTGCGTGAAAGCCTGCCATCTGGCAGCTATCAAAGTGGATAGATCCGATGTTCACCACACAGATATTCCGGATACACCCTGGGCTACCCAGTGGAGAGACGCAATTGAGTCCCTTAAAACAGGAGTTAGAAAAGGGGTCGATAGATCAGTATTCCGGAAAATAGATATACTTAAAAGCCAGAAATTTAGGGGTATAAAATACCCAAGCATTAACGAAGATATACTTGCAGCCGTGCAGGCAAAAATTGATGTCTTAATACCAGCTCTTAGGAGTGCAAAGGTCAGAAAACTCTGGGAAACTGAATCTCCTAAAAATGCAGCTGCAGTCGTAAAAAAGAAACTGGAAGGCAGGAAACAAAAGGATTCGAAAATAAAAGTTTGAAGTACAGAAGCTGAAGATAAAAAAGGGATGATGCAAAATAGAGATAAATTGTCAAAATAAGCATGTCGTCTTGAAAGAAAACCGAATTCAAAGCTAAAATTCACACTTTCTCTGAGCTCAATATCATAATTTACACTTCCCACTTAAAAATATAACATATATCTTTGAATCCTACTTTGTAGAGATGCAAACAAAAACGCTATAAATTTTCTCAAAATTGCAGAGTTTAAAAATTAATCTAACTCTCGATAAATAATAGTGACTCAGCGGAGAACAAATTTCATATATGTATACATCTGCAGAATATCTGTTATTTTAGCCAAATAGGCAAGCAAATTATATGGCTTTATACATCTACGAAATGTCGGATGCTAATTAGTTTGGAGATTTTTATCAAATATAATAACTTTTCGTGAGCTATGTATCCAGTTTTTTCTTGTTAAATTTTATGATAATTTTATTATCATTTGCATTCAATTTCATGGAGTTAGTTACTTCATTTTCCCTTTTTGCAAAAGTCGAATACAGTTTGATATATGAGCTTTTTTGTCAAAAACGATGAGAGAGCTTTCCTCAAGTTTATTTTTTACCTGATTCTAAGTATCAGAAAAAAGTTACAAATCAAAAAAGCTGCCTCTGTTCACTGTAACTCCAATAGTTGTGTTTGGGAATTTTTTGGGTTAACTAACTCCAACTGTTATCCATAACTTATCATGTCTATGATTTCTACTACATATATGTTTATCAAAATATATCTAGTGTTATGCATAATTGTATTTTACCAGTCCAATTTAGATCAGAATTTTCAAAATTACACTCACAAGTAGACTGCTAAAAATATCAGAGAGATTGATTACTTATTACTACAAAAAATTTAAAGAACTTGGAGATGGATTTTTTTGTACAATCCTTCAAGGCTTAAGATGTCGATAATTTCTTCCGGATTTAACTATATGCCAGCTTTCTTTATGCTAAGATTATAGATGAGCTCATATCTCACCAAACCCATCAATAATTCATTGAGATCCAAAAACAGTTCTTTATGTCTGCTAAAAATTTCAAAAGATTAAAATTTTCATGAAAAAATTGAATCGCAAGAATATATTCGATAGGAGCGCATATATTTTGTTTGGAATTGTATGGAATGTTTCTATTTTGTCTTTGTACCCATTGAACCAAATAGTGGAAACAAAAACAGTTCTTTTTACTCGATTGCTAAAATTCGGCTATAAATGCAATTGGCCACTTTTACTTTGAATAAAACTTATTTGGATATTGTAATAGAGCTTTTTGCATAGAACACCTGTCTGAAGTTAAAGCTTTGAGAGAAAATCCTTCGACTAAGTTTGTAGAAAAATCTATAAGTGCAAGTTTAAAGAAGGGCTAATAGCAAAAATTTTAGATAAGTCTGAAAATTAAGGTAATTTCAAACAAAGAAATCTGCAAACTTCAGGAAATCCAGCTTTGTAATCATATTAATCCAAACCAGCTGGAAGTTAGCCATAATAATAATTTGATAAACCCTAGATTTTCAATAAATTGCTTATTCATAATTTAGAAATAACAAGCCAAAAACTGAGGTTCGTCAAAAATTCCAATCGTTTTTTTATTTAGATTTCTGAGTATCTAAATCCTCATTTGCTTTTTTTGTATCCACATCTATCCAGAGATGCAAATCCCTGTATGGCATAGTTCTGTTGGTTTCGTTTAAAAGCAGAAACTCAAGTTTCATATTCTTTCCCTCGGAAGAAGGTGTAAACGTAACTGGTTCTTTCCATATCTCATTATTAGCAAGACTGATTTTTTTCTGATTTTCCGGAAGGGGGAGAGATTTATTTTTAAGTTTTATATCCATTGTATAGTTCATAGGCCTATACTCATGGTTTATTATTCCCACTATTACAGTACCTTTTTCCCCGACAACATACTTTGTGGTGTAGTTGTCGGCTTTTCCTTCAGGCCCGAGAATATAGAACTCGGTGAAATGTTCTCCTTCCTTTGGGATTAGAATTATATATACAAGAGTTGTGACAGACAGGAGGATTGAGAAGATCATAAAAACTGTAAGTGCTTTATCTAGTCTTGACTCTGGCTTTTCCAGGATCTCGGTTCTAAGAGAAAGTATCATTTTCCTAAAGGGCACTTTGAAAGCATCTCTTTCCGAAAGTTTTGCCCGCCGTAGGTACGCAATCCCGCACATGACAATGGTGAAAACTGAAATGCTTAGGAGGATTGGTAGGAGCCTTATTCCCCAGGGGCTGAAGTTAAGGCCAAGCCCTATCAGTGGTACTACTGCAATGCTCAGCCCAAATGAAAGAGCTATCCTCTCAATTCCATCAATGTCACAATTTGCGGGAAAGAGTGCTGCGATAAGAGAATAACCTGGTAGGAAAAGTACGAGTGGTACGCCAAGTATATTTCTAATTACAGTTTCACTTAATTCTGGCGTGAGCACAAAGATATCCGTGAGGAGCACGAGTACAATAACGATCAAGAGGTCTGAGGGAACTTTCTTTCCGGTCATTTAGGTCATCCGGCTATCGTCAAAAAATTGGTTGTCATTCGTTTTTTTCGGGCAAGTAAATGCTTTTTCTAATGCATTTTATTCTTTCGTTCTATTTTTACCTTGATGAATATTTATTTGGAAGTTTCAAAAAATTCCACATATTCAATCCCTTGCATTTCTTTTTCACTGATTTTTGGCCTATTCCCCATTTTTTCTCGTGAGGAAATTTGACAAATGGTATTTGCAGATAGAATACATTATTTAAGGCTTAAGTTTGCAGGGAAAACTTTTGGGATAGGTACAGAGGCCTGCATACTTGGGGCATAAATTAAAAAGTTTTACAAACTTTGGATAGGATATTTTTAGCTCCAATGATGTTGTTTTCTGGATCAGTTACTTTATCAGTTGGTATTCATTAATAAATCATCTAATTTTTCACTAGTTATTAACTTAAATATTACTGATATTCTATTTATAATCATATTTCAACATCAATTTACTGATAATATATATTTTTATTATTATATTGGTACTCATATTAATATACTCTAAAATATATTCACTAAAATGATGTGATTTCTTAGAGGACTTTGATAAATATCTTTACATTTTTTAAGACTACCTAAATAAACACTAAATTCTCCGGATTACAGGCCTAAACAAAAGAAATTATTTCCCACCTTATTTTCTTGTAACTTCTTTTCCACAATCAAAAGGCTGCGGACAACTTGAAAGATGGAGTTTCTAGGGTCTATTTTCATGAAATTAACATTCTCTTGCAAAAATGGATTTTTCTAAGAGGAATTTACACCATATGAAGTAAAACACCGAAAGTGAGATTAATTGGCTGGGCACTCATTAAAAATCTATATAGTAAATAAAAAATCATTGACAAATATTTATAAACTAATATGTAGAAATAAGGATAGAATTGAAGTTAAAATATTTTGGTTGTCTCCATGTATGAAGGAAAAAACACAGTTAGTAGACGTGGGGGGGAGGTTTGAGTTAAAATGTTGATATAGGGATAAAATTAAAATACATGAATTTCTACGACAGTAGGATCTGAAACTATCGCTTTGGCCTAGATTAGCTACCCTAGCAAATGGATTATCTTTGTAATAAAATATCTTACTCTATGTTACTCTGATCGAGACAATATTTTATAATTTCTCACCTTGAGTTTATACTGATCTAAACGCAATTATGCGGAAAAACTTGATGAAGAATAACATTAAGATTTTCACGAGTATCAAAAAGGGAAAAATGGAGCTGACAGTAATAATATTACTTTCTTTTTTAGAATAACTCTGCAGTAAGAATGAAATATCATAAAACAGACTTGTGATATGAAGACTATAGAATATATCAAACAATTTAATCTAATTTAATTTTTTTGAATATCGAAAATAAATAATAGTTTTATAAAAAATATAATAAAGAAAAAGTAAATGGAGATCTTTTCTTCATCTGCTAGCTCTCGAGTATTTTGTTGAAATGCATAAATATTGCTGTCTTATCGCGATTTTTAGTCAGTTTTTTCGAATTTGGGTGCAGGTGCCCCACAAATTGGACATTTTCCACGAGGTTCGCTTTCCTTAGTATATCCGCAGATGCTGCATACGTAGTAATCAACTTCTTCATTCTTTCCAATTTCATCCAGGGCTTTTTCGTATAGCTCAGCATGGATCTTTTCTACTTTATTTGCCACCTCAAAGCTCCAGAGTGCCCTGTTATCCCCTTCTTCCTTTGACGCGTCTATAAATTTGGGGTACATTTTTATAAATTCGTATGTTTCGCCGCTAATGGCATCTTTCAAGTTGTCCATTGTAGTTCCAATCCCACCCATACGCTGAAAGTGATTGAAAGCGTGGACGGTTTCCGCAGCAGCAGCAGCTCTAAATAGTTTAGCTATCTGATGATACCCTTCTTCATCGGCTTTTTTCGCAAAGGCCAAGTATGTCCTGTTTGCCATTGATTCGCCAGTAAATGCAGCTTTAAGATCATCTTTGGAACTCATAGATATCTCCCTTAATTTAAATTTTTTTCACCCTAATTAGTGGTTATATATATCATTTTAACGCCCATGATGTATTACAAAATTATCTATGTATCTATGTATCTATGTATCTATGTATCTATGTATCTATGTATCTATGTATCTATGTATCTATGTATCTATGTATCTATGGCAGCATAATATTCCTTTTTAGTCATACCTGATGCATATTCTGAAAACGAGTTATATCACCTCAATAATTAAGATAGTTATAAGATTTTGGCTAAGTACTAAATTTAATTGCTATGACTCTAGAAAAGCTTATAAAATGGCTGACAATTATACATCAACTAAATCTTCTTAATTACTGGGATTCCCTTAGACCAGCTTCTAGAATAGATGATAAAAATGGTTCAAAAAATGCACTACTCAAGGAGGAACAATTCTCCTTTCCTACTTGAATTGAAAAATGTAACTGTTATCAAGTGTGGGAAAAAGATCCTTGATTCGGTATCTATCTCTATTGAACAGGGAGAACATGTTGCAATTATAGGGCCAAATGGCTCTGGAAAATCTTCTCTTATCAAAATTTTTACAAAGGAATACTATCCTCTTGCACTAACCGACGAGTTTATTCTAAAGATAATGGGCAAAGATATCTGGAATGTTTTTGAGCTCAGAAAATTATTGGGAATAGTCTCTGGAGATCTTCAGCAGACATACTGCCGTCGGATTAGCGTTTTGGATGTAATACTCTCTGGATTTTTCAGCAGTATAGGAATTTACTATAATCACGACGTTACCCCTGAAATGGAAAATAGAGCCAGAGAAATTTTAGAATTCCTTGAAATTTTACATTTGGAAAACAAGCTAATATGCGAACTATCTACCGGAGAAGCCAGACGAATACTGATCGGAAGAGCTCTTGTTCATGATCCATATGCCCTTGTTTTAGATGAACCTGCAAATAGCCTCGACCTAAAGGCTCTTTATAGCTTCCGCGAGTGCATCAGGAAAATTGCAAGTTCAGGAAAAAGCGTGATCCTAGTCACTCACAATCTTCAGGACATTATTCCCGAAATAAACCGTGTCGTTCTCATAAGAGAGGGAAAAATTTTCAGAGATGGGAAAAAAGATGATATCCTAACAGATGCTAACCTTTCAGAACTGTTCTCCCTCCCCGTAAGGGTTCTGGAAAAAGAAGGGGTCTACCAAGCTCTGATCTGATGAAAATTATTATGCAGCTCGCAAACAAGTCATCGAACTTCACACTGTAAAGTATATAGAGATGTTTCATCCATTATTTTTCCAGCAACATACTCGACTCTAAATTGTTATATTTCTTAATCCTATACTCCAAATCACTTTCATCTGACGTGACTAAGTTAGGTGCTTTAAGAGGTGATTAGTTTCTTCTTTCGGCTTACTCTATCGTTTCGGAATATATTTTTTTATGATATCAGATGTCACATTTTCAATTGGTTAGATAGGGAAATTATGAAACGCATTACTACAACGGTAAACTCAAACTAACGGCTTCGACAAGCTCTCGCCGACGAACAGACCAGTAACATTGTGGCATATAGATTACTTAATCAAATGCCCACTGTTCGACTGTCAGCCGGGTGCAGCCTGCTAGGCGCTGACGACTGCACTTGTTTGGTGTTCACCGAGGTACTGACGGGGGCGACTCACTAGTGACAACCATGCAACTTCACTGCGATTACAGGCGTCTCCGACAGCCCGGGCTTTTTTCAACGACACCACTTGTAAATGGACTGAAGCTTTGGAATTCGCAGGACTGATAGCGGTCGGGCGGGTATAGATACTAACGCGAGATGCTGTGCGCTCAGAACACCTAATCATGAATCTATACATAGCAATCTGACACAAGATAGAGACAACCAAGTCACAGGGCTACGGAGCAGAGGTACTACAAGGCACGGTCACGAGATTGAACAAAAAGGCTTACGCGATGTTTCTCATTATAGCCGACATCACGGACCTGTCAACCGGCAGTAAGGATAAACAGTTCGAGGTAGTGGGATCTTTATCTCCGGTGGTGGTAACATGAACGGCCGTTTGGAAGCTCCAGTCTGCATACTGGCCCGGTCTTCTTGAATTGCAGACCCGCGAGAACGGTAGTCCAGATCATAGACGCCGTCTTCATCTTATACGGTGCACGTGTGAAAGACGTTACTAACATCGGTCTGTTGGCCATTTATGGTGTTGAAGACATAATGCCGGACAACTGGGGCACCTTAAACCGCTGGTAGTTACTGCCCCGATTACCTCATATGATTCTATTGAGATTGGGGTCGTTAACTTGGGGTTCATCGACTAGCTCTTCATCACAGCGCCAGTGGAAACGTTTGGCCTCCAAGCTCATGGTTTTAATATCTATGCCAAGAACTATCAACGTTACCGAGTTTGACCGGATTGAGATGCATGCCGATGCTGCCGTCTGTAGTCTGATAACCAGTCCAGCCGGTCCATTTATAGTCTACCGTGGCATAGAAACCTAGGTCATCGAGGGGAACAACCTTGTCAAGGGTGCTATCCACCAGAAGCCGTCGGTCTAAGCCTGAAACCTGGAAGCATAGGGCGGAGAATCCATGTTGACGGTGACATCCATTGGTCATGTCGTCAGGGTTCCAGCCATCGAGATCTACGGCCAAATATACGAGATTACCATCAGCGATAGAGGAAACGTTAAATAATTGTGTTTTTGTTAGTGGGATTACAATAAAAGCCATGAATCTCGAAAAACAGTCAATGTACGACGTCTTTGCCCATTATACTGGGAAAGAGTTAAGAGATGCAGAAACAGAAAAGGGTTATGAGGTATCTTTGAGGACAAGAGGACATTAAAATATGCATATGGAATTTTTTACTATTTATTGGCGGGACATGCTAAGATTTGTCAGATTTCGAGCACTTCTGTTCGCCACACTTATCCAGCCTGCCCTTTGATTAGCTTTTTTTGGAATTGCAATGTCTAATAACTTTGATAGGCTGACAGCAACATTGCCAGCGACCCCAGGCATCAGGACGGTAGGCTACCTGATCTTCCATAGGTGCAGGCGTTATTGCCATGAACACACTTTTTACAAGTCTCTTTGGGGGGATTGTATTGCTCTTCGATAAAAACTGGGGGCTTATGCGAGAGACTCTTGCGAGCCCTATGTCAAGGAATCATATCATTCTAGGGATCGGACTTTCAAGCATGATCAAGTCTTTTATCCTGTCAGCTGTTATCATGGTTTTCGGACTTCTGCTGGGAGTCCGGTTTTTGGAAGGGTATACTCAGCTACAGATTCTTGTTTCATTGTTTGGAATTCTACTTTTTATAGGGATATTTTCTCTTGGATTTCTTTTTCTTTCAGTTGCGATCGCAATAACTATGGAGAGTCCGGAAGGCATGCGAGCGGTAATAACCCTGCTGACAATGCCTTTCTTTTTCGCAAGCAATGCACTTTACCCTGTGAACTTTTTTCCTCCTTTACTTAGAGTTCTGTCCTCGGTCAATCTACTCAATCATCTCATCAGTGCGATCAGGTATTTTACTATAAGGAGCGATTTTTCATCAATAGGGATCCATTACACTTATACTTAGGGAGTGTTCTTGTTTCGTTTTTAACTCTTGTGACTTTTATGGGAATAATGTTTCTTATTGCACGGTGGAGATTGAGCAAAGTTACTGTCACATAATTCAAGTACTCGAAAATAAAGGAGAATGCACTATAAGAGAGGAGACTGCTAGCATTGAAGGAAAAATTTCAAGGTATGTACCCACAATAGTATGGCAAAAATATAATATATAAAAATGGGCTCAAAGGAAAAATAGTATGACATATTTAAGCAACGTGCATAATTTTCGGTGAAGCCACAATTCTTAAAAAGTTAATAAGAAGAAAATTCGTACTGCTAGATTCTCATCATTTCACACATCGAAGACCGGGGCAGTACTTCTTTACATAGGATGATATGATGGTATTGATCAACTCTGAAAAACAAATATATTTTTTATTTTGGAGAAAATGTAGGAAAAAATCTTGTGTTTCCTATTTTTAACAACTCAAAAATACGACAATGATTTTAATGCTAGCTTTTTTCAGTTCAAATGCGGGAGTTCGATCTAAATTATACACAGGCAAAGAGTTCGAAAATGCTAAAAACAGAATTATTTTCTCAAGAATATACCCACGGAATTGTAGATTTTGAGTTTCTCTTCACGGATAAGGGATTTTATGCAGTCAAGTGTTTTTTTATAGGGCTAATGATAACAGCTTTTTTTCAAATCCTCGTTTTCTAGATTTCGGGAAGCACAGCTTTTCTTATCGATATAATCCATAATTTTGGAAATGCTGCAACTGTAATTCCTCTGGGTTTTGCACTAATTCTATCTCGAAAAAAGCCAAACAAACGCTTCACTTACGGCTACGGTAGATTCGAAGACTACCTTATCTACTAATTGTCTCCTTAATCCTCTTTAGCGGCGCTGCTGCAGCCTAGGAATCAATTCCCATGATTTTTTCACCAAAACCCATATAATTTATTGGAGCTGTAGCTGCAGTTTCTATTGTTGGTTTTCTGGGAAACAAATTAGTTGCAAAATTCAGGAGTTTGATGGTGTGGAATCCGGAATTGTTGACGAAATCCATCAGGTCGTTAGTAAGTTAGAAAAGGAATGTGACTGAGATATGAGTACGCTGGCTTAGGCACAGGCTTCACGCCGAAGTGAATATTGCAGTAGACCCACGGTTTTCTGTTGAAGAAGGGCATTCAATTGCCGTGGAAGTACAACAGAAAATGATGCATGATCCAAGTTACTTCTCAAATGCAGTTGTAAATGTAGACACACTTGATTCATCTGGAGAATTATTCCATTGATCTTCGGAAAAAAGGATAAATATTGTGACGTGAGATCATAAATCAGGAGAAAAGAATAGCACAGCATATTTTACTTCTTACTTTCCCTTATTCTGGATGTGTTAAGGCTTGCGATTTGTAAAAGAATATAGAAAGGCATGATAGGGCATATGAGTAAAATAGGAACTAGGAAAAGGTTCGACTGTTTATTTTACTTTAATAATTAATCCTGTAAGATTTCAAAAACTAAATTTTAATACATAAGGAAAAAAACTTTTAATTTTGTATTAAAATTAATATATCAAAGAAATATCATAAGGAAAATATAATTTTTTTGGCTTGAACTTGTAAAGTTACCATATAAATTACATCAATGTGGCTCCAATAGAAAATGATTTAACTATAGGTGAAAAAGTTGAAATCGTTCTTTTTGAGGACAATCCTAGAGACGCAAGTCGGATTGAAGAGATGCTTGAAAAATTAGCCGACTTCCCATATGAACCTATAAATGTTAAAACGCTGAACTGAGGTTTGAGTCTTCTTAAAGAATGTCCATTTGATGTAATGTTGACAGATCTAAGCTTTCAGGATAGTGATGGTATCGGCACTTTTCCTGAGGTTCATGAAAGAAATTCACGAATTTCGATCATAATCTTTACTGCGTCAAATGATGAAAAATTAGGATTTATGCTGCAAAGAAAGATGTTCAGGACAATTTAGCCAAAGGGAAAATAGACGGTAGATTATTGAAACTTTCTATCCGATATTCTATTGAGCGCAAAAAGATAGAAACGGTGCTATCAACACAGAGATTGCTCGTAAAGAGGAAATTCGCCACAGGATTAAAAAAGAACAATTTACAGGTAATAGCTTTACTTCTTGACCCTCAGGCTGATAAATTCAAAAATCGAATTGGAGTGACGAGCTCAAAAATCATAGATGTTTCAGGGGAAGTCAGGGTAGAGTAATATCTATGGCCCTTATCCATGAAGAATTATACAAAGGTGGAAAGCTCGAATATCTAAATTTTTTACCATAACTTCATAAGCTCACTCAAAATATTTTATAGACTTATAAGCTTGTAAATACCACTATAAGCTTAATTCAGGGTCGTATATCTTGCTATAGATATGTGACGGATTATCAGGAAAAATGTTACCTATCTGACAAATGGAAAGGCCAGAGCAGGGAGAAAATAGAACAATACAGGGATCCTACATCAAAATGAAAGGAGAATTTTCAAACAAAAAACTTTCCAAATATCCGTATTATTGGACAGCTTTCATAATTAATGGAGCACAAATGATGGTTGTGTTTGATAATGTAGAGATTTATGAAGCTAGTAGCATTTCTCCATCAAAACATTCGTAAAAATAGACAATCAATTTTTTTGAATTCTCTTATTTGTAGAATCTACTGTAGCGATACTTGAGCACCAATACTATTTGATAGATAATCAGACTATAGCTATTGTTAAAGCTGTTTAATTCCCAATGCGCCTCAAATCTAGGTTATAGGTATGGGAGATCAACTTTGAAAATGGTGACAAAAATAAACTCATTTTACAGGAAGTGATGAATTGGAGGATAGATTGATACAAAAAAAATAATAAAGTCCATCTCATCCCAGACCCAAAAGACAAATATTCATGATTCTCAGCACTCTCAAAGTAATAAAACCAACTAAATAACAGTTCAATCCAAAATTTTAGAAAAGTTAGTCCATACTTAAGGTAGTCTGTTGATCGTAATGCCCACCAAAAAATTTTCATTTACAAATGGGTATTCTTTAGTAAACATCTCTTCATATTTATGTGCATACAGAGAAACAATTTCTCACTTAGATATGGTGTCCAACAAATATTCTGGAATAATGATAGAAAACCTTCACATATCTGGAGGCAATAATCCAAATGCCTGCATGCCAAGATTGTAAATTTTATGCATCTGTTGATGAACAAAAAGGCGAATGTTTTAGCCTAGGTTTTGAAGTACGTGGTAAAACCGATTCTAAGAAGTGCCCAGAACGGGCTTTCAGGCCGAATAAAGGTCCAAAGTCAACAAAAATAGGAGCTTCAACGAGATTTTAGGGGAAATTGCTAAGGAAATCGTTTAAAGATGGGTACAGAAAAAGCGAAACAAATGTTAAAATGTATAAATGGATTAAGCAGACCTTTATACTGGAAAAAATGCAGTGAAACTTACAATAATTTTTACGCTTTCTGCTCGCCGAAATTAAATGAGCTAGATAAAATCGCATTCAAGATTTTATCTAGCCCATTTTTTTGCAGACATATCTGTCAACACATCACTTACATGACACATTTCAAAGGAAAGAGTATCATGGGCTTCATTTTTTGTATCTTTTCTTTTTTGTACAAATTTGTGGCGAAGTCTAAAGGAAGAATTAATATTATGCATTCTATCATTTATCTCCAATGTACAGGATAATCCGGATTCCTCTAGAAAAAGGGGAAGAAATAAGAGAAAAAGCAGTAGCTGGAAAATTTCTAGATACTGCCAGAAAAATCCGAAAAATCAAAACTGATAAAGGCAATTTTCTGGAAATCCCTCTTACAAATTCTGCAGATGAAATCGTAGAAGATTTTCCAGTCATTGAGCAGGAAAATCCAGATTTTTTTGAAAAGTCATACATCTGGAAGGAATTCCTCGAAAACCACTTTTCTGAATCCGAACTTGCGTATGTTCCATCAGGCTGGCAGATTCTCGGAGACATAATAATAGTCAGAATACCAGAAATACTTGAAGATAATAAATTGAGGATAGCTGAAGCTCTGCTTGCTAGGTGTCCAAATTGCAAAAAAGTCGTAAGAGACTTTGGTATTGAAGGGCAGTTTCGCCTGCCGAAAAGAGAACTTCTTCTTGGAAGCGGGACGGAAACATTGCATAAAGAACATGGCTGTTTCTTCAAGCAGGACGTAACAAAAGTGATGTATTCCAAAGGCAACCTTGAAGAGAGAAAAAGGATGAGTAGGATGGGAAAAGGAGAGGTCGTAGTAGACATGTTCGCAGGAATAGGGTATTTTTCAATTCCCATGGCTGTTCATTCTAGGCCTAAAAAAATTACAGGAATTGAAATAAATCTTGAATCCTTTGCCTACCTAGAGGAAAATATCAAGCTAAATAGAGTAGAAGATATAATTGCCCCAATTTTTGGAGATTGCTCGAAGTTTACTCCCGAAGGAACAGCTGACCGCGTTCTTATGGGATATATAGGAAACACGGATTATTACCTGGGCCAGGCTATTAAAACCCTGAAGAGTAGTGGGGGTATTCTGCACTACCATGAAACAGTCCCAGAAAATTTGGCCAGAACCAGACCTCAAGAGAGGATCAAAAAAGCCGCAGAGACCCTGGAAAAAAAAGTGGAGATTTTAGAGACTCGTAGGATAAAGAAGTATTCTCCTGGTATTCTGCATGTGGTTGTGGACGCTAGAGTATTCTAATGAAACTTCTATATCCTAGGCAGGTTTAAAGTCGGAGATGGTTACTATAATATACTTGAAAATAAGAGTGATAACCAAATCGGAAGATCATATTCAAGATTCTTTGCTAAGACAAATAAAGCTCAATTATGAGACTTTTTATTATTTTCTGATTTTTGAATTTATGAAATTATCTTTACATTGTCAAATTTCCTTTATGCAGCTAGGAGTACGCAAAAAATTTAATCATTAATAACCTAAAAACACTATATTTATTGAATTAAATGCTCAAATAAATGAATAACTTCGCATCCTATTTATTTTATATATTTACTTCACAATTACCTTGCCCAGAAGATTGTGTTTATTCTGGTTTTAAATCGTGCCTAAAATAATCCGTGAACCTTCATCGAAGACTCAAATGTGACTTTAATCATGGATGCTAAATTTTTTTGAATCAACTACATTGCCCAAATAGATTTAAGGGTATAAATTGTCAAAAATAGTAACTAAATTTTGTTGTTTGGACATTCACACACATTTTTTAATTTCTACAAGCCTCAGTATATTTGATGAAAAATAACAACAACTTTTCGAACTAAATGATGATGGAATTTAGCCTTCAAAAAATTATTTCCATCAGAAAAATTTGGTTTTACTACATGTGAATTGACAAGTGATTTTTGTATTTATGAGGATTTCGATAAACTCCTCAATTTTGTCGTATGCATATAATAGGTATATATAAAAATTTGTGAAAATCAGAGATATATCGAAATCCTCTATGATCTTCTGCAACTGTAGGATTGATAATATAAGTGCTTTTTTGTGCATCTAAGATAAAAATCAATAAGGAGAATTTTCAGTTAATGTCAGTAATTCTATTTGCTGTAGTTCCAAATGATTATTTTTATGTGTTTTCAATTTTCCTTAATAATTCACAAGAAAAAAATTAATCAATACATCTTAATTCTATCTTTTGTAATCATTTACATAAAATCCAATATTATAAAGTTGTGTGGTATAAGATATGTATACCTAACTAAATATACCTAACTAAATTACGTTGTTATTATTTAGGAGTTTATTTTTGAGTTTATGTGTCTATTGATTGAGCGCGAAGCGCTAGATTTCGTTTTCTAGTGAACTTAAATAATAAATTTTGTATTAATCTTACTGGAATATTGTATAATCCCTTAATTTTGTCTGTTACCAATTTAATAATATACATTATGATTCTTGATTTTATTTTCTATGCTATTATGCAAAAACTGATTTTGACGCATTAAAAACGTTATACATTGTAGAGAATTTCTATAAATTTTAATACTAAAATGTGTAGATGTTTCTCGAAATTTTCTAGAGCCTTCAGTTATATATAATAACATAAATCATGTAATTGTAAGACCGCATCATTAATCCAGTCCCTTTCTTCCAAAGATGTAGTTGGCGACCCGGAGGGCATCTATTTCCCCGGTTTCCTTTTCGGGAGAGTCACTTAATTTTACCACAGAAATACCATTAACGCTATGCAGTTTTATGATCATGTTTAGAGGAGGACTTTTCCTGAAGAAAACTGAGTTATTGGTAAGACTTGTGCCTATCCCAAAACTACAGTTGATTTTGCCGTCACAATATTTTTTGATACCGATTGCAGATTCCAAATCAAGAGCATCACTGAAGACGATTACTTTGCTTATAGGATCTATCCCCATTTTCCTATAATGCTCTATCACCCTATCCACAAAATAGTAAGGGTCTCCGCTATCATGTCTGACCCCATCGTAGATTTTTGATAACTTCGCGTCCATGTCCTTAAAAAATACATCCGAGCCAAAAGTATCTGTAAGGGCAATTCCAAGGTCTCCATTAAAGACATTTACCCAGTTTTCAAAAGCAAAGCGGTTTGCGTACCTAAGACCTACAATAGCGGAAGTACCCATAATCCACTCATGGCTTACGGTACCTATTGCTCTCAGGCCATATTTTTTTGCGAAATACACATTACTCGTTCCTCCAAAAGTCTTTATCGAAATGAGGGTTTTAATTACATTTTCGTGAAATTCAAAACTCCTACGTCTGCGGGTCCCGAATTCCAAAAAAAAACAATTGTTTTCTTCGAGGGCTTTTCCGATTTCAAGGATATTTTCATTATAAGCTTCAATTACAGATTTATGTGCGCAGTTATTTCCTGAGTTTACCATCCAATCCTTTTCAATGGTTACGAAATAAAGTTCCGAAATTGCAGCCATAAGGACTACCTCCCAGAGAATAGTGCTGTGCCATGGGCCTTTTATCCGGATATCCAGATCTTTATCTTGAGTTAGACAAATTTTCACCTCGTCAAACTTAAAACGAAATTTTTTAAGATATTCTAAGTACATGGATTTAAGATAAGGACAATGCTCAGAGAGCCAGTAATATTCTTCTTCTGTTAGCTTCAATTTAGATATTTTCTCTTCTATGATTCTTTCGAGCTTTTCTACAAACTCTGTGGAAAAGCGCTGGGATCCCCGGTTGGTAAACCGATATTCAGCTTCTGCGTTAGGAAAATATTCTAGTACTGCTAGTTGCATTGTGAATTTGTACAGATCGTTATCGAGTATTGAATTTATCACTTTGGATCTCCCTCTAATTTTTTAGTTCGCCCCTTAAGCAAATCATTAGCTTATTTAATAATTTTCTGCTTCGCAATATGAGCATCTACATTTTTTAAAATTTATGACATCCTGATACATCAAGTTTTCTTCATTGTAGTTTTCACAGTAAAATTTAACATTTCTGAAACTGAGAAAAATGGATTTATAGCTAAGTGCATAAATCTCGTAACTGACCATAAATTAAAAGTTCAACGAAAGAAAGCATTGAATAATCATTTCCGCGTCCTTAAATTTCTCCAATGCTTTCTTTCGGGGTTATACAATAATGAATGACTTAAATGGGGAATATTTGCATCCGAAATAGTATATAGGTTCCAAATTGATCACATATTTTTGTCACAACTTTAAGTCCACTAGGAATCTTATTTTTCCCCCAATATTATATTTTCACACAAATATCAAGTACTCTACATTGAGCAAATAAATATATATTTGAGAATTATTCTCTTATTACCCTTAAGAGGTTTCTACTATTTTGCTGATGAAATTTTCAATAATGTTCAATCAAAATACATTTTTTGGTGTTGATACGAGTTTTAGCTTTTTCCGTCTCAAAGTGCTTAGATATTTTTAGTCTCTTCTGATAATGTGTGGTTTGATTTTTGACAATTCAGGTTATTTTTTTTTTGTACAGTTTTTATGAATGCACTTAGCTATTTGATCTATGCGACCATATTTAGTGTGGACGCTCAATCTCTGTATGTTCCAAACATTACTCTCGTCAATCTATCCATGAGATCTACTGGCACTATTTTTTGTATTAATCTCCTTTTACTTCAGGCTTAATCTGACTTCAAAATTAGGAATACTACGATGTCGATAATTGCTTAATAATATTGAGCAGAATAAATTGTATTTATTTTCTTAAAATGTAGTGATATTAATCGTTTTATTAGAATTGATCAACAATTTGTTGATATGATTCCAAATTTAAAAAAGTAAATTTTGAAGCTTTGTTAAGTTTCAATTACAATAATCTTTACAAGGGTTTTATTGCGGTGTGCAAAATTTGAATCCATGAATTCCTATGGTAAATAACCCAATATTCTTATATTTTTAGATACTATCATAATACGGAAAATAAAAGAGTACACATTTAAGATAATTTATATCTACCATCTATCATTGTATGAGAAAAATTACTTTTGATCGTAATGTTAGATCTCGCTAAATGAAGTAAAAACTAGAAACTTAGAGATTTTTTAAGGTTCGTTTAAATCTCAAAGATTTATAATTGTTCCCCACATTCTGTGATTGGAATGAATAAAACCACCCGAAAGTAGTAAAAAGTCTCTTTTTGCACGAATGATGTTACATCCTGATGAATTTTATACCAAAAGCTGAGTTTTTAAGTGGAATCCTCAGGGTTATGGATGTGAAAAAATTCCTTTTGCTGACTCTTAATAAAAATAGCTATCTTCCCTCAAAGAAATCGGAAGCCAGAATGATGATCGCAGGAATTGATGAAGCAGGAAAAGGACCTGTAATCGGGCCCATGTGCATAGGGGGCATAAAAATAGAGGAATCTAAAGCTCATATCCTCAAGTTACTTGGGGTTGCTGACTCCAAGAAATTGACACCACAAAAAAGAGAACACCTTGCAAGCCTAATAAAAAAGCATTCTGAAGGCTATGTTATACTTGAAGTCAGCCCCTTTCAGATAGACGAACTACGGAAGATAATGAGCATGAATGAAATAATGGTAGTTTGCTTCGCAAAAGTACTTGAACAGCTTAAGCCTGATCTCGTGTATGTTGATGCTGCTGATGTCAAAGCCGAACGTTTTGCTGAAAATATTCGTAGGCAATACGCAAAAAACAATCTAAATGATTCAACGAAAATTAATATAATTTCCATGCACCAGGCAGATGTGCTATATCCCACAGTCTCAGCAGCCTCTATCATTGCAAAGGTGCATAGGGATGAAATTATCAGAGAACTAAAAAAAGAGTGGAGTGCAGATTTCGGTAGTGGCTATCCCTCAGACCCGAAAACAATAGAATTTCTCTTAAATTGGGGGAGACAACACTGTGGAGAGTTTCCCAGCATTGTCAGGCAGTCCTGGAAGACTGTAAAAAATATTAGAGAAATGCTGAAAAACACGGAAATGAAGTGAAATAATAGTAACTATCCAACCTATCAGAAATCAATTGAAATATATCTATTTTTTGATATTTATTTCTGATTACTAACCGATTGGAGAATAAAATCATAATTAATAATCGATAAATTAAATGAACTAAGCCAGCGAAATTGTTCGTTGAATCTCAGTAAAGAAGATTGTTGATACTATTTTATCCAGGTTACGAGGTACAGATAATAAATATAGAGGAGCTCAAGAATCCTCTTAATTTAGTTATAAGCTGCTATATAATATATACATGATATATTGATAACTCGTGGAAATACGAGGTTTATCGGAATCCTCACAAGTTATTAAAATGAAAAAATGTAGAGTATTGGAATTTATTTTGGCTAGACTATCTTTTTTTAGGGGGGTATTCGTAGCTATTCACGGCTTTATGGGAAGCCTTCCTCCAAAACATCACATAATGAGAGTCTCATGTTTCAGGGTAAAATAATGTATATCTAGTATTTAAGCCTCATTGCATTTCCAATGATGCTGCCACTTACCTATCTGCTACACATAAATTCAGGATCGTTTCTCTGCATAAATACATTCTCTTTGGCGTTGGCTATTGATCGGTAGATAATTGATTGTTGCCTCTAGATCTTTTCTGGATTCTCCAATAGATTCAAGATACCCTAACAACTATTCACACCAAAGATTCCTGAAGCAAGTTCCCTAAATATGCAAGGAATTTATAGCTATTTAAGGAACTTTTTCCGGTTCAGAGGGCTGATGTAATTTAATCATATCCACTATGCCCGTCAGTATGGTTGCATATAATTTTTGGCTACTAGATATATGGGATGACAATCCTCTTAAAAGGGATATTATAGCCGGTTTCAATACTGTTCATATCTTCAATAGCTTAACATACTTCTGTCCTGTAACAGCATTATAGTTCATTTCCTAGATGGGAAGTTCACTGAACGAAAGCGATTATTTTCCGTAAGCTTTTATTAACCTTTTTTAATTCTGACGATTATAATACTTGGATGTTGCGAAGTTCATCCTAAATCTTAAAGAAGAGGATTGTGTTGCGATGTCAATAAGAACAAAATTACTTTATGTTCTTGGAATAACCTAACTTCTGCTATTGGAAGGATTGATTATATAACCGCGTTTAGCAATATCGGGTTATTAATATACATATTTCAATGTATAAATGGCAACCTCATCCTTTTGTCGTAAAGTCACATGAGCGTTTTAGATGCTCTGGCACAGTCGGAACTATCGACTTTGATCAGAGGACTAGCTCTACAGGGAATTAGTGATACTGACGGAGGTGAGTATTCAATAATTATCAACTGGGTTTATGTAGATATGAACGTAATTATCAATCGTGTTATGGACTTGGATGGAAGGAATGCTTTCTATGCGCAACCATATGTTTTTCGGAGGATAAACTGATCCTGGGATGGTAAAAGCATGTGAAAAAAATATGCACTTGATGTATTAAACCAATTACAATAAAAATTGTTACTTAAGTTCTCATTTCGTATAGTTGCATGTTCAAAGCTATCAATTTTTCAGTAAATTTATATCACTCCTAGAAATGTTAGGCGAAAATATATTTTTTACCGAAAATAACTTAATAAAAGTTGGAACTATGTTATTGTTTCTTTATAAAGCAATGGTTAAGTAAATATTTCTATTTATGAGGCCAATAAACAACAAGGTTATTGATGAGGCTAAATATTTATGCGGTGGTGTTCTATAATGGATATCTCAAGATCTTATTTCAACATGGAGATTGAAACCTTGGACAGAGGTGAACTTGACGCACTCATAGAGGAACGTGTGAGGTACACCATAAGATATGCAATAGAAAATTCTCCTTTTTACAGAAAATGGTTTGAAAAGCATGGAATAAACCCTACAAAAATTAAGACTCATGAAGATCTTTTGGATCTTCCAGTGATCTCAGGGAGAACTATCCAAGAAAACCAGCCTCCAAATACTCCTAAATTTATGTTCAAGAGTGTGGAATGGGAAGACGTTTTCACGATCCATGAGACCAGTGGCACTAGCGGAACTCCAAAGAGCTTTTTCCTTACTTGGGAAGACTGGGTAAACTATGCCGAAAAATACTCTCGTATCTTCATGTCACAGGGCTTTGGGCATGGAGACAGGGTTGTTGTCTGTGCTTCTTATGGAATGAATGTGGGAGCTAATACAATGACCCTTGCAGCTAAGCAACTTAGAATGACTATTATCCCTGAGGGCAAGTGCACTTTTCCGCTTCGTATCATTGAAATTTATAGGCCGACAGGCATAGTGGGTAGCGTATTCAAACTTCTTAACCTTGCTAGAAGGATGCGGGCAGAAGGCAGTGATCCTCAAGAATCAGGCATAGATAAATTGGTTGTAGGAGGAGAAGCTTTTGCTGATGAATCAAGAAACTATCTTTCTGAAATATGGGATTGTCCTGTGTATAATATTTATGGGAGCACGGAAGGGACAATGTGCGGGGAGTGTAATGAAATTTCTGGTCTGCACGTGCCAGAAGATTTTGTCCACATTGACATTTATGATCCCTATATCGAAAATTTTGTACCTGATGGAGAATGTGGAAGAATAGTGCTCAGCACACTTTTGCCTGTTGGGGCGAGAACAGGAAACCTGCTGCTAAATTATGATACTGAGGATACCACTTTAGTGCTTACTCGCAAAAAATGTCTATGTGGGAGGACTCATATGAAAATCATGACCCCACAGCGTGAAGCGGAAACTGTTTGGGTTGAGGGTACTCCCTTTAATCGCGTAGACGTGGAAAGGGGGATATTCCAACGCGAAAACATGAATTATCTAACCGGAGAATATGAAGCTTTTCTTTATGGAGAAGAAGATGAAGAAACTATACTGAGAGTCAGCATGGAATGTGAAAACCCTGATACTTGTGACAGAGATCTTATAAAAGAAAACTTTATTCGTACTTTCTTCAGATCTCAGTCTCCACTTTCCAGAGCTTACGAAGCAGGTACTTTCAAGATCTTATTTAATTTCCAAGGTTCAAAAGGAATCGATTTAAACAAAATTAAGGGTAGGCCTAAAAGGCTTGTGGACAGAAGATAACAGAAAGGTACTTGAGACTTATGGTCATTGCTTTTAAAAATTTTATAAATAAAGTCGACTTAAGATAATTACGTAATTTGATAAAAACAAGTTGGAAGATATTGAGGATTCTAATATTCCTCTATTTTTTTAGAGAGAATCCGGTCTATATCTTTATCTCGGTTTCTGTATTTAACCCTTTATTCTTTTCTGTTTCATTGCTCTTTAATTTTGAGGCTCTTTAGAAATCCTTAATTCAATGCGAATTAGTTCTACTTTTTTAATTTACGTGATTGACTATTAGCTTAAGTTTTACTTCTTTGACTTGATTATGGAACTTTCTTGCCTGAAGTACTTCACCAAAATTATTTTTGACAATATATAAAATTGTCTTTTCGATTTAATTGTCTCATTAGAATATTCTCATCTTTGATTGCATGATATGCTTTTTACTAATTTTTAATCCTATTATTGAACATTTAGCTAAACGCTAAAATTTACAAAATTTAGAGATATGTTTTCTAAAGAAAAAGCCAAATCTTGGAGTTTATCAGAATATTCTTAATATAGGAGAACAATCCTTGGATAAAAAATATCCATGTTTATATAATATCCATCTACCTTTACTTTTTAGTTCCTCAATTACTGCAAAAAGACTCTGTTTTTGTCTCGGATATCTACTTTTTCCCTGTGTCCAAACTTTACACTGTAATCCAGATAATAGATTATTTAAGGCTCAATTTTTATCATAACAGTATCCTGGTCAGGAGGCAGGTCCTCAGCAATTGGAAATTTGACAGCCATAGGTTCTCCAACCTCACGCAGTTCTTTTTCATCAGTACTTATAGATGCTCGCCCTCAAGCTGAAGTGCTTGCATACCAAACCAATATGAATCGTCCTCATCAACTGTATACGCGACACGTGAGTTCAGCATAATATTCTGGACTGTTCTTGTATATTTTATTGGTTGCCATGTAAAAAGATTGCATCTTTGGATACACATGCCATCGTATGGACCACTGGACTACCCTGCGAGCTCACATTTACAAGATTAAGGGAGTGTACTGACTTGCAAGACATTCGTAAATCTTATCTTTAAGTTCTTCTGCCATAGTCCCCACCAAAATTTATAACTTTCAGCTAAAATTCCGCTAGATTAGTTTTTTTCACTGTTTTTCATGATACTTGCATATTCAGAAACTGCTTTCCAATTCAACGAATCAGAAAGGAAAAAACTTTATCTATACTGGATGTTTTTTCTCATCAATATATACATAAATAAAAGTTATATATTTTACTTATATTTAATTGCCTGGGAGGTCGTGAATTTAGATTGAGACGAGAAGCTCTAGAGGAAAATGTCCCGGGACAAAATCTACCCTGCATCTATATTTAAGAAGGGAAGTAAGAGATGGAAAAGTTTTTTGTAGTCAGGATCTCGAAAATAATATGATTCAGGATTTATTAATCCTACTGAAAAATCGAAGGGTAAAAATTCATATTCATAAATTGTCAAAATCCTGTCCAGAAATGTCTTAATAACTTGAAGTCTTGGTATGGTACAGTGTATATCTATCGAGGAATATAAATCTGGAATAAAACCGAGGGGATTTTGTTGGGAACAGAAAATAGAAAAACTAATTGCTTGATCAATGAAAAAAGTCCATACCTTCTGCAGCATGCATATAATCCTGTAGATTGGTATCCTTGGGGAGAAGAAGCTTTTGAAAAAGCCAGGAAAGAGAATAAACCTATTTTTCTTTCAATTGGTTACTCGACCTGTCACTGGTGTCATGTAATGGCACATGAATCTTTCGAAGATGAAGAAGTAGCAAAACTTATGAATAGGGCTTTTGTTTGTGTAAAAGTAGATAGAGAAGAGCGACCGGATATCGATAACTTATACATGACAATTTGTCAAATTTTTCTTGGAAGAGGAGGCTGGCCACTTAGTGTAATTATAACACCAAAAATGAAGCCTTTTTTTGCAGGAACTTATATCCCTAAAAAATCCCGTTTAAATCAGATAGGGATGCTAGAACTCGTGCCTAAGATGGAGGAGATATGGACCAAGCGGAATGAAGAGGTGATTGATTCGGCTGAAAAGATCACTTTAACAATACAGAATATGATCTTAGAGTCTTCAGGAGAGGAAATCGGGGTAAAGAGTGTGATCTCAGAGTCTTCAGGAGAGGAAATGGGGGAAGCAATAATGAACAAGGCTTATGATGAGCTGCTGAGGTCATTTGACAATGAATACGGAAGCTTTGGGAGGGCACCTAAATTTCCGACTCCGCACAAAATATTCTTTTTGCTTCGTTACTGGAGACGCATGGGGAACCCTGAGGCACTAAACATGGTGAAATTTACTCTGGATAACATGTATAGAGGGGGTATCCAGGATCATCTGGGCTCGGGTTTCCATCGTTATTCAACAGACAACATGTGGATTGTTCCCCATTTTGAAAAAATGTTATATGATCAAGCTCTTATTGCTGCTGCATATACAGAAGCCTATCAGGTTACCCGAAAAAAAAAATATAAAGAAACGGCAATGGGGACTATGAATTACGTGCTAAGAGACCTGACGTCCATTGAGGGTGGGTTTTACTGTGGTGAAGATGCAGATGTTGAAGGGGAAGAAGGAATTTATTACCTCTGGACATTAGAAGAGATCAAAAATGTCCTTGGTATTGAGGAATCCGAACTAATCAAAAAAGTGTTCAATTTGAAAGAAGCAGGTAACTTTGAGGAAGAAGTTAATGATAAAAAGATTGGGACTAATATCCTTTATATGACCCGATCTTTTGGCGCCCTTGCTGCCGAACTCAAAGTTTCAACAGATGAAATCGAGCGGCGAGTAAAATTAGCTAAAGAAAAACTTTTGGAAGCCCGCAATAAACGTAAAAGACCTTTGAGAGATGATAAGATCCTTACCGATTGGAACGGGCTTATGATAGCATCTCTTGCAAAAGGTTTCCAGACTTTTGGTGAGGATAAATATTTGAAGGTTGCTGAGAAAGCTGCTGATTTTATCCTCAAAACCCTTTATGATCCTGACAAAAGATTGCTTCACCGCTATAGAGATGGTGCAGCTGGTATTTCTGGAACTGCCGATGATTACGCATTCCTTATTCATGGACTCCTTGAACTTTATGAGGCAGGATTCAAATTGCGTTATCTTAAAGCAGCCCTTTGTCTAAATCAGGAACTGCTGGAGCATTTCTGGGATCCTATACATGGTGGCCTCTTCTTTACTGCTGATAATAGCGAATCACTCATTTTCAGAACAAAAGAATTTGCGGACACAGCTCTACCATCTGGGAATTCAGTAGAAATGTCAAATCTTCTTAGGCTTTCCAGAATAACTGCGGACATTGGACTGGAAAATACAGTTGAAGGGCTAGAACGCGCGTTTTCAAAATTGATCCGAAAAACACCATCCAGGTATACACAGTTCTTGTCAGCCCTTGACTTCAGGTTAGGTCCTGCATATGAAGTGGTAATTGCCGGAAAGCGCGAGGCTGCTGATACAAGACATATGCTTGAAGAGCTTTGGACCTATTTTATCCCTAACAAGGTGCTAGTTTTCAGACCAGAAGGAAGAGATCCAGAAATTATAACTCTTGCGGAATATACTAAAATGCAGATGCCAATCAAAGGGAAGGCTACTGCATACGTATGCAGGAACTATGAATGTCGGCTTCCGACCACCGAAGTCAATGAAATGTTGAAAATGTTGAATGTTTGATAGCAGCTGAGACCTCAGATAAACAAAAAGTAAAATAATATTAAAACTGAAATGGAGATCTAGAAATGGATGAATACACACTTGAAGAACTTGCAGATCTGAATGGGAAAAATGGAAAAGTTTATGTTGCTTACAGAGGCCAAATTTATGATCTCTCGAACAGCTATTTATGGAAAGGTGGCATCCACCAGGGACTCCATGATTCAGGGCGGGATCTCACTGAAATCATTGATGAAGCCCCCCATGGACCTGAAATTTTTACGAATTTTGCTGTTGTCGGAATTTTGAAAAAATAAAAAATATTTATCAACTTATTTTTGAAGTTTAACGGGAAAGAAAAACTATGTAGTGATTATTTCCTGACAGATTGTGTAAGTTTCGATACAAAAGTTTTTTGACATGGTTTTATTTTTTTCCGAAATGCTATTTTCATGAAAATTTAATTATTGAGCCTAATATTCAGACAATTTTTAATCAGCATATTCCTTTTCGAATTTTCAGAGGATTTCAATAAACCCCTAAATTTTGTTATAGGCTCATAAATGGTTCATATAAGATGACTCTTGAAAATCAGAGATTGATCCAAATTCTTTTTACTATATCTATCCACAGAAAAATGCATATATAATGCAATATGTTACTTACATCTTTAAATCAGATACAAAAAGTGAAGATTTTTCTGAAAATTATCGATTAAAAATCCTTGGGTTACTGTAATAAATAATTAATTTTATTACCCATAGGACTTATACAATTGGATATCAGATAAAGCACATGCAAGTTTGTGAAAAGCAATAAATTTTAAATAATTTAATGTCTTATGCCACTAATTATGTAATTCAGTTGTGTAAATGATATATCACAGAAAATTTTAATAAATCTCCGATTTGAACGAATTACTTATATATATCATATACAACCAGCCAAAAATTGGACTTTATCGAAATCATTTATAATCAGAAGTTTATATCAGTTAATCTAAAGGATGTAACATATAAATTTGATCAAATAAATATTCATTTGGGAAGGTCAAATGAAAAATGATGCAACAACAGAAGACTAGAATCAAAAGAATAAAGGCTGATTATGAACACAAATGAAAATGAAAACAGTACCTCGGGGGAGGAAAATATCTGGGTTTCCTTCGGAAAGGATTTTTTGTCGGTCATAGCTTTCCTGATTATTTTTATGGCTCTTTCTAAGCTGGTATTCGGACTCTGGACTCCAATGGTTGTAGTGGAATCAGGGAGCATGGAACCTCATATACAGATAGGAGATATTATTTTTGTTAAAAGTATTGATAGATTAAACCTTATCACTAATGAAGAAGGAAAAAAAACGGGATATGAATCATTTAAAAATTATGGAGATGTGATTCTTTACCGTCCCTATGGTCTGGAGGGGGTAACCCCAATTATTCATAGAGCAATGTATAGGGTAGAAGCTGGAGAATCTATGTGGAGAGGGGGTCCTTCTGCTCCATACTCCGGCTATATAACTAAGGGAGATAATGCTGTAACCAACAAGCGCTTTGACCAGGAAGGCCAGATTAGCTATGATATACCTGTAAAAGACAACTGGATTATAGGAACTGCACAGTACAGGATTCCCTATCTCGGATATATCAAGTTGTTTTTTCATAAAATATCTACCGCGATATAATCATTTAATTTTTGTGGAGATATAATCAGTTTTTTTCAATCAACTTGTTAAAAAATATTATTTATATTAGGTTAACTATTATCCTAAAAAAATATGTTGTCTTTAGTGCTTCGTTGAATTTATTTAATTTACAAGAACCGCACCTTTTCCATTTTTAAGCTAATGAATAATAGGGATTAATTTTCAAGCTATTGTCATATTGAAAAAATGGATGACATTTCTGTTCACATCTGCAGAAAGTGGGGTATAAAGGATTTTAGAATATTTATGTGGAAACGAAATTATAATATATATTAAGTATCTATCCGCATATTCAGCGTGTTAAGTATGAATTTAGTTGTATGGAAAATTTCCCTAAAGTTTTGAATTCCATTATAAATTTTACATAGAGCTTATGCACTGCGAATGAATGAAAAAAATAGATTATCTGTATGAATTGTACGTTAGAGCTAACGTTAAATTGAAAATATCAATAAACGGATGAAATCTAAAATTTGGTGAAATTGAAGAGGATTGTTTGCAAATGACCGAATTGCTGATTTACTTGGATGGGAAATTTGTTCCCAAATCCGAAGCTAAGGTTTCGGTTTATGACCATGGTTTTCTCTATGGTGATGGTGTGTTTGAAGGTATAAGGGCATACAATGGGCGTGTTTTTAAGTTAAAGGAGCATGTTGACAGGTTTTATGATTCAGCAAAAGCAATTGCAATGGATATCCCTCTAACAAAGGATGAGATGACTGAGATTATCCTTGAAACCCTAAGAAAAAACAATCTAAAAGATGCTTATATTCGTCCAATAGTCTCGAGAGGAATCGGAGATCTTGGGCTTGATCCCCGGAAGTGTGGAAAGCCAAGCGTGATTGTTATAGCTCAAGGCTGGGGCGCGATGTATGGTGATCTTTATGAGATTGGGCTTACAGGAGTCAGCGTCTGTATCCGAAGAAATGCTCCTGATGCCTTATCTCCGAATATCAAATCTCTGAACTATCTGAACAATATTCTGGCAAAGATAGAAGCCAACGAGAAAGGGGGGGAGGAAGCAATCTTCCTGGACCAAAACGGTTTTGTGTGCGAAGGCTCAGGAGACAATATTTTTATTGTCAAAAACAACAAAGTATTCACTCCTTTTACAATCAGCAACTTAAAAGGGATCACCAGAGCAACAGCAATTGAACTTCTAGACGATATGGGGTACAAAACCGTCGAAACCAATCTTGGTCTATTTGACCTCTACACAGCAGATGAAATATTTGTTACTGGCACAGCTGCGGAAGCTGCTCCTTTAACCAAAATTGATGGAAGATCAATAGGCACAGGCAGAATAGGGCCTCTAACAAAAAGGATGACTGAAGCTTTTGAAAAAATAACTCAGAGCACGGGTACACTCATCAACAAATAAAAGGCCTGGCAAAGAAGAATAAACACGGAAAATAGGACGAAAATAAAATCTTGTAGAGCTTTTCCAACTAATATTTTTTGATCAATATCTTTTCAATAGGCTTTTCTTAACAGATTTACCTATCGCGATTTCAGAAGGAAATATTTTGAGTATGTTCGTTCAGATCATTTTTGAATACTATTCTTATCGAACCGAGACTCCTCTTATTTAACTGTCACCATTCCTTTTCTTCAAAGTAAATATAGTACTAATTATGTATTATGAAATGAAAATATCTGATTTTGGATAATTCGTTGGTATACAAAGTTGTGTATCAAAAATACTCCATCGCATACAGTAGATTTGACACCTAAACTTTGATCTAATTTTTGATATTGGATTTGATGGATTGCGGGATAACGGATAAAAATATTACATTTTGTTTACAAAATTGGATAGTAAAAATGTTAAAATGGAATAAAAAAGATAGAAATATTCATTTTTGTTAAGAGTGTATGATTGGAAAATGATACTCATAGACGATTTTAATGAAATTTTAGAAGCTATTTAATGATTTTTTACAAAAAGATTAGATTTCGTAGCAAATTGAAATTGTTCTGCTAAACTAAGGTTAAATAATTCTTTAAAAGTTAGTGAATTGTAAAATCGGATAAGTAAACTTCAAAATGATAAATTAATATAGACGAATAGTAGCCAACGGGATAAAAAGTAAGAACTGAGGGTCAAGAGCCGCCTAAATTTTGGAATCGAAAATTTTTGAAATTTATCTATGTTCTTTAGTTTCAGCTTTTATTTCCTTTATTTTTGGTGATATCCTAGGCTACTGTTGAGTACAGATCGTCCTTATAGCTTGAAATTATATTGAAAATCCCTCTCCTTTAAAGCTTATGTGCTCACCAAGAAAGAGATAACTATTTTCCTTTCATTCTCTCTGATGATTACACTAGCCTACACTATCTCAGTAATTCATCATGAAAACTCTTGGACATTAACTAATCACATACCAGATGGTGGGAGGTTTAATGTTATTTATTTTTATCAGTTCAATAACACAAATTTTATCTATGATATTTCTTTAGACTCCTTTTTCAATAAGTTTCAAAGATTAGTATACTTGTTAAAGAATATAAATTTGGCAAAATATTCTTATCATTTTCGGATAAATAAATAAAATTGTTCCATAGATATATATATTGAATTCAACTATTCAGGATAAAATAATAAGATGAAGAATCTTTTTTGGATCAAAATGGATTTTCAGAGACCATTTTATGTGGTTTCTTTCTTCTGACAATATGAGAATCATTTATTCAGTTCATAAATCGGCAGGTTCCAGATGAGCAGTATACAGGAGCAAATACAGGAAGTAGAAGATGAAATTCGGAAGACCCAGTACAACAAGGCAACTTCCCATCACATAGGAAGGTTGAAAGCTAAAATAGCCCGCTTGCGAGATGAGGTGGAAAAGAAAGCATCTTCAAAGGGAGGAGGGGATGGATATTCAATCAGAAAATCGGGAGATGGGACTGTAACCCTTGTTGGTTTCCCATCAGTAGGAAAATCTACGCTTCTTAACAAACTCACGGATGCCAAATCAGAAGTTGGAACATACGACTTCACCACTCTTACAGTTGTTCCTGGAGTTCTCGAGCATAAAGGAGCAACAATCCAGTTCCTCGATGTTCCAGGGCTTGTTAAAGGTGCGTCTTCGGGACGTGGACGAGGAAAAGAAGTTATTTCTGTTATCCGAAATTCAGATATGGTTATATTTTTGCTCGATGTATTCCAACCCAAGCATTATGAAGTACTAATGGACGAACTCTATCAGGCCGGGATTCGTGTTGATGAAGAGATTCCGGATGTGGTTCTAAAGAAAAGAGATAGAGGGGGAATAGAGATCAACTCAACCATTGACCTTGACCTAGACGAGGAAACTATCAAGGCTGTGATGGACGAGTACAAGATCCATAATGCTAATGTACTTATAAGGGAAAATATCACAGTTGACCAACTTATCGATGTCGTCCTTAACAATAGAAGTTATGTAAGGTCGCTGATAGTTATTAACAAGGTTGATTTGGGTTATCCTCAGCTGATTGAAGAATGTAGAATTATGTACCCGAAATCCATTTTCATCTCGGCTCACGAAGGAATCAACATCGAAACCCTCAAAAACTCAATTTATGATCGCCTAGGTTTCATCCGAGTCTATTTAAAACCTCAGGGCCAGCTCGCAGATATTGAAGAACCATTGATAGTTATGAGCGGAATCAATATAGGTAAGATCTGTGATCGCTTACATAGAGATTTCCGCAGGAAATTCCGTTATGCTCAGATATGGGGTACTTCCGCAAAACATCCAGGACAACGAGTAGGACTCGACCATAGAATGCAGGATGAAGATATCCTCACAATTATTACTCAAAAGTAGTGAGCTACGAATTAAATGTATTTTTAAGAATAAAGTATATTCTAAATTAATTACTTATACCCAAGCCATTCAAAATTCCATAACCAAGAAAAACTTGGAAAAATTGTTTACTTGTGCACTTTTTTGCTTGTTTTCCATACCTTGTGTGATTTACCTCTAAGTTTAAAATCAATGGAAAAAAATATTTATATTTTTCATAAATGTATTTTATTCATCTATTAGTTATTGATTTTTACCCTAAAAACGATAAATGCGGAAAGCTAGGGGTTTATTTTTTAATTATGGGGTTAGAGACCTTACTTTTAACCAAGCTGCGAATTATTTGGAAAAATGCTACTGTTCAAGTGAATGGAAGAGGAAAGCAAGAAAAAAAGAGAACAATATGGGAAACACTATGTTGAAACTGCCAAATAATCTCTAGAAGAGAAGCATTTCCACCATCCATATTATTGGGCAACGTTCACAGTTAATGGAGCATAAAATTAAGGTTAGGTTGGATAGTGTATAATATTTTGGAATTAGACTTTTTTATTCTCTTGACGTATTTGCACTACATAGTAACTATAAAAAGTTTTAACTATTAATTTTAAGCATTATTTGTATTAAATAAAACACTTTTGTATCAAAACTCATCTTTTTGCTTCAGCTCGCACTTTATATATAAACACCAACAGTCTTTCGGGATAATTACTTACTTAGAATTATTAAAAATAGTTATACAGTCCCTCAAAGTTGTCGTTTTTTGCGGCTTTCCTATATGATAAGTAAAGAACGATGGCATTTTTAGTACATCTGCGGAGAACGGATTAAAATTCACATTTAAGGTTTCTTAGTTCTATCGAAAAGGTAACATAATTTGTTGAATAATCTATAGGGCATTCGCTAACAGTTACTTATTTAGGTAAAAAATCTCTCAAGAATTTCTGCAAGATCATCACCTTCTCTAACCTTAAAGCCTGCAGCTACAAAACTCTCCGCAAAAAGAACAAAATCAGGATTTCCATAATCCAACCCAAAATCCTCAAAATTCATCTATTTCTGCTCCCATTTAATAGAACCAAAGGCACTATCATTACGAATAAGAACAACTTACGGGAATCCTCTTACATATTGCTGTTTCCAGCTCCTGGTAGTTTATCATAAAGCCCTTGTCCCCGCAGATGCTAGTATTCGACGTTTAGGATGAAAAAGTTTTGCAGTAATCTCTGCAAAGAGCCCGCTGCCCATAGCTGCAAGGGCATTATCAAGAAGTACAGTGTTGGTAGCATATGTTTTGTAAAGGCAAAAAAACCACAGCTTGTAAATTACATTGTCAAGCATGTGTATATACTCCCCCACAAGCATTTTTCTGACACTGTGTACTACTAATTGTGCTAAGCAGGAACATTTTCGAGGGGGTTATCATTTATTTTATCCTCAATGAAATGTCTGGTTTTCTCAAAGAAAGTAAATGCCCGTTTTTTCTAAATGCTTGCAGCAAGTTCCCTGATTGAAGAGGGGATATCTCCAATGATTTATACAGCAGGGTTAAAGTATCTGTCAGGCACGGACTCCACGAAATCTACATTTATGATTTTTTTATCTAGTTCTCGTCCCACAGATCAGGAGGATATTCAACAATGTTGTAGCCAACAGTGATTATCAGATCAAATCCATCGATCCCAAAGTTTATATAATCTCTGGAATGTATTCCGGTTGCAAAGAGGCTATAAATACAGTTCTCAGAAACAACATCTTTCTCCCATTTGAGTATGTACCAGATAAATGCCTGTTTTTGTGGCAAAGTTCTCAAGCTCTTCTGTAACCTCTTTTCAATTAGTACCGGAAGAAATAATTATCAAGGGATTTGTTAATTTCATAGATCATAGAAGCAGCTTTTTTCCCAGCTTCTAAATTCGGATGAGGAATTTTCATTTCACCCCTCTTTTGTACTACTGCATCAGTTTCTTTCTCAGCCGCATTTTCTGGAAGTTCGATATGCACCACTTCTGGTCTTTCAGCTTCCGCATGCTTGAAGACGTTTCGGATTACTATAAGGATCATTCCTGGTCAGTGCCTTTTTGCAGAGTGGCTACATCATCCGGATAATGTCTACAACCTGAAAAACTACCCTGCCAGTTGTTATTCAGTGTCTTTTGACCGGAGATAGATATAAAAGGAGCTCCTATAAGCAGTATCTGGACGACGCCAATGACTAAGTTAATAGCTCCTGGTCCCAGAGTTGAAAAATAAACCCCTGGTTTTTCTGTCAGCCTTCCGTAGGTTGTAGCCATAAAAGCTGCAGCTTGTTCATGCCTTGCTACGATTAGTTTGATTCCTCAAATTTTTAATGACTCTACAAAGTCCAGGTTTTCTTACCTGGAATTCCAAAAATATATTCGGTGCCTTTTTTTTCAAGTTGGGCGACGAAAAGATTCAAAGCTTTCATAAAGATCTTACTTTATATTTAGAAGTCCAATATGATATTAATCCATCTATTTTTTCATGATTAATATTATACTTGATGTTGAATTGACAATAATTGGGATGTTGTATTGTGATAATGCAGGCAACCTCCTATGCAGGTTGGGATTCCTCGAATTTGGATCCGATGGTATCATTCATAAGATACTGGACTCCTGATACGCTAGCAAAGATATTATTTCTAATAATATTAAAGCGTTGATCGAGTTATCGAAGGTATCAGGTAAACTATTAATAATATTGGCAGCAGATATAATACGAACTTTTTTGACTTATTTACATCAAGGGGCGTATAAGAGCTTTACAAGATCAAAAACTGAGTTTTTTAATTTAAGTAAATGGGGGGATTAAGCATAGCTATATTATGGTGAAACGATTATACAAAAATAAATTCACAAAAACAATTTTTCTTGAAGAGTAAACACAGGCAAATAAATTTACTTTCAAACTTATTTATTGATTAACAATTATAGATTTAAGAAAAATAGATTTTTTAATAAATCTAAGTTATCTTTATTTATCCCAATTTAAATATTAAATGCAACTCAGATTCTAATAAAATAAAGTTCGTTGTTCTCCAGAAATATATTTTCATAATTATGAATCAGTTTCTTTATTTCCTTTATAATACTCTTTTATTATAAAGCTCAATGCTTTTTAATTGGATCCGGATATTATCATGTCTTTGATGCTTGATTAGCTTTGATATAAATTTATGTTTAACGTAATTTAAGGTTTTTAAATTCATTTTTAATATATACAACTTTAAATAGTATGAGTACATTATTGATTGTTGGAGATGAATAACCTTCTAATTATATACGTATACAGGTTTTAATTGCTAAAACTATACTGATCGTCCAACAAATAACATCAGGCGAGCTCGAGTAGTCAGTTATGAATATATTGTAAGGTTTGCATTTGAGTACCGGTTGTTGGGCTGAAAACGGAAAAAATATTTACACAGCAAAAAGGCTTTTTATTCTCTTCAAAATGACAAAGGTGTCGTATAAATTTGCATATAATACACATATGTATCAATTGTTGTCAGCTTTAAAGGTAATTTTAAAAGCATAAGATGCTTATTAATTATTAAATAATAATATGAGAATATAAATAATATTACCATGATATTTTTTTTAGCTGACAAACTTATCTACTAAACTAGAAGTATAAAAGGGGTTATCATGAAAGACTATGAAGTAAAAGTGCTGGACGAAAACGACCACATTTTTATTGAAACATTGAGGAATCTCGGGATGTCAAGAAATGTCGCTACAACTATGGCATATCTCATGAATGTGAATGAAGCTTCATCCCGTGAAATTGAAATCAGTACTGGATTAAGGCAACCCGAAGTTAGTCTTGCGATGAGGTTAATGCGTAATCAGTCCTGGGTCAGTGTGCGTTCAGAAAAGAAGCCGGGAAAAGGGAGACCGATTAAAATTTATGCTCTTGCGGCTCCGGTTGACGAGATCATAAACTATTATGAGGATAAAATTTACAAAGAATCTCAGGCAACCATATCAGCAATTAAGAAGCTGAAGGTAATGAGCAAAAAGGTGCTCCTAACTCCCTCAAAGTAAAGACTTTCGAACAAGTTAGCGCTATAATAGCTGAAAATTCTTTTCGGAAATTCGATCATTATGGAATAAATTTCTAGAAACTTTTTGTTTATTCCTTTACTATATAAAAAATTTCATGTGAAATTTATTAGGGATTTGCACTTGAGATTTAGAGTTAATTTTGGCTTTTCTAATTTGATGGTGCAGTCTTTAATATCTTTCCAATGATTTAGTTTTTAAATTTTCTTTCTGATGACATTCTTAACGGTTCCGTTGCAAAAAATCTGGCTTTGTTACGAAATCAGTGTAAACTTTTACAATAAGGAAAGTTAATCATTTTCCTCATGATAATAATAATACATAAAGGTCAAAATTATAGTCCCAAGCTGCGGAAATATAATTTTTACAACGGAAATAACGATGGAATGATTGAGTTAACATACACATAGGCCAAAATCTGATTATTTTCTGTTTTTGTTGCTTGAAAATAATTATCCGATTGAAAAGTTATCACACCAAATGGATTAATATCAAATAGAAACTTAATTTGCCACAATAATTTTTTGAATGATTATGCATATTGAGCATTTATTTAGTAAGTTAAAATATACCTTCTCATCTTAAATAGCAAATGGCTTATAAAATTAATATAGGTTGCTTCTTTAAGAAAAATGAATATTAAATTCAGAAGATTTCGGAAAATAATAATGACATAATTAATATCAAATAGTTGTTTGATTTTAAAACATTTAATGTCAATGTGAATTTCATTCCAAAATTATTTTTTATATAGCTAACTTTTATGACAATGTAAATTTTGTTCCGAAACTATTTTTTATATACTTAATTTTTATAACAAAGTAATTTTTTTCCGAAACTATTTTTTGTATAGTTAAATTTTAGGATAAAGTTAATTTTATTCCGAAACCATTTTTAATATAGTTAAATTTCATGATAAAGTAAATTTTATTTAAAAATTATTTTTCATACAATTTATTTTAAGGATCATGAAAATAATTTTTTATCAGTGTATGTAAATGCGTACACGATAGAATTAGGCTCGAATAAAAATGAGATTGATAAAGATGATTCAGGTGCAAAAAATTTGGCTTTATTGCAAAATCAGAAAAAAACCTTTACAATTAGGAAAATTACTAATTTTCCTTAGAAAGAAAATGACACATAAAGGTGGAAATTATAGTGTAAAAATGCAGAAATATTATTTTTGCAACGGAACCAAAAAATGTAATCTAGGATTATTTTCCGTAAAGGATCCCAATCTCAAATATAATTGGCACCTTTCTGAGAGGTTCTGAGTGTGGATTATTTGCCTAAAGTAGGTTTACAAATGAGGTGAAATTGATATGAACGATCACACAAAAGATGAGTCTGAATACAAATGTTTTCTCAATGTTCATTCCATCATATATTCTCGAAAATATGGCAAGGGCCGGAATTGAAGAATCTAAGTTGATCATTCAACAAAGCGAAATTACCCGCAAAGAGAGGGAAAAACGGCCTCAAAGTATTGAATCTATGCTTAAAACTGGTGTACCAGCAGGCGGTGAGAAGAGGTATATATATATGATTCACAGAATAGGTGGAATACAATGGTTTAGCTAAAGCGTACAGAAGGAAGCGGTCCTTCTGGCGATGAAGATTCCGACACTGTTTACGATTTCATGGGTTTTCTTCGCAGCTACTTATATTAAAAGACAAACCGAAATTCCCTTGATAACAACGGCATGGATTTGATAGGCAATGTCCATGTCGGTGTAAAGTACGATAACGCTTTTTGGGATGGCGCTCAGATAAATATTGGTGACGGAGACAGGAAATTCTTCACAAGTTTTGGCAAATTTCTTGATGTAATAGCTCATGAGCTGGGTCATGGCGTTGTTGAGCATACTGCAAAATTTGCATATCAAGGTCAATCGGGTGCTCTTAATGAACATTTCGCTGATGTATTTGGAAGTGTTGTCACACAGTATTTCGAAAAGGAGACGGCAGAAACTGCAGATTGGCTAATAGGTGACGAGATTATGGGGCCAGAAATGTATGGGGAAGCTCTTCGTTGCATGAGTGAACCTGGAACTGCATATAATAACGACATTATGGGCCAGGATGATCAACCTGACCACATGAAAAATTACTATATCGGTACTGATGACAACGGTGGTGTGCACCGTAACAGCGGAATCATGAATAAAGCTTTTTACCTTACAGCTATGGAAATTGGAACCGATCAATCAGCTTTAATCTGGTATGATGCATCACAGAAGCTATGGTCTATAGCTAATTTTAATGACGCTTATGGACAGATTGTAAAAGCTGCACAGCTTTTTGTAAAAACTAAAAAAATAGAAAAAGAATCAACACAAAGAGTAAGATCAGCTTTTATGCAAGTAGGGCTTTCAATTTAGGAAGATCGATCAACAGTATCCAAATTAATGCAGAGAAAATTAGTAGCTGCAAACTTGAAGGGCCGTCTCAAACTGGTTTTGATTCTATAATTGGATAATGAGCAACACGACTTTAAATTAAGTGGGTGATTATTTAGAAATCCATATTCGAATCAATAGGTAATACAGAAAAATAGATATTTAAAACTTCGATTGTAATAAAGTAATACAAATATCGAATGTGAGAACGCAAAAAAGAGTATTTTCGTCCACCTTGATTCATCAAGTTTTTTCAGAATTTTGTGAGAAATATTTAACTATGTCTTCTCGATTACCTTTGATTTGAATTTTTCATTTTGTTAGGTTGTCATCTCTTATTTGTTGATCTCATTCTCCAAAATTTACTTAGTGCTCTGTTCTTGTTTTTTATTCAGCACTTTAGTGGGATTAGTTATAGAAAAATCTGCTTAATTGCATGAAAATGCAAAAAAATCTTTATGCTATATAGTAATTATGAACACATCAAACACTTAATAATGGTATACTGGCTTTTGTTTATAACTTCAATTTGCTGTTCTTAAGTTTATAGTCTTAATATTGCGATTATTCAGAACCGTTTATTAATCAAGGCTACAGGGTAATGAAGTGCTTGAAAAATAAATGTCATCCTTTAAGATATTTTAATCAAGGTACCCTTTTCTTTCAAGCCATTCAATCTGGGGTCTTGTGTATTTCCAGGTAACATCGGCTTTTGAGTTCTGAACTTCCCAAGGATTGGCTATGACAACATCGCCTTCGCGGATCCACATTCTTTTTTTCTTAGAACCCGGGATCCTGCCCATTCGGATAATTCCGTCCATGCATTGCAATGTGACTCTTTTTGATCCAAGTAAACATGCTACTGTTGCAAGGACTTCGTTTCTGTCTTTACGGGGAGTTCGCACCCTTGTCATTTCCGGGGTGTCTCCTGAGTTCACTGGCTTATTGAATCCTGCCTGTCTTTTTCGAATAGTACTCCTATAATTAGCCAAATTAATTCCTCCTATAATGATTTTTAGATCAATAATTTCCAAGTTTATTTGTTTTTTTCCAAGTTTATTTGTTTTTATTGACTTTGATTCTCAATTTCAATTTGAGTTCCTCCTCCATTGGAGTCATCAAAGATATTTGCTTCGCTATATAAGTTATAATTTAGTTATGATGTTATATATTTAGCAGAAACAAATCTTGAAAAATGGAACGAATAACAGATAAATAGTAATGAAAATGAATTAAGTGTTAATCAAAGCTAAATTAAGGAATTAACACCCAAAACAACTTAAACACTCGAGTCTAATTATCCTTAGAATTTCCTGTGGTTAGGAAGACATTCTCTACAGTAAACAGGCCGCCCTTCATTTGGTTTGAACGGAACTTCGGTCTCAACACCACAATCAGAACATATCACTTTGGTCATTTCTCTAGGACCACTGCTGCCCCCTCTAAAACCACCACCATGACTGCCGCCTCTGCTGCCACCACGGAATGAATTTCCTCTGTCATTAAAAGCCATTTTGTTTCACCTCCGCTTTAGCGGGTAATGATATACTAAAAATAAGATTGTATAAGATCATTATAAAAACAAAAAATTGGTTTTTAATAACAGATTATACGTCTCTTTATTTTCAACTACTCTTATTTCGTATTTTAATTATATAAATCTTCCCACGGAAACAGTTTTGCACCCAATGTACTACTTTTGCCCTGTCAGATATTGGACTTTAGCTGCAAATTCAAAAAGAGTGTGGTTTTTGAATATTACACAGTTCTAAATTAGAATGATTTATGACAAAATATATTGGAAATGTGTGAAATATGTATGGGCGAAAAAATTCGAGATGAAGTTTACTTTCATCTCAACAGCAGATAGATGTTTATCTTTGCTATCATGTGCGCAAATCGGCAATGTTCCATGTCATTTTTCGTAGACTAGTACTCAGATCTTCTGCGCACAATGAGAGGATACAAAGTAGCTTAGCTATAATGAAAACTTCTTCCACATTTCTAATTCACATCCTTAATTACCCGCTCAGAGAGCCCTAAAAGTTAAGCTACATCTTAGTTGTAAACACAAATTGAACACATGTATCAAATTATAATAATAAAAAATTAGAATAAAATAGTTGAAATAACTTGAAAATTATAATTAAAATCGTCCCTCGATTGATCATTGATAATCTGGGATATTCTTCATGGCACAGTTTTTCTGAATGGATTGAGTAATACTCTATATTACCATATTCCACGTGGATAGCTGAAATTTTTAGGTTTTATACACGAATCTTATTAATCTATTTATATGATCCGTCTGTAATCATTCTTAACCTGAAACCTTATGTTTGTATCCTCCAGGCTTTAACTGACTCAAATCCAAAACTCTTGGTGTTTGAGTTCTTAATTTATTGCAAGCAGCGTTTAATTACAAAGAGATTTCAATATTGTAATTCTCTCAAGACTTAAAAATATATTTTTCGCTAGTTCAACATTTCTCGCTGTTTGACGTTTGGATTTCCTTAACTTAATCACATAAGCTTTCCTCCAAGTGATCTTCTTCTCCTTGAGTAAGTGATAAATTTGAAATGTGCTTATAAAATTCGTAAAAAGATTATATTCAAAATAATATATTAATTTTACCAGAGACATACTACATTAAATAAAAACATTAAATAAATAATATCGTAATGAAAATAGGAAACTAACAGCATTAAAAGGATTAAGAAATAAGAATAAAGTAAGAATGTAAAAAGCTGTGTGGAAAAAGGAAATTGAGAAAACTAGATAAGTCGTATTTCAATCAAATTCCCTCCATTTTGAGCCTCAATAATATTTGATGCAAGGTCAGTATTTACCCTGAGTTTTACTTCTCCACGTCGGCTTACCGGTGCACTGAAGAGATATTTGTCATCAATGGATATTTCAACGTCCTCTCCTGCAAGTTCCGGAACCTTCAGGATGAGATGTTTCTTGTTTATTTCGATAAAAGGATGGGCTGAAGGGATAATATCCTCATTCTCAAGATCGATTGGCCTGGGTTTTTTCTGAGATACTTTATTTTTAGCTCTATACAGTCCTCCTTTAGAGGTTTTTGGAGCATCTATTTCTATTTCCCTAACATCAATATGAAGCCCCAGAGTATTTTCGATTTGATCAATAATTCTCCCGCCCTTACCAATTATTTTTCGTATTTCTTCAGCTTGGACCTTTACGAGTGCACTGTCATCTGATGTTATCTCAACTTCAATAGGGCCAGATGCATACCTGCCAATAAAATTTTTTATCTCCTCTTCAGCAATCCTCCATGTAGGTTTCCTTCCTCCTTTAGAAGATTCTATTGGCATGACAACGATCTGTTCTCCATAGGTATAAATTTCATATTCGACTTTGCTAGTTTCGAAATCTGCAATTGTGATCACAGGCCTTGAAAGATCCTGCTCTGTCATCCCATAAGGAACTTTAACTGTAAATGCGAGCAACAGAACCTTGGAAACCTCGCCTTTATCGATGAAAATGACAGTATCTACTATCTGAGGAATCACACCCAGTTCGACTCTTCCGATCAGACGTTGAATGGCATCCACTGCTCTTGTTGCATGCACCACTCCTATCATCCCTACTCCTGCAAGGCGCATATCTGCAAAAATCAAGAAATCACCGGTCTTCCGGAGTTCATCATAT